>JAABUK010005481.1_pt1 | contig 19723 bp, 29 predicted proteins | sample 5559141 | NCBI WGS metagenome assembly JAABUK01 (sample SAMN10711869, study PRJNA513367) | rock metagenome | isolation source: Antarctica rocks | place: Antarctica: Victoria Land, Pudding Butte nord | collected 2016-01-03 | reverse complement strand
GTATATTTGGAATTTTCGTCATCATAGCTAAGATCTACAAAATGTGTTTTCAGGAAACAAATGCAGATCAATCACATGATCTTACTGATTTCTTTGGTTCTTGACATGGCATGCTCTTACTGATTTCTTTGGTTCTTGACATGGCATGCTCTTACTGATTTTTTGGTGTTTGACATGGCATTGCCATCAGTCAGAATGCGACAGCTTTTGCTCATGCTGTATGTTCTGATGACAAAGTGCTACCCTTCCCTGAAGTCATTGAAGTGCACCGGTAACAGTTCTCAGCAAGGCAGTCGCCCAAAATCAGTTGTCAGGAAAAGGTGTGCAGGCAAGTCATGGTGAGGCGCATGATATTTGAGTCATCATTGACTTGAAGCCGCTCCAAAATCAGATTCTGCGGCCTGTTGTCTATCAATTTATGAGCGAGCTGCAGCTGTGCTGAGTGTTAGCACTTTGTATTGTAGCACTGAAAGGAGCTCGTTGGTACCACTTTGTATTGTAGCACTGAAAGGAGCTCGTTGGTAGCATAGTCCATTCAAGCCATATAAACATTCGAATGGCATTTGCCATAATCTCATCAGTAGTCAGAAGACAGGTGGCTCCTCTTAAAGGTGAGAGCTACTTTAAAAAACAAAAAGTCCTTTTAAAGCAATAAATTACATTCACTGCAAACACTATTAGGTTCTACCACACTGCAGCAGCATATTCACTTCAGATGGATGGCTTTTGAACAAAAGTGTCAGTCACACCTGTCATGCTTGGGTCAGCTCATGCGCAACTTGCTGTTTGTATATCTAGAAGACATTGCCATGACATCAGCAACAGCTGTATAAGACAGTTGGCTCTATGTGATCTCAACTTGAGAGCTACTTTTGGAGACATGTCTCTGCTGCACACTGAAGTAGCTGTGAAATGAGGCACATTGTATCAGGATCCAGTCATGTGTCTGTTCAGGGCGAATGTCTTGTCCACAGTGCTGATTGCATGCGTCACATGTGTGGGTCAGCTCCTGCAGGATTCTCTGCTTCTACATCTGGCAAAGGTGCTGCAATCCGTCTGTCACCACTGTTCAGCCTGATCAACCTCCATTCCTGCAGACATGTACTGGCGCTCAGCTGCAATGCTGCTGTTGAGCATGCACCTTGTCAAGGAGTGACTCTTGAGCAACTTGTGTGCAAGAGTCAGTACAGGCCGAGCTGAATTGGTGACATGAACTTGGAGCAAACTCAGCAATGCAGCAGCATGCCATTGTCGACAGTTTGCTGGCAACCAGCATGAGCTTTGCCAGCAGCTTTGAGTCTGCAGAATGGTGCAGCTTGAACTTAAGAATGACTGCAAACACTCAGCACTTGGACTACTTCAATAAAGCACTCTGCCATGCTCTCAACACCACAATTGTGCTGAAGACTGAGCATGGTTACCTTGCTGTCCATGGGCATGCTCCTCCCAACACACCACGCAGCAGACTTGTGTTCCAGCTGCAGCACCACAACAGGAGGGAGTCAAATGGCGTTCACAGATGTGAAGTGTCTAGATCGCAGTGCAATGCAATGAATTGTGTCACAAAGCAGGTTTCATCATTCTACACTGCCAATCAGTAGGTGTAAGCAGTATGAGTTCTGAAAAGCAAGCCTCAGTAGATCGATGCAGCCAGGACTGTGTTGGTCAGCATGTATACAAAGACAGTAGCTTAGCTGTGGGTCTTCAGTCTGCCAGCCCGCCACACTTATGGCGTCAACACGCTTCAGCTGGTGAGTAGTCTGGTGCAGGTGATGGACTGGACAGTGCTACAGATGTGCAAGGCAAATGCTCATGCACAATGTCTATAACCTATATGATTAGATGATCGTGGGCCGACAAATGCAAATGCCAGGTGAAGCAGAGACACATTTGCAGCAGGCAGATACATAGCGGCAGCATGCAGTGGTGTGAACGACAGCAGGCATGATGCACAAAGCAGAATATCAGAGGTGAAGACTGCCGACACTGGGTCATGCAACCTCCACCTGCAGACTGTAGACACTGGGTCACACAGCCTGGGGGTCATCAGGAGGTGCTGGGCGGCTAGCTAAGACATCCTGTACAAACAAACCAACAAGTCAAGTGGGACAGCAGAAGGCCTAGCTTACAAACATCCTGTGTGTATGCAACAATGCAAGAGTGCTAGCATCCTGTCTTCAAGCTCAAATTACAAAGACTGTGCAGCAAGACACATGATCATTAAGTCAGCTGCCAGAGCACACTATGCTATCAGTCCTCACAGATGTCATGATGTTCAAAGAATGACGTATTGCATGACAACTTCATCTACAAGGCAGGACAGGGCATGATGGTACAAGCTTGTACACAAAGCTACCAAACAAGCAGATGGTCATCTGTTCCGCTGTTGCTATTCACATCACCTTGTACCGTAACTACTTCTTGTTGCTGATGGTGCACTGGATCTCAGAAGGTGCTGTTGCGCAGCAAGTTGAGGTCTGAATCTACTGGTGCAATCCGATCTAACTTCAGTATCAGGCGGGGGGCACGTAGAAAGGGCTTGATCTGTACACAGCAGGTGCTACTGTCAAGGGCTGAAGCATGAGGCACCACTACAAGGTTGTGGACATGCGTCAGCAAGGTGATGAGTAATGCTTGCTGGTGCAGATGGCTTGCAAAATGCATGACGACTTGGTGCAGGCATGGGTAAGCCTACCTGTAGCTGATTGTGCAGAAATGGCTTCCAGAAGCATTCAGGCACCGGAGCCACCACCTGCTGGCCCTAACCGAGAAGGCCGTCTTTGGAAAGAAGCACTTCTGAAAGCTCCAGAGTCGCTACTGTCGCTACTGTCGCTACTGACAGGCCTGACAGCAGACATGCTGGCAGGAGCGATGCCAGGTGCAGCTGCAACTTCTGGGACAGGTGCAGGAACGCTGGTAGATGTCTCGTCAAAGTTGACTTCACAAAACATTGCCAACTTTCTGGTTAGCTCCATGGGCTCAATGTCATCAGGCTGGGATGGAAAGTCTGGACCAACACAGAGGGCCAGCTGGCATGTCAGCTTAGCCAGCTCTAGCATGTTTTCCTTCCAGGAATCAGCAGCCTGCTGGCTGTGTAGGGGGTCGGCCACCTTTATGGTTGCCACAAGGTGTCTCAACCTCCCTGCCTTCTCATACATCTCTTCAGAGACTGATCTTGGCACAGATGATGATGATGTCAATGGCTGGTCCTGAGCACTCAGCCCTGCTGCTGTGTCTGCTGAGGATGCATCTGCTGGCATTGCCTCTGCAGGCTGCTCAGCTGCCAGCACTGCTTCTTCTGGCTGTGCAGCTGCTGGCCCTGTCTCTTCTGCAGCTGCCAGCAAACCAGGTGCTGCCTGTCCTGCAGGCGAGGCAGGGTCCACTGCAATGTTCTGCCCACTGGAGGCAGACCTGCGATAACCCTCTGCCTGGATCAGCCGATCTGCAATACATACACGGCCTGAAACAAGAGCTGCGTGCAGTGTCCAGCAACATGTCAACAGCAATGACAGGGACTGCATGAAAGATAAGCGAGTCGGTGGGAACTGCTTACGGATTGCTCAAACTGACAACATGTGGCATGCAGCATTCTGGAACACCTCATCAACAGGAAAAGGCAGTATGAAAGGCATGAATGGTGCAACAGCCATGGTGCTGTCGTATGGCCCTGTACTTGGACACGGGCATTGTGCAGAAGGCAGGTGCAGCAAATGGCAGATGACAAGCATGCAGCAGATGCTGCCTGAGCAGTAAGGCTTGCCCATCATAGAGCATGTCTCTGTATGAGTCACAGTGTCACCTGCCAGCATCTGGTGGGCTGGGCCCTTGTCCACCTGGGCATTGGCCTCTCTCCTCAGAGCCTTCAGCTGGCCGGGTTTCCAGTGCTCCTGGACACCCTCAATCTGCACCTCACGCCAAGCTAGATCACATGGCCTCATGTCACACACTGAACAGCACATGACTGGGCAGGCCGCCATTAGCAGCAGCAAGGCCGGCCAGAGTGCTCTCGCAAGAGCAGCTAGGATGTACCCAGGCTAGGATGTACCCAAGACGGACTGCAGCATTCCATCTTCAATCTGGCAACATGCATAACATGTATGTTCTACTGGATGTTGGTGCACCCGGTACCAACATACCTACATCAAGGCATGATGATCTGCAAACTGCAGGTCTTGCTTGGTGCATGGGGGTCCTGGATTACCTGTTCCTCCTGTCTCGAGGTCATCGTGTTCAGATTGAGGATGTCCAGAAAGATGATGATGTTGTCAGGGCTGTTTTTGAGCAGGTGGAGTCGAGGCACCACTGGCTGAAGGAGCATGAAGCCCATCCTCTGGGTGACTGGCCGGGAATCGTGATGCTTAAGCAGGCGCAACACGGCTCCCTTCTTCCCTTGAGACATCTGCACAGCAACCACGCAGCTTTGCAAGTTGCACCTTGGCCAAACAGCAATGTGCAAGATGCAGTGTGCAATGCCAGGAATCAGCAAGCGCAGCAGGCGCGCCGACATGCTGTGAGACGCACCTAGCGCTGAACGTGTGCAGACAGACTATGCGTCCACTGCGCATCCATCTGATGCTGAGTAACTTGCATGTGCAGTGCAGACTTGGACAAGAAGTAATCGATCTATGCTGCAAAAATGTAAGCAAGGCTACAGGCAATGAATCACAAAGGAAAGGGCGTCAGCAAGCTAAAGAACGCCAGAACTAGGGTCACTCATTGCCACACATTCTCAGACATAAGTGTGACAGCCGACCCAAAGCTGCGCTTTGCATTGGTCACCAGGACAAAGTGCATCAGCAGGCAGAAGGAGAATGCGCATGGTCATGCTTTACTGATTTGACACAGGTGGTGGCCAGCAGATGCCAAATAAATGCCAAGTCTCACCAGCAGTTTGAGTATGTCTGTGTGCCCCAGCTCAGAGGTGACTCGCTCAAGCAAGACCCTGTGGCGACCCTCGATGCAGTACCCCACCAGTAGGCTGAGAGCAGCAGGGTCACTTTCAGCCCGCTCCACAACAGGCTGAACCAGCCTCCCTGCCACCTGCATCACAGCACTAGCTGAAAGACTGGCAGTGAATGTAGGGAGATCATCAGTTGCAGTCAGCATGCTTGTAGACTGCAAGCAACATTGTATGCCCAGAGCAGGCTTGCATTGGATGGCGGTTTGCTCCTGCACCACAAACACAAGGAACCAACTCCCTGTGAGCATGCAGTTCATGCTATATTGCACATTTGCAAGTTGTTTGGGTGCTAGGCAATAGCATACAACCTTGCAAGTATACCTGATTTCGCCAAGGTTGCTTGACCACTTGCACCACCTCAAGAATTGGCTCAAACGCTTGGTGAGCATATCGCCACTTGGAGTTGTTGGCCACTTCTTGGCATACCCCTGCAAGTAGGGTGATGGCTTGTTTGGTGTGGGGCTTGTAGTTGCTGGTCGCCTCCTGCCCCACCAGCTTTACCTGCACGTCACAACCACACTGTGTCAGTCAGCAAATCCCGTACTGCTATGGTAATGTGATGCAGCAAACCAGGCATGGTATCTTTTGTGGGCATTGTGTTGCGCTGGTTGGTGAACTAATGGCGCAGAGCAACAGTTGACCCAGAGAGCGAGCAAACAGCAAGCTCAAACACATAAAGACGAAGCCAAGACAATCTGAGGGGAAAACAATCAAAGTGCAGGCTTACCACTTTGCGTAACACTGAGCACAGCACCTCTGCACCCGCTTCAGTCTCACACATTGCACTGTTGTGCTGGCTGATTGCCTGTCCAAGCGTCAGGATCTCTAACCCTCTGAGGTGAGGGTCACCCAGCAGCTCCTGTAGGGCTTGGATGCCACGTGTGGCAGTTGGAGCTTTGAAGCGCACAGCATGGGACACTTGCACAACAGCAACCCCTGCAAGGCATGATAATTTTGTCAGTTCTGGTTATTAAGTTGCATGGCCAGAGAATCGTAAAGCCTTGTTCCCATGATGTGTTCACCCAGAATTCCAGTCGCAAAGCGTACCATCCGCCCATATGCAAGCCAGACTCACTTATGTGCGTCAAGGCAACAGCAAACAGAACTCTGCTGAACAGGACAGGACCTACAGGCTGCTTGTTCAAGGGACTAGCAGTCTGCTACAAATGCCATGGACGCACTGCTCTGCAGCAACATGGCCGTACCCATCAGGTCTTTGGCCACCTCGAGTTGTGTTGCAGGCAGCATGATGGCTGCATAAAGGTACTCCTGCAAGTCTCCTCCCTTCTTCATGGCCTTGCCGATTCCTTCTGCAGACCACAATATATGCGTTGGGGCAGTGTGGTTGCTTGTGGACAATGCAGAAACGAATCTCACAGGCTGGCCCACAAATGGACTCACATGCTCTTGTACAGATTTACACCTTTGTGTACCATGAGTTGCATATAATATACACAAAACACCAAAGATAGCAAGCACTGCAGTGAAAAGACAGCCTGCCTCTGCACACTTGGCTGTCACAGTGCCTGCAGCTGACAAGGAGGCTGAAGTGGCAATTGCTCATGATGCAGTAATTTACTTTAAAAGCTGCGGACAAAAGAAGCACTGCACCTGGTTGTCTGAGAACGTGGCTCTCAGTTTGGTGACTGCCTTCAGCAGATCCACTCCAAACCCAATGTTGTCCTGGAGCCGCCCGAGCAGCACAATACCTAGTTGACCATCATCTGTCAGGGTGGCGACAACCTTTACCAAGTCAGAAAACCACTCCGCACCAGACCACACTCGTTCTAGAATTATCTGGTTATCACCTGCAGCCAATGACGTATTTGCTGCAATCGGCCTGCGATTCAACTCAGCACAAGGACACGGCGTTTCTCCTTACGGGAGAAGCGTTTGCCGGGTTCTAGGTCAGGTGACTGCTTGAACTCGAAGTCGGCAAAGGCAAGCTGACTAATACGGAAGCGGCCTTTGCTGATCTCCTGTCGGATCTTTTGGCTGTTCACCATCAGTTGTTTGTCCTGCCGCCACAGATCAAACTGTCGATAGGTCAGTTGCTTGCCATGGCAGAGAATGATCAGGTGCAAAAACAGAGGATGGTGACATATTGTTGCGCAAAATACGTTCAGCAGAGCTTGCAACAATGTTCACCTTTGTTGGGACGTCGCCGGCGGCCTGAAAGGCTGTCTTCTTGTTCGGCATCTTCAGTTGCTTCACTCACTCTTCTGATTGAAGGCAGCAAGCAGAAGTTCCGCGTAGAACAGCTGCTCACAAACAGTTGGAACGCTGAAAAAGCCTATGTAAACGGCACAAGCTTGGCAGCATGTGTGTCTGGACAGCTATTGACTTCGTCCGCCCTCATCGTTCTGTGCCTTCTGATCTGAGAAGGTCCTTCTCATCTGCCCTCTCAGTCAGAATTGAGCGTTGAGTGCAATACTCGACATGGTACAGTAATGGCACTGCTTCATTGGAGTGATGCTGTGCGCAATGCAAATGGCGGTGAGGTCAGCCAGTATTAGCAGACGAGTCTGCGCACCTGCTGCTGTGACCGTTGCCCTTGAGAACGCTTGTGCCGCAAGCTGCAACGCGTTGGCTAAAGCAGGTCAGCGAGGCAAAAAAGCTGGTGTCAGCCAACAGTCAGCCTGAGGCTGCCCAGCAGGGAAGATTCATAGGAAGCAATACCTTGTGAAGGTTGAACCTTCTGGCAAAACAAGCCAGCTGTCTTGCCTAGTATCGATATAGTAGCTGGTGTCAGCCAACAGTCAGGTTTGAGGCTGCCCAGCAGCGAAGATTCATAGGAAGCAATACCTTGTGAAGGTCAAACCTTCTGGCAAAACAAGCCAGCTGTCTTGCCTAGTATAGATATCTAGTTTTATCAGCAAAGCAGCAAGCAGGAAGCAGTGGCTGTTTAAGCAAAGGCTTGCTGCCTGGACAAGATTGCCCCTGACAGAGGTTGAGCCTGATCAGTCAGCAAACATTTGCAGAGGCTCACCTATAGGTAGCTAGCACATTGCCCAGCCTGTGCCAGAGTTTAGCCCCAAGTTCCTAATGACTTTGACTGCTGACTGCGTCAGCTTTTTCGCAACAGCTTGTACCGAGCTTGGCTGAAAATTGAATCTGGCTAGGGTTTGCAGGAATCTGAACAGCTGGGGTTGCAAGGTTGGGTGTGCAATCCCTGATGGTATGGTGACTAATGTCCATATGTCAGTCTGGGATGCACAACAATGTTCAAGGCCACAGGAATGCAAATGTGTGTAAGCAGACTTATGATGGCTGCTGTATGATCCACTGGATCTGATCCTCTGGCAGGCTGCCGATCAGTGTATCCTTGGGAAGGTGTTACTGAGATCCAGTCTATCAAGGAAAGACACACGACAAACCAATGTTGTGTTGGTCAACGTGCGCAACAACACATTACAGCTTGACAGTGTGTTTTTGGTGTGAAGTGCGCAGCAACACAGTATGCAGTCAGCCAGAGCCCTTGGCAGTGTATGCAGAATGACCAACGTCAACCAGTCCAGACTAGTGGTACTACATCAAATCAAGATCAGATTCAGCTTAAGCATCTGTGTTGCGTTTGGCTGCACAAAATGCAGTGTGCATCCTGAACTATACATTATGTCTTGTGATGGTAGGGAGTCTCTTCAGTACAGCAGTGATCAGCTGTAGCAGGTGTTCATTTGAACTTGCAAGCTGCTTTGATTCTTCTGGGTTTTGTGGGCACACACGCTGTACAACATGTTCATGCAACACACACATGAAACCTGGTCCTTACTTGACAAGCATCTCCACCAGCTGTCTGTTTTTCACATGTGTTGTTTAAGGCAAATCTGTGGCATCTTGTTGTTAGATCACATCATAAACTCTGTCATCTTGAAGCGGTGTGAAAGTTTCTCTGTTGAATCTCAGCTTAAAAGCAAGAGGCTTAGGCTTAGGTGGTTTGGTCATATCTGCAGGATGTCTGACTGCAGATTGCCCAAAGTACTCATGCATGGACAGTTAGTAGGCCAAAACTGTCGTGACAGACCTAGGACTGTCTGGAACGATGTTGATTTGTTTGACATTCACAAGTTGCAGTTGAACTGCTACACCCGTGATGCTCTGAACAAGCCTGTCTGGAGGGGTCTGACTTGCGTCGCACGTACCTGATGCCTGCTGGCTAAGTACATGTACTAATTATTGTTATTATACATACACACATACTATGCAAAAGGATGCAGGCATCAAGCCCACCAAGAAGGTGGTTTGGGCACTGAACATCAGTATCTAGAATTCTGTCCAGCTGTATTTGTGCTTCGAAGTCATCAGGGCTTGCCTTCCAGCAAAGGAAGTAAGTATGGAGCTTCAAATCAGCAATGTGATCAAACTTTTTGCGCTGCAAAACACGGTACTAATGCCAGCAAGAGCGTCCCAGAAGGTGCCTATGGACAGCGCTAAAAAAAGGAGCACTTGAGTCGGCATGCCAAGAAGCACAATGCTTTCAAGTCAAGAAAGCATACATCTGAATTGTCCTGTACCATTGGCTGTATGTATTTGTTGCCTCAATATGCTAGTGATTGATAGCAATAGCTGCAAGTCTAGGTCTGCTCTGTGTTGGCTGAGAATCTGCACACTTGGTGTAAGCTGCCGCAAGTTGTGATTCCTAGGGCAGGTACTCCGCTGTGAAGAACTGACTTGAAGTTTGAAGATATAACGCGTAGTCAACGATGACGTTTAGCGACAAAGTTGCCGGACCCGGACTCACAACTTGTACGCAGGCAGGTCTTGTATCCTGAATCACACCTGGACCTCCGAAGCGTTTCAAATTGAGATCAAATAGAGCCACTTGTCTTATACAGCTGTTGCTGATGTCATAGCAATGTCTTCTAGATATACAAACAGCAAGTTGCTTGTGCATGAGCTGACCCAAGCATGACAGGTGTGACTGACACTTTTGTTCAAAAGCCATCCATCTGAAGTGAATATGCTGCTGCAGTGTGGTAGAACCTAATAGTGTTTGCAGTGAATGTAATTTATTGCTTTAAAAGGACTTTTTGTTTTTTGAAGTAGCTCTCACCTTTAAGAGGAGCCACCTGTCTTCTGACTACTGATGAGATTATGGCAAATGCCATTCGAATGTTTATATGGCTTGAATGGACTATGCTACCAACGAGCTCCTTTCAGTGCTACAATACAAAGTGCTAACACTCACCACAGCTGCAGCTCGCTCATAAATTAATAGACAACAGGCCGCAGAATCTGATTTTGGAGCGGCTTCAAGTCAATGATGACTCAAATATCATGCGCTTCACCATGACTTGCCTGCACACCTTTTCCTGACAACTGATTTTGGGCGACTGCCTTGCTGAGAACTGTTACCGGTGCACTTCAATGACTTCAGGGAAGGGTAGCACTTTGTCATCAGAACATACAGCATGAGCAAAAGCTGTCGCATTCTGACTGATGGCAATGCCATGTCAAGAACCAAAGAAATCAGTAAGATCATGTGATTGATCTGCATTTGTTTCCTGAAAACACATTTTGTAGATCTTAGCTATGATGACGAAAATTCCAAATATACGACTTGTCAGGCAGGCTGAGCCTAGGCTGGAAATCGGCCTCAGCTGGGGGCGCCCAGAAAATACATATCATACACGCAGTATTCAACAAAGTACATTTGGGGATAGAGCAAGGCCCCAGGACAGACATGCTCGACACAGACTTTGCTGCCACGGCGTATTGAACATGCTGAGATGATCTCAGTGAGATCTGATGTGGTCCACGAGCAGCATGTGTTCAGTAGCATCCCCTGTCATCTATTTGAAGCCACCGGCCGCATCTGGTTGCTCCAGCCCTGCTGCACCATGATGGTGTACAGCAGCTCCTGCACTCTGCTTGCTGACGGCCTCTGCTGGCTGGCAGTGTGCAAGCAAGACCTGATGATTTGCTTCAGCTGGGCCTCTGGGCTACTCCCTGTCACGTTGCCTTGCAGCCACGAAGGGAGCTGCACCTGAAGCAGCACACAAAGCTGTGACTACAACAGAAAGCAAACGCAGGTGCTTGTGCAGGCCTATCAACACATGCCATGCACATCACATGCCATGCACATGGGCTTGACACATGTTGTAAAACATTGATATATGTGGCTTCTCAACTCTACACAGCTAATTTAGATTAGTGTGTGTGAAACTAGCTGCTGCATATGCGTTGGTGCTCTGTTGTGAAACGCTTAAGTGTTGAATCAATATACTGATTTCCCAGTCATCTTCTACTGACTGCAGTGATCATTACTCCAGACAGGACATGCAGACTGATTGCTTGATTGCAATCTGCAATGGATGCAGGCGAACAACACTTTGGCCGGGTCACTGACCAGATCAGCATAGTCTGGCTTGGTGGGGTCCACCAAGAGGTCTCGCAGCCACTCCAGGTGCTTGCGCTGGCCTTCCACCTGGGTAGGGTCAAAGAAGCCATTTCGCAGCTCAGCCAGGTAGGCAGTGCTGCGCTGCAGTTCAATCTGCTGTTGGGGTTGCTGGCCTCCAACTGTCTCAAGCAACAGCACGCCAAAAGCATACACATCTGAGCTGGGCAGTGCCTCATAGCCTCCATCTTGCAGGCAACCCTTGGCTATCTGCGGTGACTCAAATCCTGCTCCACACCTGAGAGCAAGCAGGGCTGTCAGCCTGAGGTAACTTGCATCAACTTTGCATGCTGGTAGGCAGACCTGCAATCCCCAATCAATGCACATGGTGCAAGCATGCCCAACACCTGACTAGCATATGTGGTCCAGCCAGTGCAAGAACAGCAAACCCCACAGCATTCAAGCATGACAGTTTTGATGATGGTGGGGGCTTGCCAGCTTACCAGCAGCGGTCGAGGAAGGTGGGTTGGCCATCTGTCTCAGTCCAGGCAGCACTGCCCAGGTCTGTCTTGATGAGCGTTTGGCCATCCTGGCTCAACAGCACATTCCCAGCATGGAAGTCTTGGTCCACCACGCCCTTGCTGTGCATGTGAGCCATGCCAGCTGCCAGCCCTTGAAATCCGACTATTATCTCTCGCAGCGTAAACCTGCAGCAGTAGCAGCATGATCAAGCAGCTGCAGCCAACATGCAGGCTGTGCTTACTAGCTTTGGCATACAAGGGATGCCACACGCTACTCAGGGACTCAGTTGGGAAGCTGCTCAACATACAGCAGTCTATAAGTGGCAGGGGTGTTGGCAAGTCATCATGGGTCCCTCAATCTCTCATGTACACTGAAGACCAATGGCTTGGCCACAAGCATTGCCTCAAGGTAGCAAAGCAGAGCCTGGGCAGCCCGGTTTAATACTTGGCTTCTCATTAAATTGACGCCGAAAGGCGTAGTCTTTTCTTTTCTTTTCTTTTCTTCTCTTTTCTAGCAAAGCAGAGAGGACAGGGCAGTCACCCATGCGAGGGGTCATTCAGGAGGGTGGCAAGGTCAGGACCCTCTCGCTTGAGGGCCAGGTAGGCTGTGGGACGGCCATCTGGCTGGTCCTCATGACTGCCTAGCATTCCATACAGCTGCGCCACATTCGGATGGCGCACCACCCACAGCTTCTCGGCTTCATGGTCCAGGTGCAGTGCACTGCCCTTCTTCAGGATGGCGTTGGGGAAGACAGGGTTGGTGGCTGCTAAGATCAGACCAGAGATACCCAGCCCGATTGGCTCACCAAGCTGCCAATCATTGGTCTGCAACAATAAACACGGTGTAAGTGAGAGTGTATACGGGTGCATGCCAGTATGCAAGTGCTGCGCCTCTAAACACGTGTGATTGCTGGGCCAAACGAGCAGCGAGAAACAAAAGCAGCACATATGAATCTTGAAAGACATGAAGGCATGAGGCAACTCACCAGCCAGTACTCAGGTATCTGGTGTTTTGCCTCTGCTGTGGTCAGTCGGACCTCCATCCTCTGCTTCTCTAGCCGCAGCACATCAACCTGCTTCTGAGCCTGCGTCAACTGGTGTCGCATATGAAAGACTGAGGTGGGGCTGTCAGGAGGAGAGCCCCCTGAGGCGGTGGATGCATCACTGTCCACCACCTGCACGCACAGACACAGGCAACAGCTCAAAGTGACACACTCAATTCATGACGACCATGGATCATGACCACTGCAGGACTTCTGGTGCAACTGACATCCAAGACGGCAAGCGGTGTAATGAATTGGATGAGAGCAGAAGCATGTGCTGTGCTTTTGAAAGCAGTTACACAGACAGTCATGATGCTTGCACACCATGCAGAGACCTGATTGGAGCAACAGGCATACCTCGGGCCTTGCCTCTCCTGGTTCAGAAGGTGAGAGGGGGGGTTCTGCCCTGGACTCCTCACCCCTTCCACTTGGGGTAGCCCTGTCCACATGAACCTGCACCAATGAGGGAAAGCTTGTCATGTCCAGCAGCAATAGATCAAGGCAGGCAGCCCATCGAAACATGTACAAGGCAGCTCAGAATGTGCTTGCATGACGCACACTGACACATAAAGGATTTGTTACACATCCAGTACTGTGTTCAAGTGGAGCAACAGGTTCCGCAGGCGTGTCAGCAGCAGGTTGATGAGGGGGCAGACCTGCAGCTCAGCGCCTGACGTGGTGGTGGGGGCTGAGCTGGCACAGTCTCTGGTTGATGGCGAGTCAAGTGATGACTGTGTCAGCTGCATTGCCGCTTTCTGCTGCTTCTTGGCCTTCTTCCTCTGGCTCTTGGTCATCTGCAGCATATGCAACCAATGCAAGAATGGTCATGTGTTGAAGTGCACAGCTGCTTCAGATGATCCAAGCAGGACGGCAACACACCCAAAATGATGCTCGGAACTGCCAATGCTGTCCAAGACTCTAGGCTTGCCAGGGATGGTGCACAAGCACTTGTAAGTCAGATGCAGCGGCATACTAGTACCAGCCGAGTGCCTGTTGTTCATGTGCCACTGATGGGCAATAGCACTTGCTGCCTCTCAGAAGCAGATCACAAGCATACAGTCTTAGCACAGGAAATATGAGTGACAGCTGATAGGCATACCTCAGGCCTTGCCTCTCCCTGTTCAGAAGGTGAGGCTGGGGCATCTGGCCTGCACTCTTCACCCCTTCCACTCAGGGTGGCCCTGTCCTCATGCAGCTTGGCTACCTGCACCCGTGAGGGCAAGCTCAACAGAGCATCATCTTTGGACAGGCGCTCCGTTCAACATGCACAAGGCAGCCCAGTTTAGACTTGCATTAAGGTATTCTGGCACATCACTGGTTTGGTGGGGCGTCAAGGTTGACTGCAAGGCAAAAGTGAAGTCATGGAGCTGGGAGGCATGCATCTGGTTGGCAGACATGGTTTCTGTTGTTTTGCTGTGCAGTTGGGGCGTGAAGTTGTGCGGGCTTGTTAGCAACAGGCGGTGCATGAAGCAGGGCAGCGTCACACCCATGATGCCCTCAACCCGCCTGTCAATGCTGTACCTGGATCCAGGCTTGCCGATGGTGGTGCACCACATCAGTAGTCAGCCAGATGCAGTGACGTATGCAGTGACACAACAACACCAAAACGCTTGCTGTTTGTGTGCCACTGACAGAACTCCCACTGGCTGTCTTGCAGAGCAGAACACAAGCATGTAGTCTCCGCGTCGGACACACTGAACAGCGCTTAGCAGAAGCACAAGATATGATCAGAGCAAAGTTGATGAGGGGGCAGACCTGCAGCTCAGGGCCTGATGTGGTGGCAGGGGCTGAGCTGGCGCCGTCCATGGCTGATGGCGCTGCAGGCGTTGACTGTGTCAGCTGCACCACAGCTTTCTGCTGCTTCTTGGCCTTCTTCCTCTGGCCCTTGGTCATCTGCAGCATATGAAGACAACTCAAGAATGGTCACTTGTTGCAGGGCAGAGCTGCTTCAGAGGGTCTGGTCATCAGGGACACGACCACTGTAGGCTTGCATTGGTTCAAGGATCTATGAGTGCATTGAAGCTCTTGTGAGTAGCAGGGTCAGTGCATGAACAATCAGATGCAATACCTCCAGCAATGCTGACATATCAGATGCATGCAGATGTCTGTCCACGATTGCTTCAGGAATATCACATGCAAGACAAGAAGCAGTGTTGCTGTCATGTATACTTGCAGTGGATAGGCATGTGTTGCATTTCCATGTGCAGGAAGACCTTGCAATGTGCAGTAACATCTTCCAATGTGCAGTAACGCCTTGACGCAGCAGGCTTACCTCAGTCCCCTGTTCAGAAGGTGAGACTGGGGCATCCGCCCTGGACTCCTCACCCCTTCCACTTGCGGTAGCATTGTCCTCATCAATCTTTGCTACCTGTACCAATAAAAGGAAGCTTGTCATGTCCAGCACTAACAGATCAAGGCAAGCATCTCAGGCAGGTACACATTGGATGAGGCGTGCTGACTCATCATGGCATTCGGTGACACATCGTGGGTGACTGCAAGGCAAGACTGTGTTGAAAGGCAGGTGTCTGATACCAACCGCAGTTTACTTTGGCACAGTAGCCAGGTAGAGCAGGAGGTGGCACAAGCATGTCAGCAACAGGCTGCACATCAACAAAGACAGAGGCACACCCAACATGATGTTGTGAGTCAGCCTGCCAGTGCTGTACATGGATCCAGGCTTGCCAGTGCACAGCATTGCTTGTGAACCAAATGCAGCAGCATACCCACAAGCACAGCAGGTTGCCTGTTTCTGTGTGCTACCATTAGGCAGTGGCACTTACTAGCGTTCAGGAGCAGAGCACAAGCACACAGTCTCAGCATTGAAATACACTGAGCAGTGGCCAGCAGAGGCACAAGATATGATGAGAGCAAGGTTGGTGAGGGGGCAGACCTGCAGCTGAGCGCCTGAGGTGGTGACAGGGGCTGAGCTGGCACCGGCCATGACTGATGACAAGGCAGGTGACGCCTCTTTGCTTGCTGTCAGCTGCATTGCAGCTTTCTGCTGCCTCTTGGCCTTCTTCTTTGCTGCCTTGCTTACCTGCACATACGTGGCCAGTTCAGGGAGATCCAACAATTACTCCTGACAAAAACGCAGAAAAGGTTGTTGTTTTACGACGTGCGTATGTATGTAAACAAAAGAACGATCAAGGTGTTATGGCTAAGCAGATCGAAGGGTTTAAACATGTAATTTTGTAATACATGATTACCTCAAAAGTTATATAGGTGACTCTAAAAAAAAATTGGCACGTTGCAGAGAGGAAACATTGGGGGCATTGGATGGCTTGCACAGCTGCGGCTTCAGAGAAACTGGTCATTAGATGCAGGAGACGTTGCATTGTCGCTTGTTCACAACACCTCATTTGTGGTACTCCAAAAACTCCTGGCTACAAAAGGGGCTCTTGTCATTGACAGCTGACCACATGTTGTGCTTTTGAATGCATGAAACAAATACTTGATACCTGGTGCAATAGAGCTGTCGACAACTGCACCAGGCCCTCATTTTGTCCTGACTGTCTTTTCAGCAGCACATTCAGCACTGCAGAAGTCATCAAAACCAGAAGGCAAGGTGAATCACTCCATGGTGTTGACAGCTTTCCAAGAGTACCACCTATACCTGACAGGCATCAGCATTTAAAACCAGCACAGCAATACCTGCTGCAGCCATGAGTGATACCAACATGCGCTATGGCTTATATGACACACCAGAGGCTGTGCAGCAGAGTCATCCAGGTCCGGCTGCACCTCTTCCTTCACGGCACTCTCACCACCATCACCTGCCTGCCTCTGCTCCTGCACCTGGGCATTCTCCTGCACCTGGGCATTCTCCTGCACCTGGGCATTCTCCTGCATCTGGGCATGGAGCACCTGCAATCAGCGTATACCAACAAATGTCACTATGGGATTGCGCTGACACCTGCAAATGTGCTTCTGAAGATAGGAGGCATGGACCAAATGCGGCAACCTGCAGTGAGATGGCGCATCAAACCCCAGCAGCAGCCACTCAATCGCACATGAGTGGCCTATCCTGCCAGGGAGGCCTTGCTCTGCATGTGCGCACGCATGCGCAGCAAACACCACTGGGTATTACAGCAGAGGAGAGGAAGCAATTGGGACTCGGGTCGCGTTGTAAGGAGCATGGTGTTGCATCACTGGGGTGGTGTTCAAGCACTGGCACTTCTGACGCAGCCAAAAGCAGGAGGCTCACATTGAGCTGTGCCCTCAGGTCAGTCTCGAGGGCGCCAGCTGCCTCCAGCTGCTGCTTGAACTCCGCATCCTTGGCCTGCATACCAGAAGGCGGTCTGTTCTCGCTCAAGAAGCAGCAAGTATGCAGTGAAGAATGCAAGCATTGCACGTTTGGGTTTGCTGATGAGATGATGATGTCAGGGTGCAGATTGTATCACTGGATAGGCAGCACTGTCAATGCCCAGCCATATGGCCTGCAGTCTCTATGAGTCTCATGTACGTGATGTGTCAGGAGGCACAATCAGAAAGAATAGTTGGCATGAGTCAGCAAGTGCAAGCAGCGTGCATTTGCAGCGCAGAGAATGGAGACCTTGATGCATTCGTCAGCGTGACTGACATCCTCCTGCAGCTGCCCCTTCTCCTGCTGCAGCTGTGTCTTTTCCGTCTGCAGGCTTGACACCTGGGCTGCCAGTGTGTAATTCTCGTGCAGCATTGCTGCAGCTCTGCCTTCTGCCTCCTTCCTGCTCTGCTGGGCCGACTGGTTGTCAGCCTGCAAACGAGCAATCCCCTGCAGACAAGGACGCATGGGTGTGATCAGGCATTCAAGAAAGGGCGCAAAGTGAAAGCTGCACGCACAGGCAGCTGGTACATTTTCTCCCAGAAATGGTGAAACACCTCCAGGGGACCTGTCCACCCTGGCTTTGAGGACCACAGAGCAGCCTGTCACATTGCTACAAGAAACAAAGCAAGGCACATCCGCCATGATGTGTGCAGATCAGGCATGGGGCTTCATGCAATTCCAAGTTGAGCGCTGCTGAGAAGATCCGGCACTACTAGCAGACTATGTGTATGATGGCTGCAAGAGCAGTTTGGGACAGGCAGAAACCACACGCATGCACACAGGCACACACACGCACATAGACACACCCAAGCTTTGTAGCAGCTTGCTTTTGCATAGGAGAAGAGTGAGACCTTGGCAGTGTCATCGGCACCAGCCTGTAGATGCTTCTTGTCCTCCTCCAGATGCTGCTTGTCCTCCTGCAGCTGCTTCCTCTCTTGCTCCAAGTCAGACAACTGGCCTACCAGCCTGTTCTTCTCCTCCAGCGTTGCTGCTGCTCTGCTCTCAGCATCCTTTCCGCGCTGCTGGGCAGACTGGTTGTCAGCCTGGAGACGATGCATGGCCTGCAGGCAAGGGATGCTTGGGTTTCAAGTGACAGGAAGCTGCACAGACACAGAAGATGCTGCAAACACAGGCACCTGATACAGTGCGACATGTAGAGGGAACAGTTTGTCCGCAACATCGCGTACCAGCTCTCTGTGAGGATCTGAACAATTCGTCCGCAGTTCCTCACAGAGAGCTGGTACGCAATATTGGTGTGACACTGCAAGTGTGTGGATAATAAAGACAGCTCAAAGGGTTGCCTGCCCACACTGTCTTTGAGCAGCACAGAGCGCCCTGCCACATTGCAATGAGAAACATGGTCTGATTGGTGCACTAAGACAACTGCAGCAATGTGTGTACCTTTACATGAGCTGCATTGGTGGATTCTGCCTGCTCTAGCCTGCCCTTGTAGTCATTGCATGTGTCTTGTGTGGACTGCCACTTCTTGTTTACATCATCCACCTGATCCTGTGCATCTCTCCTCTTCTTGTCAGCATCATCCACCACAATACCCACCAGCTCTCTCTGAATCTGCACACCATACACACCAACATACGGATGGAGCACTGCAGTACTTGACTGCTTGACAACATGAACACTGGCTGTCCAGCAATCTCACAGTGACATGGCAGCAAAAATCAAGACAAATGATCCAGTGTTCACAAACATATCACGCCGTGTTTCATGCTTCGCACGTGTTTCCACATGGGATGCAGTAGATGACTTTGATATTAAACAGATGACGTCCGTGTTGGCAAAACAAGCCTGCATATATGGACAATTAAGCTTGTAAGGCATAACAGGACAGTATGCATAGGCAGCTGCCAGGGCCCTCTGTGAGTGGTTCAGTGTCAGTGATCATGCCGAAATGTTGTCAGATCAACAACATGAGGAGGTGCTAGGCTTGAATTTAGTAATGGTAGAAGATGTGAGAGGGTGGTGGGAGGTGTTGATGGATTATTTTCAGGCCTGGCATACAGGCAATGTATGTCAGTGCATCAGCACTTCCAGCTTCACCAAACTGCAATCATGCCCAGACATGGCTACAAGTCATTGATCAAGTGACAAGACTGAGAGCACAGTCACAAGTCTGAAACATCATCATGGAATTGTGTGCTGAGCCTCCTTCTGCTCCCGCAATTTGCTGCTTCCATGCTCTGCAGACTGTACAGCAGTACTCCAAGGAGAGGGATGCCAAGCTTATCAGCGACCATTAACACAAACTGATGGTCACCAATAAGCTTGGCAGCCCTCGCCTCTGCGTTAAGAGTCTGCACAGCATAAAAGCAACAACCATGACTGGCACAAGGTTGCTTTGACAGCATATGACAGGTGATAATTTGTGACGAACAACTGAGCCATGCAGAGTGTAGGGTCTGAACAGATCTAACCTGGCCGTGGGCTTCGATAACAGCAACAAAGGCAGCAAGGAAGTCATTATCCGCTGCATCCAGCTCTACTTCTTGGGGAAATCTCCCCTGAACCTGAGATTAAAAGCACAATTTAAGGTTCAGGCTG
>JAABUK010005480.1_pt1 | contig 19732 bp, 12 predicted proteins | sample 5559141 | NCBI WGS metagenome assembly JAABUK01 (sample SAMN10711869, study PRJNA513367) | rock metagenome | isolation source: Antarctica rocks | place: Antarctica: Victoria Land, Pudding Butte nord | collected 2016-01-03 | reverse complement strand
TAAGCGTTTTTCGTGTTTTTGATTTTGGTGTTCTTGATGCCAAGGCTGCACCCAATTTCCACGCTATAACGCGGGAACACTATTCTCAAAGTAGAGAAGATGCCATTCAGTGACACAAGGGATAGAATATTCAGTTCTATTCATTTCAAAACCTAATAATAAAATGCGCCTGTGTGTTAATTATTAATAACTAAATAATATTATAATAAAAAATCAGTACGCATTATTATTAATCTTAGAATTATATAATCATATTTGTGAGATAAAATAATTCATTACACTTGATTTACGAGAAGCGTATAATCTGATGAGAATAAAGAAGAAAGAGAAATGAAAGACCGCGTTTCAAACTCGTTATAATCATTACGAGTATTTAATCATATCTTTTAAATTAATAAATGTTTCCGTCTTCTTTCAATCTTTAATAAATAATATTCTAAAAGAATATCTTAATCAGTTCTATATCACTTACTTAGATGATATTCTTATATACTTAGAAATTAAGAAATAATATATTAAATATATTTAAAAGATGCTTTGAGCTCTTCAGATAAAAAATCTATTAATAAAGATCAAGAAATATGAGTTTCATAAATAAAGTATTAAGTTTCTTAAATTCATCTTAATAGTTATAAGAATTTAAATAAATAAATTCAAGATAATAATTATACTAAAATAATTATAATCTATATTAATAAAGAAATTATAATCATTTCTTAAATTTACTAACTTTTATCAAAGATTCATTACGGGTTACTTAAAGATGACCGCCTTATTAATATAAATAACTTGAAAGAAAGTATTCTTTATCTAAAAAACAGAAGCAGAGTCTTTATTTTAGAAGCTTAAATAGAGATTTATAATAGTCTCTATTCTTATAATATTTAATCTTAAGAAGCAAATCGTGCTTAAGACAGATATATCAGACTATATTATTAATATGTGTATAAGTTAATCTAATAATGAAGAACGATTAAGATTTATTATCTTCTATTTTAGAAAGATGATTTTAGCGAAACTTAATTACGAGATTTATAATAAGAAACTTCTAGTCATAATTACCGCGTTTAATAAATGGCGAGTATACTTAAAAGAATTTAAGTACTCTATAAAAGTATATATAAATCATAAAAATCTATTATACTTTATTACTATTAAGATGTTAAATAGATATTAAATATAATAGTCTGAGTTGTTATCAGTTTATAACTTTAAAATTTCCTATTAAAAAGAAAATGATAATATTAAAGCAGACGCTTTAAGTTATTAAGCAGATCACGCCTGAGATGTTAAAACCGCGTTATAATCAGTTTTACGCGAGAATCAGAACGAATTTATAATATATAATCACGCTATAATCACTTTAATATTTCAAATCTCTAATTAAGATTAGAAAGACTAAATTATTAAATCATATTTAAATGATTATTTATCCCGCGAAATTTAAAAGAATTTAAAAAAATATTTAGTCTTTTAAAAATAAGATAGCGGGCTGATCTTATATAAAGAACTGATATATATTATAAATAAAGTAAAGGAAATAATCATTCGATAATATTATAAGAAAACATCTTATAAATATTAAGAAATAGAGAAGATTCTAAAACGAATTTTCAGATTCTATTACTTTTTAGAAATGAATAAAGTGATTCGGCAGTAAATTATTAACTGCGATACTTATTAGAAAATTAAGCACTTCTAATATAAATTATATGGGGAAATATAATCTTCGAAATAGTTTAAGAGAGTATAGAAATCTATTATATTGAACTTTATTATTAAACTATTATTATTTAAGAACTTAATAACTAAAGTCGGCTATAATAGCATTTTGATTATTATTAATAAACTGATTAAGTATACTTATTTCATCAATTATATAAAAGCATTGAATACTGAAGACTTAATCTATATATTTTTATAAATAATATTCGCAAATCATAATATATTAATAGAGATCATCTCTAATCAAGACAAACTATTTACTTTTAAGTTCTGAAAGTTATTAATAAATTAACTTAAAATCAAATATAAGCTATCTACAATTTATTATTTATAAACAGATAAACAAACTAAAAGAGTTAATTAGATATTGAAATAATATCTATAATACTATATAAACTATCACCAGAATAATTAAGTAATACTTTTATTATTAGTATAATTCATATATAATAATATCTTAATAACAATTAAAGTATCATTCTTCTATATTAATTATAAATAAGAATTAATTCCGTATAAATAATTAAGAGAAATAGAATAATTAGTATAAAAGTCAGTTATCAATATATAACTATTAACTAACTTATATTAAGAATTAATAAAAGATCTTGAGTTTATTAATTAAAAGTCTTATATATTATAACTCTAAGAGGATTAATAAATCAAATCTTAAAGAAGAGAATTTAATATATCTGCTTTATCGAAATATCAAAATTAAAAGATTTAGTATAAAACTGAATCACATAAAACTTAACCTCTATTTAATTTAGAAAGTCTTAAATAAATTAATTTATAGACTTAAACTTTTAAATATTATAAGAATTCACTTTATATTTAACATTTCTCTCTTGAAATTCACATTAAAAAACGTTAAACAAACTTCGATTTAACTAAATAATCAAGATCAGAAATATGAGATGAAAAAAGTGCTCGATAATTAAGAGATTAAGAATAAAACTTATTATTTAATAAAATAATTAGAATATAATATGTTAGAAAATATATAAGAATTAGAAACAAATCTCAGTTTTACAACTCTTAAGAGTTATTATCGCCGGAATTCTTAATATAAGAAGAATTAAAGAAAGCAGTCAGTTACTCTTTATTAAAAATAACGAGCAATTCCGCACTAACTAATAACTCTTTCTTCTCTGAATATTTCTCTTTCTGATTAAGCTCTTTTAAAGACTTAATCTCTCGAGCAATTATCTTATTCTAAGTCGCTTAAAGAGACTTAATATAAGAATTCAGACTCGTTATTTCCGCAGTATTTTATTAAAAACGCAGAAGAGTTATCTTTCGCGTAATTTTCAGACACAACTCTTTCTATTATAATCTCTAAAAGTTGATCTCCGAGAAATTATTATTATAATAAATATCATGATAAATATACTTTAAATACTTCAAGATATTCTTGAAAAATATATAAAAACAATTCTGCTCAGCGTAAATAAAATATATAATTATGATTAACATCTTTAATAAAGTTATCTTTTTCGTCTGAATTCAATATTATTTATAAGAGAAAGATTTATTAATATGATATAAAACTATAATAAAGAAAGAAAGAAGTGAAAATTACAAAAAATTATAAAGATAGATTTAAATAGCTTGAGAGATTAAGCTAACTCGAAAGAGTATAGTATTATAGCTATAAACTAATTACTGATAAACTTAACTTTAATTATCGAAGTCTGATAGATTGTTAAAATAAAAGATTTTGTAGATAGAATATCTTTCAGAATTATAAAGACCCGACTTAGAAAGTTACGTCTGATTAGAATAATTAGAAATGAATATTAAGAGAAGTGCTTGAGAATATTTAAGAAGAGTATTTAGAAGTAAGTACTTAAGAGTGCTCGAGAAGAGCACTTAAAAGTATTATACACGACTTATCAGTAATAATTATATAAATAGTTATTTATCTTATAATTCTATAATCTTATTCTTCTTTCATAATCAACTTATATTATTAATTGCAATCTGTCTTTAATTCATCTTCTGTAAGAACAGTGATTTCTATTCACAATTCTCTAATATCTGAATCTTGCTATAATTAGTCTTGATAATTCCTAATAAATTAGCCTCTAAATTAAGAATTCACGTATCTCACAGCTTATAATCCTTCTGATTTATCGCAAATAATATTAGTATTATTAATATAAATGATTTAGACTGTATATTCTCTTTTCTTAATTTAGATAATGAATTCAAGCTTTTCTTATTTCTATTTTAAGCTCTTCTTCTTATAATTTTTATTATCTTCTTAATTTCTTTATTTTATTTAATTTTCTTATCTACCGCCTCTTATATTTCCGCATTTAAAATCTACTCAACTGATCTGCGTTATTTAATAATATAGAAATAGATAGAGTAGAAATGAAGCTCTGAGTAGAGATAAGAGTGAGAAGATAGATATGATTTTATAAAGAATTAAGTAATTATAACTGATTTAGCAGATTCTTTTTATAGAATCATAAAAATTATATATAAGAACATTTTAGAGACGATCTTATTAATTTAAAAATGATTCTGAAATAACTTAATTAGATTAAAGATTAATAGAATATTAATATTACTACGAATTTTCTTTTTAAGAGTGATTTTATATAAGTTAATAAAGATAGAATTAATACTCTTAATAATTATTATAAAGTTATATAAAGAGTATTTATTTTAAATATTAGAAAGATTTACTTTTTTCGCGTTTATATATATTTTCTCTTATAATTATAATCATTTCTTAAGCTATTAAGTTCTTGAAATCTTTTTTAACACCTGATATTATTAAGATAGCTCTAATTAATGAGCTCTATTTATTAGTGCTAGTTTCTTTTTAAGAGCTTAAAGAATTTTATATACTATCTTAAGATTTATAATAAAGACTAGATTTATATAAGTAATGATTTTAATAATAAATCTTTATAGATTATTAAGTATTACACGCTTCTTCTTATATTTTATCTATTTAATCTGATATTCATTTCGAAGAAGCTTATATATATCTTACTGATCTTAATCTAGATTAATAACTGATAATACTATTATATTAACATCTTTTAACTCTAGATCTAAGAGTTTTAAAAGAATAGAGAGTTCTTAAATTAAATCTATATTAATATAGAGCAGAATGTTGTTTTCTTAAGCTCTGCTTCTTACAAGAAACAGTCATTCATTCTAATCCCTTAGAGATTTGAGAATGACTGTTATCTTGAGAATAGAGGGGATGATGATGAACACCATAATAAGTATTAAGCGCTGTAAATGAGGTAAATTAAGTCAAAAAAGCGGGCACGAATCAGAAAATAAGTGTTATTTTACAGAAAACAACTCCGGGCTCATAACTATCAGATAAATGGCTGAAATAGCTCTTTTTGTCTGTGTAGAATCGAATTGAGTATAATTGAATGGGTAGAATTGACTGTCTAGCAAGTATCTAGAATGCCTCCTGAAATGAGGCCTAAGTATGAAGGAAATGGGGCCAAGACAGGCCGGAGATTGGCTCAATTGGGCCGATGGACAGCCTGAGGCGCAGGCTGAGGCGCAGGCTGTCTGACACATCTCGAGCGGTACGCGCAGTAGCGGAGGGAGGTTCCTGCGCTGTGGATTACAGATCAAGTATGCTGCTGCGAGGCCAAAATGCTGGATATCCCAATCGACACATGGGGGCGCCAGAAAAGTCCTGACGGGAAAGTCTCGTGGTTTGTTGCTGTGTCCCTGAGGTCCTGTTGCAGACACAGGCTATGAGTGAGACAACGAAGAGGCTATGGCATCCAAAGAGACCATTACTTTCCAGCTGCTCTTTGGTGTTTTGGGGGGAGTCAAATCTTAATAGCGTTCATATTGTAGATGGCTCATAGTATGCCACGCTCATATGAGTAAAGATACTAACGTTCTCTTATTGTAATCTGTCTCTTCAAGGCATGACGTACACTTCGTTTCGTCCTCCCAAATCTATCTTAGAGAAGGATGAAGCTGGTCTCTATGCCACAAACTTCCGGAATCCTGCGAACCAAAAACACAAAAGCTCTAGTCGCTTGGAGTTCCCATTTGTGATTTCGAGGCCGCGGCCTGTACCCGTCCTGCAAAGATATGCGCCCGGTCGAACCCCCGGTTTCCATGTATAAACTCCGGAGCAATGCTTCGCTCTTTCTTCAACGTTCATTTCCTGACCCGAGAATCTCTAAAACAACGCCCATAATCCAGAAAGAGAGCTGTCGTAGGGATGCTTTAGGCAAGAAGCGCAAGATTGAATCGGATCATCTCTCAACGCTCGGCGTTGTTGCACTTCTTCCCGCCAAGTCACAAATTTTGAGCCATCAACAAAGCCTGCTTGATTTTGGTCGAGCCAAGGTGAAGCGAAGTGACTTTGTCTCCCGCCGAAAATTTGGAGACAAGATAACCAAGACGTCCGTGTTTAGAGATGTTGCAAAAGCAACTGTGGTGGAAAAGGACTTGGACTGGCCAGAGTCAGACGCTGGCGTGTTCATAGCATCTTAACGAGGTATAAAAAGGTGAATCATACCAATGCATATTAGTCGACTTGCATCTGCAAGCCAATCGTGGTAGAGCTCGTCGTGGCTTTGGTCCACTGTCTATCCCCCTTTCCTCAAAGATTCTTCCAGCGGCAGGAACTCTCCCCCTGCAGAGTTGAGCCCTTTCAGATCTGTCTCCGATTTCGAACTTTTCCTATGTTTAGACTTCTTCTTCTGCGTTTGCCACCCGCTAGCTGATCCCATATTGCCAGTTGGATTGACAGCTTGAGCACTGGACGACAAGCCGTTGGGCTGACTTGCGAGTGCCTCAGCTTTACCTTCACCCAGGTCAATAGAAGACAAAGAAGATTTCTTCTGCTTGGCTTTGCCTTTGCTTTTAGGTTTAGACGCCCCTTGCGCAGAATCTCTGGGTATTGACGATCCCCTGCTCTTTGTCGGCGATGGCGTACGGACCTCTTTGACAGGAGAAAGTTGTAGGGCTTGTGTTTGAAACGTTTTCACGATGATCTGAGACATTACTGCATCGGACGCTGCGGTAGGTTCCAGGGCCCGGTCTGCTCCATTGACTCTCGGCGACTGGTTCTCCATCGATAGCGGCCCTACAGACAACTTCGGCAATCGACCTGCATAAGAAAGGTCAGTATGACCATTGACTTGTCGCATTGGGTTCTTCGACCTCTTCTCTTTCTCGGACGGCTCTTTCGTGGTGATGTGGGAATCTTGGTCAGGAATGGACTCGTTATATGCAATTTCTGATCCATGAAGTCCTTGAGAGCAATCATCCGAGCTTGTCGGTGTTTCAACAGCGACGTCATCGGAAGCTGAGGTGTCAAAGTTCGACGTACTCAAAGAGCCGCGAAGATTGATAATGCTTTGACGGCACTCTGGATCCCGAATGACAGATCCATTGACGACGACGACAGGACCTGAGCTCGAACTGGATAGATTATGGGGTCGCCTCGAGGCATCTTGCAATGGCAACCCTTCCAGAGGCTCCGATTTTGTTGTTTGTAGTTCTACCGAAGTCGAAAGAGTCAGGTCAGATGTGAAGGGAGGAATGCTCAGTGGATTGGAAGGTAATTGAGCAAGTACTTGTGGTGAAATCCCGCCATTCTGAATGCCGAGGCCTGTGCTACAAATGAAGGGCGAGCCAACGACGCTTCGTTGATACGTTGGCAACGGTGGCGAATGTCCAAGATAATATCCGATGTACTCTGAACCCCTGCGATCTGTGCTCAAATTTTGATAGAGGCGTCCCTGAGCACCAGCCATAGCATCCACAAATTCCTGGGCAGTGGTAGAAGTCGACGAAGGGCCTCTAACAGGGTTTTGTTGCATTCCCGGCATGTGCTCGTGATGGTTGTCCGTGGCACTGGAAAATGACAACGGGGATGGCACAGGGCGAGGAGGCTGAGAATGAGCCCGCAATGAGGCACCAGAAGAACCATGAGTCAACGAAGAGCGCCTGTAACTCCTTCGTGAATCGGGGAGGATAGTGTTAAGCAGCGGCGAGGGAGGGTTGGTTGTAGTTCCGTAGCCTGGCGAGCGGCCGCCATAAGAAGATGGAAAGGAGAAGCCGTGTGGTCGAACTGGGGCGGTGAGATGCGGCTGATTGATGGTTCCTGCTCGTGCGCGCATCAGCTCCTCCTGGCTGCCCGCATAAGCTCCATAAGGTAACAAGAAGTGAGGGTAGGTAGATGTTGGAATCATTCGTCCTTGAAGTACAGCCTGTTGATGCAGTTGTGCACGCAGTCCTTGTTCTTGAGCTTGGAGAAATTGATATTGCTGAAAGAGGCGATCGTGCAAGAGATACTGCTGGTGTTGTGCTTGCAAAGAAAGCTCTGTTTGCGTAATGTTGCTTGATAGCGACGCAGGCTGAGAGAATGGAAGCCCTCTTGTGGAAGCGCTGGAAGCGCGGCGACCTGGATTCGAGTTGCGATGGAATTGGTTATTTTGCCTTCCGCCGCGACTTCCTCCGCGACCAGCTCGACCTGAAGTCGCGGCCGTGTGAGGTGTTAGTGTTGGTCGATTCACCGAAGCATTCTGCCTTTCCAGCGGGCGTGGCGCGTCTACTAGATTTGCTGGAGGTTCGTATTCGTCGCAGCATCTGCCAAGATTGGCTTCGGACACCATTTGAAAAGCCCGACGAAGCTCTAGATGGATACCACGGACGGAGGTGTCATCAGCAGTGTTGCCCAAGTTTCTCGATGTGTTGAAAGGCTCTTCGACACATAGGCGATTGTCCTGCAGAAAATGCCAATTCTTCTCCAGCTTGCTGACAACTTTACCTGCGCGAACCGACATTACGCTCGTCTCGAAGTCGATCTCATGACCATAATATCGAAAAAACTGGAATAATAGCCCACCCAAAGAGTCCTTGTTGTTTGATCCATAGCCTCTGTGTGAGGTGATGCTCTTGTCGAAAGCCACGTTCAAACCGGACATGAACTTCTTCTGAATGAAAGGACTTTGTTGAAGAGCAGGCAGGATGGGTGGATCGCGCGTCTGCAAGAAGTTGATGATCATGCAGATCCAGGTGTATGAACTTAACGTCCCACCGAGAGCTGTGCATTGATTAGCGTAAAATTCCACTTCTGTTGGCAAGAAACACCTACCGGCTTCATTGAGAACTCTTCTTTTGGTCCAATGCTTGATTATCATTGCCAGAGGCTGAACGCGTTGGTCGATTTCAACATACGTCCGAATCATCTCCGTATTCTCCAGGGCAACGGGATTATTCACATTCATGTCACAGGCCAACTTCAAATCTGGGTCCCAGATCTTTACTATGGGCACCTTCGCAACAGACACGCAGACAACACGCTGCATCCCCTGAGTTGCCAAGAAATCCGCAAGCACGCAAACTTGTTCTAGTTCTTTGCAATCTGTGGTGATGCAAATGTCGACATCCGAGTCTGTTGATCCCAGCTTGTTGCCTGTAGAGCCAAACACATTGACCTTGGTCTTGTACCCAGGCCATTGCGTTTTGAGAATCAATTTCAGTTTCTCCACAAGTCTCTTCCTCCTTTCTTCACTTTCTTGGGACGGGAGCAAGCGATTGTAGAGCTCCCTCATATCGCCGGTCAATCTTGCATCCTCTGCAGTACTCAAAACTGCTTTCGGCACTTCAGGATCTGCATCAAGTTTGTCAGGCCCCAGTGAGTATGGAACCCTCCTCTTAGCGTAAGCCATCCCCGTTTCATACTTGCAGCCACCTCTGGGTCTTTGGGGAGGGAGGGGAAGCGAGTCAGAATGGAGTGACCTCGGTGAAGGATTGGAAGTATTTCGTTTAGCCGACGGTGACCTGGAGGGTGATACTCGGTCGCGAGGACGTTGGTTTGGTGTTGAAGGAAGTGAGGTCGACTGCTGAGATTTTAGTGCAGGTCGGGGAGAAATGCTTGCGAGCATTGCGGTCGACTTTGTCCCGGACATTCTAGGCCCTCTCGAAATCAACTTTGTTGGTGAGCTTGCACCTTGTGTTTGGTCCTGACACTCATTCCCATGGGACTGGTCGTTCATACAATAGCCACAAGGACAGGTAGGTTTCGGTGGTCTAGTCAGACAGGTCGGAATCAAATCACCTCTTGCGACTCACTGGGACAGCAAACCGAGGATGCAGTGACGCGAAATGAATGTAGACGCTGTTAGAGAAATAAAGAGGGGCCTGCGGGAGCTTTCTGACACGATCCCATAGAACGTTACAATGGGCTTAGAGAATTGATCGACGTCGAAGTCGGCAGCCTCCAGCCGACTTTTGCCTCCGAAGTTCGACAACTCCCGTAACAGCGAAACGGGTACTGTTGAGAGCAAGATGGCCCTGTTAAAATCTTCTCAAAAAGTCCAAGCCTCTCGACCGCAGGCTCAGTTGGTGCTGAGCAGGGCACCGGCACGAAACGCACTAGAACGCTTTCCACTCGCCGGCAGCCGTATGTGCTGTAGAGTCAGACAGTCTGGCGGGAATTCCTGTAGCAAGCGCCGGCAGATTCTCTGCCCTGAGTGGAGCAAGGAGGCCAGCGGCGGTGACTTTCGCAGTGGGCGCCCAAGGGTATATTTTTGGCTGTCTTATGCGGAAATGGCTATACTGAAGGGAAGGACTTTTTCGTTCGATACAGGAATGCTCGGCTGTCTAGGGAATCCGGAGAAGGGAAGGAGAGCGTCGGGCTTGTGTTGTTGAAAGACGTTGTTCAAGAAGGACTCGGAGAATGCACAGGATGGTGGTTGCCAATGTCCCTGCTCGGCGGGTCCCCTGAATTTAGGCTGAGCCAGGAGTGAACCTGCTCTCCCCCACTAAAGAAGACGCTGCTTTGTAGCCTCAGACAAAGAAAAAGCCGAGCGAAGTGTTTCTCCCGCGTGATGATCCCTCTCACATGGTAAGTTGCCTTCACCGCAATCAATGCCCATGGAGGTGAGCAATCCGTTGACAAACAGGGACAAGAAAGGCATCGAGACCATCAAACTCTCTGGCTGGGTACAGAAGAGATCCCATCCACCACGTCCCTGCGGCACCGGCGATGCTGCAACCCGTCTACTCCGTATTTGCGGCTTTAGTCTGAGACACTACTCAGCTTGATCTTTTCAAGCGGGATGCGTGCTGTCAAAGCAGCTTGTTTATGATGCAGTCGTGACTGACCTTTGGGGCAATGATTCTTTTCCATTTGCTGGATGGTCTTCATCTGATCGCCGCAGGAAGTCCCCACATTCAGCAGCAGAAAACATGCGCTATGGCATTTACGGCCACTGGGCATGCTGATGATTACGAATGATTTCAAGTCCATATTGCCTCCATCAATTGCGCCTGCTTCTGCTCAAAAGGGGGTTATTTCTTACCCGCCATGTAATTGGCCGATGATCCGCTTGCATCAGAAGCCTGGAATCTCGGAGCTGGGGAAAACCCATGACTATCAAGACTGTTCTGGGTGACGACCTTGCTAAGGCATTAATACGCCAAAAGTGACAGAATGTGTGGGTGTGATGCAAGCCATTTTGTGACGGTGTGTGGGAATATTGTTCTCAATGTGGTCTTGCCTAATCCGGCAAGCATTCGTCTCACGGACATTTGCCGATCGTTAGGTCTAACAAAGCATGACTCGATCATGATTTCGTGCTTGTGAAGGTAATCAGTGCAGTTGCTCATACTATCTGACTCTACGCGCACCGAAGCTCATCATGTTGACATAGCTGTCCACCCTGTTATACGGGAAGCTGTTGCTGCTGCGCCAGACTGAAAGTCCTCCGGTCCCGAGCAGTGGTTATATCCATCGAAGCCGAGCTCCTTTGTCTTAATCTTTGGCGTCTCAAAAATCCCTCCTCTATCTGTGGTATGCATAACGATCGCAAGTCAACAAAATCAACGATGCTTGTGGGCAAAGGCCTATTGTCTGGGGGGATACTTCAACGTTGTCCATAATCATGCAACTATCAAAGGAGAGGAGAAACAAACCCATCAAGGGTGCCGCGAAGTAAAGCGAGGGTCGAGTGTGAAAGCACTTGAAGACACACGACTTCGCGTTATGCTCAGCTCTGGTCGTGACACGAAGATGGTCTGTCCAATTTCTCATCCTATCCTCCAGAGATGTAGCTCGTCTACTCGATTATGAAGCTGCAGTATGAATCCTTATTACCAACCTGACCAGCTTTCTGCAGGTGCTCTGACGGGACCGAGTCAGCTTGGCCTTTCTTCATACGTGGTGACCATCGCTATTTTGAAGTGGGAAGTCTACCACTGAGACGAGCCTCCTAATCCAGGATATACGACGGCGAAAGTCAAGGTCGATGCAGATCAGGGAGAGTGTCCGGCTGACACCAGGAACTCAGGTCTACAAAAACGTGATTGTATCTCGTGGCTTAGGGATAGACCAATTGTGGCCCGGGTAGATCTTGGTATGCATGACTGCCTGACGGTCCTTCGTTGTTGTCCACTTTGCTCTAATTAGCGCACAGCTCGTAGTGATCGGTGAGCCTGGTAAAGCGGAGGTCAAAATTACCATGTAGCATACGACACATGACAATATCAGTACCAGTACCGGTACATAGCCGCTTCTGGGCACTAGCTTGTCGCCGCTAGTCGACGGAGAGTTAGCCGAGCCGCTCTGGCCCCTCGGCTCCTCGGCTGCCAACTGACACCGCTCCCTCGACTACGATTAGGCACCTACTTGTTCGCAGGGGCCAGGAGGGGGTGGAAAGGGTGCACGCCACGCCCCGCCTAACGGTGCAGACGGCATCACTTCACCCAAAATCTCTACGTAATTAGTACCTTGGTGCTGAATACGCAATACAGGACTCCGTAACTATCGTCACGTACCGTGTATCCCCCCAGACTCCCCATCAACCTCGTGAGTGGAGATGATGGCACATTCCCCACCGTCCCACCGTTCCCCCATCCCCCCACAAATCTTCTTCTTCAGCATCGCCTCGGTCGATCGAGCATGCAGGTTCCGACTGCAAGGACACCATAGCCAGAGCGACCCTATCCCATTCTCATTCTTGTCATCAACGCTGCTTGCTTGTGCAACCATAGATCTGGAATTGCCATGTAGTCTCATTGGCAATCCGCACTTCAGTGGTTCCATCCAGCCTGAACATCCCGGCCTGCCAATTTCCCAATTGTTCCCGCTAGTTAAAGATTTCCATCCGTGTAATAGCCTCTGCCCTCGAACCCCGAAGCGAAAACTGCTCAACACTCCTTTCCTTCACGTCTCTGCATCTCCTCATCACGTTGTTCTCCTCGTCTTGAGGCTACTCCTCGAATACCCATCCTCGCCCGTCTGCACGAGTCGACAGAGCCTGATCACATTCTTGCTGTAAGTACCCTGCTAGCACACAGAAAAACCCCGTCTCGGGAAAATGTTCTCCGCTTGTGAAAAGCCCGGGTGATTGGCTCTGCCTGCCGATCGATGAGAAAAAAAAGACCTCGCCGCGCCCACCACCATGGCGACCCCTCTCCCTACCAACAGGAGGATGGTCCATCTCTGATGCGAACAACTGTCTACGACTGCTGCTTACTTGATTTCCCATAGATTAATCATCTGCCTTCCTTCCACTGTCCAGTGCCTCCGAGTTCCCCTCATTCTTTCAAAAAGCCTGAATTCCACGCAACCAGAAAACGCACCTCTATCAACATGTCTTACTACGAACCCCAGGGCTGGCAGGCACCTGCCCGTCAGTCATCATGGGAGCAACCACCACCTCCGTCCAGATCAGGTATGAACATACCAACATCGCAGGACGTGGGCGACATAGTAGCTCACTCCAAAGGCAGGCGCTAGCTCGACCTCTCAGTCTCGCGAAGACGGACATGCATTCACTTCCCAATTCGAAGGTCAGTGGCGGAGAAACAAGAACATTGCACGACCTGCACTGACTGGCTGCAGAGGTGGATCGAGCCGTCGATAATCTAGTAAAGAGTGGCAAGCTCTTCGCCTCTGGATCCCGCAGAGATACCATGGCTCCAATGTCTGGTGGACGTTCCTACGGCGGCGATCATGGTGCGCTTCTTGCTCTCTCAGAAGAATATTCCGATTTGTAGATCGAAGCTGACATTCGACAGGTATACATGGTAGCATGTCTCAGCGACACTCCATGGATTTCGACCCCTCTCGGTCACACTCGGCCTCAAATTTGCAGAACTTCTACGCTTCACAGCGCTATCAAGGTCGCCAGAGCGAAGCAGAACAGGTCATGCAAGCAAAACGTAGGATGGCTGCACAACGTGAGCGTGAGCTGCGGAACTATCACCAGGAACAGCAATACAATCGAAGTGAGTCAGGTCAAATCGCCAGAAGCCTGTCGGAGCTGACACTTTCAGGCGTTCTTGCAGAGATGTCTTCTAACAAGTCTGACCGTTCAATGAGTCCCAGCACTATGAGCGAAGAAAGTCGGCGAGAATTGCTGGCCCGACAACATCGTGCCTTGTACGGCAACGATGCGGGAAATTTCCTTCCACAAGGCGGTTTTGGTGAAGAAGGACCTTCTGGCCGAGACCAAAGCTCGACGATCCTTCCGACTAATGTTGGTGGGATCCGAGGCAACTCTCCTAGAACTGCTGATCTATTTGGTATGGTGCAAGCTTCTGGCCAGCAGGCATCTGGCGAGAGAGTGAATCCCGCGAGCTCGCTCTCGAATCAGGATGGTGGTCGGGTTGAGACTGCGACGTCACCTGCAGCCGGAACTGCAACTGCTCAGTTTGGCAACCTTGATTCCTCAGTTCAGCAACCCAGCAACACTTCAACTTCTCCAGCCAGTGGTGAATCACCGACTCGGGGTGTCACCAAATCTACCACCGCACCGATTGGAAGCGGTATGGGCCCTATCGGAACACGTCTATCCCACCAGCAGCCTCCACCAAGCCAGTCGATCAACAAGCGCTCTACAACACCGTTGACCTCACCCATGAACAATTACGGTTTTGGGTCTTCTGAGCCAGCAAAGAACAACGAACGATCGGGTTCCTCGAACTCCAATCCATCAGCTGCTCAGAAAGAGGCCAATTCTGGCATGGGTGCCTGGGGGACAGGAAGTGGTGTCTGGGGTTCCAACAAGATCGGAGCAACCTCCGTCTGGGGATGACTTACCACAGATACGGGTCTCGATCGTGTCGGCGTCTTCATCACAGAATCTGGTGTTCGAGCATGGCATCTTACTTCCGGCGCATCAGTCTTCATTTGTCCTGGGTGTGCATAGCAGGAGGGGATGTTCCATCACCATGTTTTCATTGGCTTTGGCTGCGACGATCAATTCGTGCACCTGGGTGTGGTGTCAACTATTTATCGTTTTGCTTGTTAGAATTGTGGAGAATGGCTGGGAAGTGATCTGGGAGGGATAATTGGTAGAATGTGACGGGGAAAAGCTGTTATCATAATGTGCTAGCGCTGTCATTTCTTGCGGGTTCCGGGCAACGGGGCAGGGAGCATCGTTTTCTCATTCGGATTGCTTTGAAAGTCATTGTCTGGTTTGCTTGGGTTGCTGTTCTCCTTTCATCTCTGGTGCGAGTATGGGCTGGAATCATCGCAATTTGCTGGCTTGGGCACGAGTGATCTATGTAGCGTCGTACTGTTAATATACATGCTATCTTCAAATGCTGGGTCTTACTTCGCAAGTTTGACTGCCTGGCCTTGCTGAAGGCAGGGGGTGGAATCTGCGACCATCTATGCTCGTATCTTTAACTGTCCATCAAACTCGAACCAAAAGTGGAGGAGGCCTTGGCATTGATGGAAATGTACGGAGGCCAAGATCTGCTATACTTAGCTGTTGAAGCGTGAAGCCTCATTTGCTGTAGTTCGTCCCGCATGCGACTTTCACCATCAAATCTGGGAGGAGGCGAGGACTCTGCGAGTGTAAGTGTGGGCTCATGATGCGAATTTGTTGTCCGGACCGCCATGCTCACGAAGCCTCCGCTCGTGCCGTCCAAGCACGCCCTCAAAGTTCTCCGTCAATTGGCCCTTGCCGGATCCACTGTCGCAGCAGTTGGTGTCGTAACCGTGAGTTATGAAGTTCACCGCCGGATTAGACTGGCGGAGCAGCGCCTGGAGACGAAGAGACAGATTAGAGCCATCTCTGGCGGAAAGGGAGAGGCCTATATAGCCCGGGTCATCGAGGCGGCGGAAAATGGAGAAGATTTCAGTATTCAGGCCATGCGCGAACAAAGAATTAGGGAGAGGCGCTTCGAACCCTCACAATTAGCCATGACTAGCAACGAGGGCTCCAGGGAGCACAGGCCCGACACCCCAGGGCTGCCGCATAATGAAAGAGGTCATCTCGATAGGCAGTTTACAGCTCACAAAATCAGGAAGGCAACCATGACGATGACTTCTACCGCCCCGGAACATATCTACGGGCGTCCAAAACGTTTTAGGAAACCAGCACCCTCTTGGCCAACGGTTGAAAGCAGGGAAGCGCAGGCGCCAGAGACTCCGGCTCTATCAGCGCGGAAGAATACATTGTATGCAAGGGAAGAAGCTGCGGAGATGATCAAGAAGGCGACAATGGCAATGACTTCGACGGCGCCAGCTCATGTGTATGGCCGACCGAAGAAGGCTGTCCCGAAGTCTCGACCAAATCTGCATGGGCCAGTTGCTTCTTGGTTAGGCACTGCAATAGATTCTCAAACCTCAACAAATATAGCATCCGAATTGATTGACTCATCGTCAACTATCACTCGAGCTGACATCGTTTCTCGGCATACCTCTACGGCTACCTCACGAGGCATGGAGACTGTCGAACATACAGCGGGGGAAGCACTTCACCACCTTGACTCAAGCGCTGCGGAAGCTCAGACCAGACTCTGCAGGTTAACATTCGCAGGAGATTTCGACACCACTACCAGTGTTCAGGATCGTCAAGAACAGCACACAAGTGAAATACGCCAAAAGACTGACGGCAACGAAACCGCTAGCGAAGCACTAAATAAATCAGACCAAGGACCGCATGTAAAGTCCCCAAACCACGATATCCTATCAGTTGGTTCGTGTCAGACGTCGCAATCGGTGGCCAGCACTCCGTTTAGCCAGGATGCAATCGAGGCCGAGTACAACACCGCTAATGATGCTTCCATGTCCAATGAGACGCTTGATATTCATTCAAGAAGACTCAGGCCTGGTGCATCACCGTTCGACAGCCGGGATTCTAGTGAGCAGGTAGAGCAATCTCTGTCGTCCCAGGAAACGCTCTCTGCTAACTCACAGAGTCCTGACGCGAAAAAGCATCGCGATAATGACTCACCAAGCATGTCAGTCAAGGGAGATGGAGCACCTTCAGACTCAGCGACGCCTGCCAACCATGCATTCTTCCCATCTAAGCCCTGTCGTCACATCCAACTTCAGCAGAGCACCAACGAAGCACATCAATCAGATTTCACACCGTGGCCGCATCTCCAAGCTTTGCACGGCTCGGACTTCTGTGAGGGACAAGATAATTTGTGGTCTTTGGATGAGGGACTTGTGAATACGCAGCAACCTGTGTCTCGAGAAGATCCCGATGCTCATAGTAAAGAGATCCGTGATGAGCAGCACCAAGTGATACACAAATGGACACCCTTTCCAAGATCCGTTCGGTCCCCAGAGCGAACCATCGATCAATTAAATATAGAGCAAGATCCTGTGTCAGCGAACGCATCTTGGCCCGTTTATCATCGAGACGAATTCCGCAGATCAGAGAATGTCTCAGGCGCGTCAATCTTAGAGACAAGTGCAACACCTTTCTTGACAGCCGAAGAGAAGGTCGGCCTAGCTCTCCAGATTCAGAGTATCTTCTTATCCGATGGTTCGACGGAGGGACAACGAGCATGGATAGCCGCAGCCAAGCTGAGATTGCGCCACAACGATCTTGCCTGTGTGGACTTTCTATATGCGGAATTCGTCGAACGAGGCGTCGTGGGCATATCACCACGTCACCACATAGTTCAGTCACTGATTCAATGCCTTTTCAAAAGGAGCAAGTATTCTGCACGAGCTGCTGAAATACTTTTCCCGAATCAACCGCCTGATCCGGTTGGTTCTGCAGGAGCTGACTTTGGCCGCCCTTGCAGGATGTCTTCGCTCTATCAGGAAGACAGACTGGCTAGTACGTTCGCAATTCGTTTCCTTCAAGGCCTTTGGGAAACGAGGGCAGACTCAGATTGGCTTTTGCTGAATTTTCGACGAGTGATCGTAGCGGCCAAACTCCGTGGCGCGAAACTCGTTGAAGAGATTTTTGCCGTGGTCATCCGCTTTCTTGCTTCGACTGGAGACATGCCGAGCGCACAAGCAATCTACGATGAGATGGTCTTCTATCATCAGATCGAAGCATCTTTCCTCTCACGCACTCTCCTTTTACGTGGATACGCACGGATGAGTGATTGGTACCGGGTCGAACGTGAAATAGAGTCTGTCCACGTTCGCGGCCTTTCTCGAAGTCGCCCACATGGCTATGCTCTCATGATTAACAACGTCCTCCAGGAATATGCTGCTAGGGCATCTATTGAGCAATTGCAGAATTTTCTCATTAACGCTATCAGCTATTGGGGCCTTGTGCCCACCAGCTCCATTTCAATGACGACTGTCCAAGCTTATCTATCTTGTCAACGCTATGATCTTGTCAGAGAATGGATGGAAACTCTGCAGGTTCTCTTTCCCCAAATCGAAACCGAGACAAGTAGATTTCAATGGCTCCTTGGAAACTTTTGGCAAACAGCTGGTGCTAATTGTCAGGAGATCGAGGAGGCCACCAAAGCAGTAGCCTACCATAACCCATACTCCAAACTGAGATCGTCTTCTGTTCCTCTGATCCACGAAGCCCTCTCCCGAGATCTTGCCGCTAAGATCGATGCTGCAAAGGTGAAGACACAACCAACTGGCCAACTGTCCTGTTCTTCCAGCACAGAAGACAGTGATTTCGTCTCCACTAAAACTCTGGACGAGTACCTCACTTCCGCCTTCTCCGTGGCCGCCTCAACTGTTCTGCAACATCGAAAGCCTACCCCTGAAGTAATCGACCTCCACCGGCAGGTCACCGCTGCTCAGCGTCTCAACGCCTTTCTTACCGGCGCCCCCTCCTCAGAAGCTGTTGACCAATTTAGCTTTCCTGACCCCGAATCTGACACCGTGGCTCGCAACATCAATGTTAATCGTGGTTCGGCACCCACAACATCCAGTATATACCACCTCCACGATACCATTCCCACCGTCCTTACTGCCGAATTCCTGCCCGAAACAAGTACCATTGTTGCTGCAATCCTGGATTTCTACCATGTCCGCTCCGTTCGTGACCTTTCTACCGACCACGCCTTGTTGCCGTGGGTATGCCAGAAGCTGCTGCATGCGGATCGGGCATTTGATGCTGTACTCGTCCTTCAGAAGGTGTATGGCAGTAACATCGTCAAGCAACTGGCTGGTCTGAAAGGAGAGGACGGCAATGGTTTCCCTGCTGAAGTTCACGGAACTAAGGCAGCCGTCGGATTCGCGATCCAATTCTTCGAATTCTGGATGCGGCTTGCCGAGGCGACCAGGAGTCTTGTCCAGTGGAAGCGCGTGGTGGAGGAGGTATTGCACCTCTCGACGCCCGGGCGGACGCTCTCGTACCGGACAGAAGGCGGTGTACGGCAGAAGATGGTGCTGAATGCATTAGGGATAACATCTTCATTCCTGTTTCTGACGAGGTCTGTCGCGGCGAGAGCGTTGAGGGGCCGGTCGGTGAGGTGGAGGTCCGATGTAAGCAGAGGTCCGGTTAAGGAGCTGACTTGGATGGTCAAGGAATTGGAGAAGAGGAGAGAGCAGCAGATTGGGAGGAGGGAAGGCAATCGGGGGTTCAGGGTCAAGCAGGATATACTCTTAAGAGATATGGAATGAGATCAAAGTGTCAGGGACTGATGTTCCACCCTTTCCCTTGATTGAGGCTCCTTCCGTCCGGCCCTCCCTTACCAATCTCTGCACATATACCTCGAGCTCTCTCTACCTCCATCCCTCCCTCCCTCTCCTGCTCTTCCCCTACCTCTCGCCATCCCCGTCCGTCCCCTATCTCTTTCTCTTTCTCCTTCGGTC
>JAABUK010005479.1_pt1 | contig 19737 bp, 22 predicted proteins | sample 5559141 | NCBI WGS metagenome assembly JAABUK01 (sample SAMN10711869, study PRJNA513367) | rock metagenome | isolation source: Antarctica rocks | place: Antarctica: Victoria Land, Pudding Butte nord | collected 2016-01-03 | reverse complement strand
TCGATCGGAAGTCTTCGCGTACCGACATGGTCTCCGACGCAGACCGCGACGCGGAGGCGCTGGTGCAGGGGATGCTTGCGCGGGAGCGCCCCGACGACGGTCTCCTGGCCGAAGAGGGCTCGCGCTCCGGCGGAGCCAGCGGCCGGCGGTGGGTGGTCGACCCGCTCGACGGCACGACCAACTTCCTCTACGGCTTTCCGTCGTGGGCGGTGAGCATCGCGCTCGAGGACTCGGCCGGGGCGGGGCTGGCCGGCGTGGTCCACGACCCACTGCGCGCCGAGACGTTCACGGCCGTACGGGGCCAGGGCGCCCGGCTCGGCGACGCGCGGCTCGAGCTGGCGCCGGGCGCCGGACTGGAGTCCGCGCTGATCGCCACCGGGTTCTCCTACGAGGCCGGGCACCGCCGCGAGCAGGCCGAGCTGCTGGCCCACGTGCTGCCACGGGTGCGCGACATCCGCCGAGCGGGTGCGGCGGCTCTGGACCTTTGCTGGGTGGCCGCGGGACGCGTCGACGGCTTCTACGAACGCGGCCTGCAGCACTGGGACTGGGCGGCCGCGGGCCTCGTGGTGTCGGAGGCCGGCGGGATCGTCGAGCCCCTGGAGGGCGATCCCGCTGGACTGATGGCGACGCGTCCCGGCATCGCCGAGGAGCTTCGGATACTGCTCGAGCCGCCTACTTGACGGTGAGCGTGCCCTTCATGCCACCGGCTTCGTGACCGGGCACGGTGCAGAAGAAGGTGTACTTGCCGGGCTTGAGCGTCGCGGAGAACTGTGACGTGCCGCCGTTGGCCACCCGCTTGCCCACGCCGACCGACTTGCCGGAGCTGTCCTGAAGCGCGATGTCGTGCTGGACCTGGGACTTGTTGATGCTGTCGATCTCGACCATGCCCGGCCCGGCCGATGCCATCGTCGAGGCATAGGCCAGCGCCCCCGTGGGGTTTGCGGGGATCTCGAGCTTGCCTCCCTTGGCCGGAATCGGCTTTTTGGAGACCTTTGGCGCGCCGGCGCTGGCAAGCGCTCCCTGGTCTTTGCCCGACTGGCCGGCGACGGCGGCGACGTAGGCGGCCACGTCCTTGGCATCGGCTCCGGAGACCAGCCCCTTCGGCATGATGCTGTGCTGGCGCGGGTGGGCGATCTGGCGGCGCACGACCCCTGCCACGGTCTGGGCTCCGAGGCCGTCGCTGCGCGCCGGCCCGAACGCGTCGTCGAGGTTTGGGCCCTGGATCCCCTTGGTCCCGGCGCGGGCGAGGGTGTGGCAGGAACCGCATTTGGAGACGAAGGCGTCCTTGCCGGCGATCTGATTGTCGCCGCCTCCGTCGCGGCCGCAGCCGGTGGCGGCGCCGAGCATAAGGAGGGCGCTGCCAAGCAGCGCCCCGATACGGTACGTATGACTCCTCACGGCGCGAACAATACCCGCGGGCGAGACGGAATGCTTCGCACCCTGAAAGCTTGTTCGAGGCGGGTTCAGAGCGGCCGCGGGAGCTGGTCAAGATGCCCCTGAGTGGCCGCGACGACCCCCTCGGCCACGCTCCGCCACCCGAACCGGTCGCGGGCGGTGCCGGCCAGCGAGGCCGCGACCTCCATACGGTCTTCAGGGGCCAGCGAGAGCCAGCGCGTCAGCTTGGCCGCGATCTCCTCGACGGCCCCGGGGCCGCGCGTGAAGGAGAGCAGATCCGCGTGCTCGGGGGCCAGATCGTGCGCCAGCACGGTCGAGACCTCGGCCAGGCCCGAATGGGCCGCGGAGAGCGGCAGGGCGCCGCAGGCCGCCGCCTCGGCCGCCACCATCCCGAAGGCCTCCGGAAACGTGCTCGGCACGACCTGGGCCAGGCACGCGGGCAGCAGCGAGGGAAGGTCGTCGTGCTCGAGGCGGCCCGTGAACACGATCCGTTCGGCCGCCCGCGGCGCGGCCGCGAGGTAGGCGGCCCGCAACTCGCCCCGAAGGCCGCCGAGGAACGTCGCGAGATAGGTGAGCTCGCCGGGCGGGCCGCCCTCGGCCTCGCGCCCCCTGGCGGCAATGGCCCCGAGCACGTCGAGGTCGGCCGCGGCCAGCGCGTCGACCATCTCATGCAACGCGTCGCGATATCCGCCGAACCCGACCACGCAGAGGCGGCCTTCGGGTACCTGGCCCACCACGAGCGGCCATGCCGCCAGCAGCAGATCGACTCCCTTCGACACGATCAGCTTGCCCACGTAGCTCACGATCAGGTCATTTGCGGGGTCGAGGGCGCGCAACGCGGCTGCGGCGCCGGCCTCGCCTCCCCACCCGGCCGTGTCGGTGCGATCGAGGCGATCGGCCAGGTCCACGACGCCGGCCGCCGCGTCGTCGTACGACCGCGGGCGGAAGTGCTCGACGTCGACACCCGGAGGACCGAGGCGGGTGCGGTCGGGCAATGCGGCGTCGGCCATCACCTCCCACAGGCTCTCCCCCGTGTGTCGTGAGCCCACAAGCACGGCCGCGGCTGCGGCCAGGCCCTCGCGCGCATAGGGCAGGAATCGCGCGCGGTGTGGCTTGACCGTGTATTCGAGCGCGCTGCCGTGCACCTTCACGGCGTAGGGGACCTCGCCGTGAAGCGCCCGGGCCAGGATCAATGGCCCCATGATCAGGTGGTTGGCAAGCGCGACACCGGGTCTTACCCGACGCGCGAGCTCTCGCACGAAGGTCACGTTGCGCTCGATGTAGGTGTCGATCTGCTCGTCGGTCAGGTCCGGGAAGGACACGGCGTCGAAGCCCTCGTATACGTCTGCCACGTAGACGGGCAGGATCCGCCCGATGTCGGGGTTGTGGATCGTGACGTCCGGCGGCAGCCCCGCGAGCTCGGCGTGGCGCTCCTGGCAGCACAGGTGCACCTCGTGCCCCAGTGCCGCCAGCGCCCGCGCGAGGTTGACGTTGTAGATGTTGCTGCCGGTGCCCCGGAGCAGGTAGCCGTGGAAGATCAGAACGCGCACGTCTTCGGTAGATTGACGCACGTGAGCAACCGCCAGACCTACCGCCTGCGCACCCGCTCCGACCGCGAGGTCATCCGCGAGGTGGAGCCGGGCAAGACCTATGTCGATCACGAATCGGGCGAGGCGTTCGAGGTCGTCGGCAAGACCATTCCGCTCGCTCCCTCCCCCAGCAGCCTGCCCTACGCGGTCGAGAACCTGCGACTGTGCGGCTGCTCGCTCGAGCAGCTGGCCCAGAAGGACCTCAACGACTGCCCGCACTGCGGCCGTCGTCTGCCGGCCGTCGAAGGCTGAGCATGCGGCGCGCGAGGGGGCTCGCAACCGTGGTGGTGGGCGCAACGCTGGCGCTCGGAGCCGGCTGCGGCGGCGACAGCGAGAACGCGCACAAGACCACGCCGACGATCACCACGGAGTCGGTGCCCACCGCCACTGAGACCACCGAGACCGCGATCACGCCTACGGCGACGACCCCGGTCCCGACCACTCCCAAGCCCACAACCACACCTCCTGCCGCCCCGAACTCGGGCGGCACGATCGTGCCGGCCACGCCGAAGCCCAGGACCACACCCGATGGCCCGGGCAACGACACCCCCGCCGCCCCGGACTCGCCGGCCGGCAGGTTCGAGAAGTACTGCAACGAGAATCCCGGCGCCTGCGGGTAAACGTGGGGGCGGTCCCCCTGCGTCTAGGAGCGGCGCGTCACGCGCGCGGGTGATCCCGGCGAGCGCACACGAGCTGGAAGCGGGTTGGTGAGCGGCGGCGCGTGGCGCCTGCGGCTGACGGTGCGGCTGGGACGGTGACCGTCACGAGCGCGCTCACCCGCGACCGGCCAGCGGCCGAGCGGCAGCTTGAGGCCGCCGCCGCCGCCGGGGCCGGAGTGGGGCCGGTCAGGCGTGGGGCTGCCCCCACCGCCGTCGCCGCCGTCCTCCTGGGCCGGCGGCTCATCCTCACGCAGCCGGTAGAACCACACCAGCCAGGCCAGCAGCAGACCCACATCAAAGACGCGGAAGCCGACCATGAAGACCCATGCCTGGGAGCTCACGTAACGAGACTACCCCGCCAGCGCGGGTCTGAACAGAGGCCTATGCGCCCTTTGCGGTGAGAGCGCCCTTTCGGGCGTCCCCGGCTCGCGTCGCCCTGGCCGGCGGCGTGGTCGGCTTGTTGTCCGGCACGTAGGTGGCCGTGTAGTAGAGCCGGGCGGTGAAGTAGGTGCAGCCGAAGACCTTCACGGTCATCAGCTTGTTCTGCTGGGCCATCTGGCTGACGTTGTCGCACTTGCCCTTGGTACGGGACGAACGCCACCAGTGATTACGCTGGAGCCCGACGGCGAACGCCGGGGCCCACGTCGGCACGGTGATCGCCACGATGTAGTTCTTCTGCACCGTGAGCGGCTTGTCGAGCGTGAAGGTGGGCGCCGAGCCGAAGAACGACTGGACGTTGAACTCCGGGCTCTGTGAGATCAGCCGGTGGTCATACAGCGTCTTCTTTTTCTCGCCGCGGCGGAGAATTGAGAGCTGGACCTTGGGCGGGCCGCCGTAAAGGTCGTTGAAGAACTGCTGCTGGTTGGCATCGGGCGAGCCCAGGCGCACGGTGAAGGCGATGATCTTGCCGGCGCGCGGGATCACGAAGGGCTTCTTGACGTCGCCGCCGCGGCCTTGGTAGCCGGTCACGCGGCCGACTGCCTGACAGTTGGCGGGGCAGCTGACCTGTGCCTTGGGAATCGCGCCGCCGAGCTCGACGATCTTGGCCGATGCGGCCTGGGGCGCAACCAGCGCGGTGGAAAGGGTGGCAATGGCTAGTAGTCGCTTCATATCTCGCTTATCAACACGTCGGCGGGCAGCAGAGTTGCGCGCCTACTTGTATCGGTAGGTGATCCTGCCTCGGTCGAGATCGTAGGGCGAAAGCTCGATCTTGACCCGATCGCCGGGCAGGATGCGGATGTAGTGGCGTCGCATCTTTCCCGAGATGTGACCGAGCACCTCGTGCTCGTTGTCAAGGCGCACCTTGAACATGGTGTTAGGGAGGGCCTCGAGGATCTCGCCCTCCATCTCGATCTTCTCTTCTTTCGCCATTGAGCCGGTAGAAACTAGCAGTCAGTCTCCCCGAAAGGTGGCATTGCCAGGGCCTTTTGCAAGGAAGGTCTTCACCGCCTGCTTGAGGCCGTCGGTCTGAAACAGCGTCTCGGCCTGGTCCGGCGTGATGGCGTCCGCGGCTCTGGTGCCGCCATCCACCTGGGCGCGCACGATGCGCTTTGTGGCAGCGTGGGCGTGCGGCGGGCCCACGGCCAAGTGGGTTGCGAACTCCATCGCCGAAGCCACCAGGTGGTCGTCGGCCACCACCCGGTTGACGACTCCCCAGCGCTGCAGCTCGTCGGCGGGGTAGGGGTTGCCGCTGTAGACGAACTCGCGCGCCCGTGCGGGACCGGCGCGCTCGGCCATCCGCTGGGTACCGCCCATGAACGGCGTGACCCCCACCACCCGCTCGACCAGCCCGAACTTGGCCGATTCGGTGGCCCAGATCAGATCACACGCCAGCGCCAGCTCGAGCCCCGCGGTCAGGCACAGGCCGTGCACGGCCGCCAGCGTCGGGAAGGCCAGGTCCTCGATCGAATGGGTGATCCCCAGCAGCTCTTCGGCGAAGGCCCTGGCCGCAGGACCGCCGAGGTCGTCGAACTCCTTGACGTCGACCCCACCCGTGAAGACCTTGCCCTCGGCGCGGATCACGAGGGTGCGCGGGGAGTCCGCCGCGGCGGCAGCAACTCCCTGCTTCAGGCCGTCGACCAGCTCGCGGTCGAACAGGTTCAGCGGCGGCTTGTCGATGAGCAGGACCCCGACGTCGCCGTCGCGCTCGTACCGGACGACATCCGTCGGTGCGGTGCTCACGAACGCAGTTCCGCGGCCACTGCGGCGATCTCGCCTTCGGCGGGCTGCATCGGCTTGCCGGGCGGGTACATGGCGTCGTCGTCATAGCGCGGGATCACGTGGAAGTGCAGGTGGAACACGGTCTGCCAGGCGGCGGGCTCACAACAGTTGAGGAGGTTCACGGCGTCGGCGCCGAGGCGGTCGCGCATGGTGATCGCGAGGCGCTGCGCTGCCTGGACGGTGTGCGCGAGATCCCCGGGGTCGGCCTCGTACAGGTTCTTGGAGTGGGCCTTGGGGATAACCAGGGCGTGGCCCCGCGTCCATGGGTTGATGTCCATGAAGGCGACGGTGTGCTCGTCCCCGTCGACACGCTCGGCCGGCACGTCACCCGCCACGATCTTGCAGAAGAGACACTCGTCGCTCACAGCCAAATACCCTACCCCCAGTGGCCTTCTTAGATCAGTCAGAGCTTCGGGCACGAATCGAGCAGCTTGCCTCGATCGAGCGCGGCTCCGCCTCCAAGGGCGAGGCGGAGGCGGCCGAGATCATCGCCGCCGACCTGCGGTCCTCGGGCGCCGCGGTGACGGTCGAGCACGAGCGCGCCCACGGCACCTACTGGTGGCCGATCGGCATCCTCTGCGGCTCCGCCGCGCTGGCAGGCGCCTGGCGCGGGCGCTTAGCCTCCGTGGTGACGGGCGCGTTCGCCACGGCCGCCGTCATCGACGACATCAGCGGCGGCTCACAGTGGTTTCGCCGCCATGCCCTGCCCAACGGCACCACCACGAACGTCGTGGCCGAGGTCGGTGCGGCCGGCGCGGACCACACGGTGGTGGTGGTCGCCCACCACGACGCCGCGCACTCGGGGTTGGTTTTTCACCCCGATCCCCCGCGGGCGCTCATGCGCCGCTTCCCGAACCTGGCCGAGGGCGCCAGCACCACGCCCGGGACCATGTGGGGGTCGGTGGCCGGACCGGCGCTCGTGGCATCGGGCGCGCTCGTGGGCAGCAGGTGGCTGCGCCGTCTCGGCGTCACGTTCAGCGCCGGTTACGTCGGCGCGATGGCCGACATCGGGCTGCGCTCGGTAGTGCCCGGCGCCAACGACAACCTCACCGGCGTCGGCGTGCTGCTCTCGCTGGGCCGCTCGCTGCAGGACGAACCGATCGACGGCGTTCGGGTGATCCTGCTCTCCGCGGGCTCGGAGGAGTCGTTCATGGAAGGCATGCAGGCCTACGGGCGCCGCCACTTCGGCGAGTTGCCGACCGACACGACCACGTTCATCTGTGTGGACACGGTCGGCTCGCCCAACCTGCTGGCGCTCGAGGGTGAGGGCATGGTCTGGATGAACGAGTACCCCAAGGGGCTACTGGCTACCGCCGCCACCTGCGCCCGCGAGCTTGGCATCCACTTGCTGCCCGGTCTGCGGCTACGCAACGCCACCGACGGGCTGATCGCGTTGCGTGCGGGCTACCCGACGATCACGTTCGGCTCGGTGGACGAATTCAAGCTTCCGACCAACTATCACTGGCCCACCGATACCGCCGATCGCGTGGACTACTCGACGGTGGCCGACTGCGCGCGACTGTGCAGGCGGATCGTGGAGCGGCTGGCGCCGGCCGCGGTCGGCTAGGCCGCTTCGCGCATCGGCCGCAACGCGGCCTCCCACGCCACCAGCGCGTCGAGCATCCCCCCGACGGCCTTTTCCATGATGTCGTTGGGCGCCAAACGGTCCTCATCGTCGATGAACTGGGCCACGAACGGGATCGAGACGGCCTCGAACATCGGCACCATGCTCAGCGTGGTGAGCACTTGCTTGAGCATCTGGGCCGCGCGCGTGCCGGCCGCGACCCCGCCATAGCTCACGAGCCCGACCGGCTTGTGTTTCCATTCGTGGTGCAGGAAGTCGATCGCGTTCTTCAACGGCGCGGTGAAGCCGTAGTTGTACTCGGGCGTGACGATCACGAACGCGTCCGCAGCGTCCACGCTGGCGCTCCACCGCTTGGTGTGGTCGTGCTCGTAGTCACGCAGGCGTGGATGGTTAGGCTCGTCCATGAACGGCAGTGCCAACGCCGCGAGGTCCATGACCTCCACGTCGAAAGCGTCGTGCGCGATGGCGCTGGCGGCCACCCACTCGCTTACCGGCAGGCCCACCCGGCCCGGCCGGGTGCTGGCGATGATGATCATCAGCCGGGGCTTCACAGCCAGCCGGCCCGCTTGAACCGTATGAAGAGCGACAGGCACACGACGGCCATCAGCGTGAGGACCGCCGGGTAGCCGTAGGTCCACGACAGCTCGGGCATGTGGTCGAAGTTCATCCCGTAGATGCCCGCGAGCATGGTAGGCACCGCAGCGATGGCCACCCACGCCGAGATCTTGCGCATGTCCTCGTTCTGGCGCACGCCCACCTGTGAGAGGTTGGCCTCGAGCACGCTGGTCAGCAGATCGCGAAAGCCCTCGAGCTGGTCCTGGACGCGACGCAGGTGGTCCGTCACGTCCCGGAAGTAGGTGCGCACCTCGGGGTCGATCAGGGGGTGCTCGCGATGGGCCAGGCGCTCCATCGGCTCGGCAAGCGGCGTGGCGGCGCGCAAGAACTGCAGCACCTCGCGCTTGAGCTTGTAGATCCGCTCTGCCCTGTTGACCATCCCCGATGAGAACACCTCATCCTCGACCTCGGTGACGTCGTCGCTGAGCCCCTCGATCGCGGGTCCGTACTCGTCGACCACACGGTCGACGATCGCATGCAGCACGGCCGCGGGACCGTGCTTGAGCAGCTCGGGTTGCCCCTCGATCTGCTCACGCACATCGTGGAGATGTGTGGGCTCGCCGTGACGCACGGTGACGATGAAGCCCTCTCCGATGAAGATCAGGATCTCGCCGAGCTCGATGACCTCGTTGGAGTCCACGTACTGGGCCGTCTTGAGCACCATGAAGATGGTCTCGCCGTACAGCTCGAGCTTCGGGCGCTGGTGGGCGTTGATGGCGTCCTCGACGGCGAGCGGGTGGAGGTCGAACTCCCGCCGGACCGCGTCGAACTCGCGCTCGGTCGGCTCGTAGAGGCCGATCCAGACGAAGGCATCGCCACCGGCTGCCTGCTCGAGCGCGTGGTCGATCTCGAGCGTGCCCCCGCGGCGCACCCCGTCCTCGTAGGCAGCGCAATCGACGATCACGCGGTCAATTGTGCCTTATGGCGCGGTCAGCGAACGCCACCGCTTGGCTCCGGTTTGACACCTCGCCGGTATAAACGGCGCGCCGCAACTGGGCGAGCAGCTCACCAATTCGGGGGCCGACGTCGATCCCCAGCTCGCCGGCCAGCTCGTCGCCGCGGATGGGCACCCCCGGCGGGCCAGCAGCCCGCCACCGCAACGCTGGCCCCATGAGCTCGCGCGCCAGCTCCAGATGGGTATCGATCCACGGCTCCTGACCCTCCCCGCGCGTGGCCATCCGGTCGGCGCAGGAAAGCAGCGTGACCTCGACCTCGACGGGTTCGACACGGTCCAGGTAGCCGTAGACGTCGCCGGCCTCGAGCGGCATGCGGTGCACCATGAACCCGACCGCGAGGTGGTGGCGCGTGAGCGCTCCGACGTAGGCGCGCAGCCGCTCGCTGGTGCGCAGCCGCGTGAGCATCGCGCGCGACAGCTCCTGGCCCGCGACGTCGTGGCCGATGAAGGTGACCCGCCCGTCCTCGCGCTCCCCCCTGGTCTGGGGCTTTGCGATGTCGTGCAGCAGCGCGCCGAAGCGCAGCGCCTGACCCCGGGTGAGCTCGTCGGCCAGGGGCTGGGCCAGGACATCGGCAACCGGCTCGGCCAGCTCGCCGAAGAACCGCTCGAGATCGGCCTCGACCTCCATGAGTCGCTCGAGCACCTCGAGCGTGTGGCGGTAGACGTCGAGATGGTGAAAGCGGCTCTGCTCGATGCCGGTGAGCGCCGTGAGCTCGGGCAGCACGGCGCCGAGCACGCCAAGCCGGGCACCAAGGTCGATGCCGGCCAGCACACCCGGCGCCGCCACCATGCGCTGTAGCTCAGCGAACACCCGCTCCGGCGAGACCTCGACGAGACGTGGCGCCGCCGCCGCGGTCAAGCGCTCGGTCTCGGGATCGGGGGCGAAGCCGAGCTCGGACACCAGACGCACCAGGCGCAACGCGCGCAGCGGATCCTCTTGGTAGGCGGATGCCCCGAGCACCCTCAGCGTGCGCTGCGCGAGGTCGGCGCGGCCGCCGTGCGGGTCGATCGCCTCGCCGCCCTGAAGCGGCACCGCAATTGCGTTGATCGAGAAGTCGCGGCGGGCGAGGTCTTCCTCGATCGACGCGCCCTGGAGCGCGCTGACGTCGTAGGAGACCCTGCGATCCCGGTCGAGTGCGCGCCATGAGCCAAACGCCTCCGACAGCGCGAAGGCGGGACCGCCGAGTGCCCGCGCCACCGTGTTGGCCGCCTGCCGGGGGTCACCGTCGACAGCGATGTCCACATCCCCGACCGGGCGGTCAAGCAGCGCGTCGCGCACCACGCCTCCGACCAGCCAGCAGCGGGGACCCTCGGCCAGCACGTCCCGCACGGCCCTCACCGGCGCCGCGCCCTCGAGCGCGTCGATCACGGCCCCACCTGGCGCGGCACCCGAGGTCCGATGCCACAGGTGACCTCGTAGTTGATCGTGTCCAGGCGCGCGGCGACCTCCTCCGCGGTGATCGCCTCCGGACCCTGCACCCCGATCAGCACCGCGGGCTCGCCCACCGTCACAGCCGTGTCCGGACCCAGGTCCACCGTGACGTTGTCCATGCTCACGGTGCCGACCAGGGGGTTGCGTCGTCCTCCGATCAACACGTCGCAGTTGTTCGTCAGCGCGCGACGCCAGCCATCGGCGTACCCGATCGGCAGGGTGGCCACCCAGGTCTGGCGGTCGGCGATCCACCGTCGCCCGTACCCCGCGCTGTCACCCGGCTCGAAGCGCTTGACCGAGGCCACGTAGCTCTCCAGCTGGAGCGCGGGCTGGAGTCCGTGCGCGCCGGCGTCGTGCTGGAACGGGTCGAGGCCGTAGAGGGCCACGCCGCAGCGCACCATGTCGAAGTGCGACGCGGGGTCGCGCAGCGTCGCGGCACTGTTGGCCGCGTGCGCGATCGCGCCGGGGTAGTCGGACCGCACCTGCTCTGCCAGAGCGGTGAACCGCTCGAGCTGGAGCGGAAAGTGGGCGTCGCCGAGCTCGTCGGCGGTGGCGAAGTGCGTCATCACCCCGGCCAGGCTGGCGCGCTCGTCGAGGTCGATGGCCTGGATCAACGACCGTGCCTCCTCGAGGTCGCTGGTGCCAAGCCGGCCCATGCCCGAGTCGAACTTCACGTGCACTCGCGGCCCGCGGTGACCGATCGATTCGAGGAAGGCACGGTTCCACACCACGACGTCGGCATCGGCGTCCAGTGCCGTGCCGGCCTCCTGCGTCGAGAGCGCACCCATCACGAGCAGCGGCGCGACGACGCCTTCCGCCCGCAGCGCCGCAGCCTCACCCGCGGAGGCCACTGCCAGCCAGGAGGCGCCCCCGTCGAGCGCGGCCCGGGCGGCGGTGGCGGCCCCGTGGCCGTAGCCATCGGCCTTGACCACCGCGCACAAGGCGGTATCCGAGCCCAGCCGCGATCGCAGCAGCGCGGCGTTCGCCTCGATCGCGGCCGGACGGACGCGCGCGAGTGCTCGCACGGGCATGGTCAGCTGACGAGCGCGCCGAGCACGTCCACGCGCGTGACCACGCCAACCAGCTGGCCGTGCTCGGTCACAGGTAGCCGGTTGTGGCCGCTGTCGTGGATGATCTTGGCGGCCTCGCGGACGCTCGTGCCCGGCTCGACGGTGACCGGGTTCTCAGACATCATGTCTGCGGCCGTCGACGCGAACGCCTTGCGCAGCCGCGTCTCGAACCGTTTCAGCGGCTCGAGGAACACGGTGCCGCCGAAGATGTTCACGTAGTGGGGCAGGTGCAGGTCGCCATCTTGGTCTGGCAGCACCATGTCGGTCTCGGTCACGATGCCCACGACCCGCCGGCCCTCGTTGATCACGGGAATGCCGGGCAGCTCGTTCACGCGCATCGTGCGGATCACGGTCTCCACGTCGGTCTCGGGCGTGATCGTCTCGGGGTTTCGATCCATGATCTCGCCGACGGTGGTGGCCATGGCGGTGACCTTACCTGGAGGCCACGGACCCGAGCCCGGCGGGCAGGCACTCGATCACATCACCGGCGATGACGTGGTCGACCCCGTGGTGCCGCGCGGCGGCGATGCCCGCGCGGCCGTGTGCGAACGCCCCCAGCGCCGCCGCCGCGAAGGGATCCATCCCCTTGGCCAGCAGGGTGCCGATGAGCCCCGAGAGCACGTCACCGGTGCCGGCGGTGGCAAGCGCCGGGGTGGAGCCCGGGCTCACGGCCACCACCCCGTTGGGCCGCGCGACGATCGTGTCGGCGCCCTTCAGCAGGACCACCGCGCGGCTGAGCAGCGCGGCCTTGCGCACACAGGCGAGCCGATCGACGGCCACGGCCTCGGTGCTGACCCCCAGCAGGCGCCCGAGCTCCGCCTCGTGTGGAGTGAGCACGGTCGGATGGGTGCGGTCCCCGAGCGCCTCGAGGTCGCCCGCGTGGGCGTTGAGACCGTCGGCGTCGAGCAGCAGCGGCACCTTCACTCGACGGGCGGCGGCGCGCGCGAACTCGATCGCGCCGTCCGTGGAACCGAGTCCCGGTCCGAGCACGACTGCCCCCGCGCGTTCGCTCATCTCGGTCAGGGCCACCACACCGCGCTCCGTGTGTCCACCGTCCTCGTCGGGCAGCCCGCGCGTCATCGCCTCGAGCAGGCGCAGCTCCAGCGTCGACTGGGCGGAGGCGGGCACCGCCACCTGGACGTAGCCGGCACCGGCGCGTTGGGCTGAGAGCGCTGCCATCGTCGGCGCGCCGGTGAGCCCGCGAGCACCGCCCGCCACGACCACCACCCCGGAGGTGAACTTCGAGCCGTCCGACGGTCGCCGCGGATAGAGGTTCAGGATCCGGTCGGTGATCAGCCCGGCGCGCTCGCCCGTCGGCGCGCCGCGCGGGACGCCGATATCCACCACCGAGACCGTGCCGGCGTGCAGTGGGCCCGGCGCAACCTGGAGCCCGACCTTGCTGCCGTGGAAGGTCGCGGTCGTCGTCGCGCGCACCGCCGCGCCCTCGACCCGGCCGGTGGAGGCATCCACCCCCGAGGGCACATCACACGCCACCACGGGCGCGGGTTGGGTGTTGATCGCCTCGATGGCCGACGCCGCGGGCTCGCGCACCTCGCCGCTGAAGCCGGTGCCGAGCAGGGCGTCAACCACCACGCCCGATCCGTTGAGGCAGCCCTCGGTGTAGGGCCGGGGCGGCGCACCCGGGAGGCGGTCGAGGTTCTTGCGGGCGTCGCCACGCAGGTCGCCGACATCCCCGAGGGCCAACACGTCGACCTCGCGGCCCTCGTCGCGCAGCAGGCGGGCGACCACCAGGCCGTCGCCGCCGTTGTTACCGCGGCCCACGACCACGCGCACCGGCCCCGGCCGGGCGAACGCGGCAACCGCCCGCGCGAGGCCCTCCCCCGCGCTCTCCATCAGCGCGAGCGACGGCACGCCCTGCTCCTCGATCGCCCAGGCGTCGACCGCGCGCATCTCCTCCGCCTCGAACAGCGGCTCGACCCAGTCGGGCAGGCTCAAAGCGCGATGGCCACGGCGCCCGCGGTGGTCTCGGTATGGGTGAGCGAGAGGCTCACTTCGATACCCAGCTCGGCGGCACGGCGCTCGGCGTCGCCGGTCAGGCGGACCTCGGGGGCCCCGCCCGTGGCGATCACCTCGACGTCGGCAAAACTCCAGCCGTCAAGCGCCAGCGCCTTGGCCACGGCCTCCTTGGCGCAGAAGCGGGCCGCGAGGTGCTGGCCTGGCCGTGCCCTGTCGGCGGCATAGGCGCGCTCGGCCGGGGTAAACAGGCGCTCGGCCAGTCGTGGGCGACGCGCCAGGGCCCGCTCGAGGCGATCGATCTCGAGCAGGTCCAGGCCGATCGCTGGCGAGGAGCGCGGCGGGGTCGTCATCGAGCGAGCACGGCAGCTTTCTCTCGCGAGGAGCGCCGCGAGATCGTCGATCGAGCGAGCACCGCAGCTTTCTCCTACTCGACCGTGACGGTCTTTGCGAGGTTGCGTGGCTGATCTACGTTCAGTCCCTTGTGGCGGGCTATGTGGTAGGCCAGCAGCTGCAACGGGATCACCGCCAGCAGCGGCTGGAGCAGCGTGTCGGTCCGCGGGATGTACACGACCTCCTCGGCGTGCTCTGCCACCTCGGGCGACCCTTCGGTGGCCACCGCCAGCACGTGCGCGCCGCGCACCGTGACCTCCGAGATGTTGGACAGCACCTTGTCGAGCACGGCGGACTCGGTGGCCACACACACCACCGGCGTGCGCTCGTCGAGCAGCGCGATCGGGCCGTGCTTCATCTCCCCCGCCGCGTAGGCGTCGGTGGGCACATAGGAGATCTCCTTGAGCTTGAGCGCGCCCTCGAGGGCCACAGCCAGGCCCGCCTGGCGTCCCAGGTAAAGAAAGAAGCCGGCCTGCTTCCAGTGCTCGGCCATGCGCTCGACCGACGGCCCCACCCTGGCGAGGAGCTCCTCGACGCGGTGCGAGAGGTCGTGCAGCTCGGCCACCAGCCCGCTGAAGCGCTGGGGCTCGAGCGAGTCGTGCACCTTGGCGAGCTTCAACGCGAAGAGGTACATGGCGGCCACCTGGGCCACGAACGTCTTGGTGGCCGCCACGCCGATCTCAAGGCCCGCCCTGGTGTAGAGCACGCCATCGGAATCGCGGGTGGCCTGGCTGCCCATGATGTTGGTGACCGCGAGCACCTTTGCGCCTTTTTCGCGCGCCAGTCGCATGGCGGCAAGCGTGTCGAGCGTCTCGCCCGACTGGGTGATGCCGATCACCAGGTCGCGCTCATCGATCACCGGATCGCGGTAGCGGAACTCCGATGCCACGTCCATCTCGACGGGCACCCGCGACCAGCTCTCGATCGCGTAGCGGCCGATCAGCCCGGCGTGGTAGGAGGTGCCGCAGGCCACGATGACCACGCGGCGCAGGTTGCGCAGCTCGTCGTCAGACACACCGATGTCGCCGAGCTCCACCGTGCCGTGGGCCAGGCGGTCGACCACCGTTTCGGCCACGGCGCGGGGCTGCTCGTGGATCTCTTTGAGCATGAAGGTCTCATAGCCCGACTTCTCAGCGGCCTCGGCGTCCCAATCAACCTCCTCGACGTCGTGCTCGACGGGTGTGCCGCTCGCGTCCATGAAGGTCGCTCCGTCGGGCGTCAGAACGACGATCTCGCCGTCGTCGATCAGCTGAATCCTGCGGGTGTCGGCCAGGAACGCCGGGATCGCGGAGGCGATGTAGCTCTCGCCCTCGCCGACGCCGACCACCAGCGGGCACTCGTGGCGAGCCCCGACGAGCACATCGGGCTGGTCGGCGTGCACGGCCACGAAGGCGTAGTGGCCACGCAGCTGCGCGTAGGTCGCGCGGGTGGAGTCGACGATGTCCCCCTCGTAGTGGCTTGCGATCAGGTGGGCGACCACCTCGGTGTCGGTCTCTGAGGTGAACTGCACGCCCTTGGCCAGCAGCCCCTTCTTCAGGTCGCTCCAGTTCTCGACGATCCCGTTCATAACGACGTGCACGCGGCCGCTGGCGTCGAAGTGGGGGTGGCAGTTCTCCTCGGTCACGCGCCCGTGTGTGGCCCAGCGCGTGTGGGCGATGCCGCTGTGGGCCGTGGGGGCGTCGTCGCCTGTCCTATCGGAGGTAGGGCTCACCCGCTCGCGAAGCGTGGCCAGCGGGCCGACCGCGCGCGTGGAATGGCTGGCGCCGTCCTGCAGCAGGGTGAGGCCCGCCGAGTCATAGCCGCGGTACTCGAGAGCCTGGAGGCCGGCCATCAGGATCTCCTGGCAGGGCCGGTCGCCCGTGTAGCCGATGATTCCGCACATGAGGCTGATCAGGGTACCCGGAGCAGGGGGCCCAGCTCCGCGAGCATCCCGCGCGGGCGCTCGTTCACGTCGCCGTATGTACAGCGGCGGAAGTCGTCGCCGCGGCCCTAGTGCCAAACACCCCGTCAGGCCTGCCCCGTGCAGGAGCCCGAGAAAGCGGGATTCGAGCACGCTGAGCGTGACGCCTTAACTGCCCAGCTCTGCTGTGACCGTCGCTACCAATCGGGCGGTCACCTCGTCGCACTCGGTCTGGTCGGGCGCTTCCACCATGACGCGGATCAGCGGCTCGGTGCCCGAGGCCCGCACCAGCACACGGCCGCGCCCCTCGAGGCCACGGGACTCGACATCGATCGCAGCGTGTACGGCGACGGCGTTATCGAGCCCGCCGCGCTCGGCCACGGTCACGTTCACCAGCCGCTGGGGGAGCTTCTCCATGGCGTCGCGCCGGGCCAGGTCGCCGCCGGCCAGCGCCTCGAGGGTGAGCAGCGCCGCGGCGGTGCCGTCGCCGGAGGGTACGAACCCGGTGTCGATGATGTGGCCGGACTGCTCGCCCCCGAGGGCCCAGCCGCGGCGCAGCAGCTCGGCGAGCACGTGGCGGTCGCCGACGGGGGTGACAGCGACATCGACGTCGGCCTCGCGCATGGCGGTGTGAAAGCCGTAGTTGGTCATCACCGTGACGGCCACTCCGCCGCCCGGCAGCCGCCCGGCCCCGCGCAGGTGTAGCGCAGCCAGCGCCAGTAGCTCGTCGCCGTCGACCACCGCGCCGGTGCGGTCGGCCGCCAGCACGCGGTCGCCGTCGCCGTCGAAGGCGAAGCCGATGTGGTGGCCGCCCTCGAAGACGGCCACCGCCAAGGCATCGATGTGGGTCGAGCCGACACCCTCGTTGATGTTGCGCCCGTCGGGGGCGACGGCCATCGCCTCGACCTCGGCGCCAAGCCGGCGGAAGATCTCCGGGGCGACGCGATGGGTCGCGCCGTTTGCGCAATCGAGCAGCACGCGGATGCCATTGAGGTCGAGGTCGCGAAAGCGCAGCTCGAGGTCACGCATGTAGTCGCCGGGGGCGCCGTGCAGCTCGCGGACCCGCCCCATCGCCGAAGGCATCGAGCGGTCGCCCGCCGCCACCAGCGCCTCCATCGCGACCTCCTGCTCGTCGGAGATCTTGGTGCCGGCGGCGCCGAAGAACTTGATGCCGTTGTCGCGATAGGGGTTGTGCGAGGCCGAGACCACGGCCGCCAGGTCGAACCCGTAGCGCCGCACCAGCAGCGCGGCGCCGGGGGTGGGCAATACCCCGCCGAGAAGCGCATGACCGCCGCCGGCAGCAACGCCCGAGGCCAGGGCGGCCTCCAGCATCTCCCCGGACTCGCGCGTATCGCGCACGATCAGGATCTGGGGAGCGTCGGCCTCAGACGATGTCGCCGCCGCCCGTCCGAGGGCCACGGCCATCTCGGCGGTCAGGAACTCCCCCGCCACCCCACGGACACCGTCGGTGCCGAAGAGACCCTGGCGCGGTGCTCGCGGGATCACCGATCCCGCTCCGCTCCGTGCCCAAGAGCCTGGCGCGGTGCTCGCGGGATCACCGATCCCGCTCCGCTCCGTGCCCTTGCCCCGCCAAAGGGCCGGCTAACGCTTGGAGAACTGCGGGCGCTTGCGGGCCTTCTTGAGGCCGGCCTTCTTTCGCTCCTTCACGCGCGGATCGCGCGTGAGGAAGCCGCGGCGCTTGAGCTCGCCGCGAAGGTTCGGGTCGGCCTCGACCAGCGCGCGCGCGATGCCGTGGCGCAGCGCTCCGGCCTGGGCGGAGACACCGCCGCCGTGGATCTTGGCCACGACATCGAGCCGCTCCTGCTGGCCCACGGTCTCGAGCGGGCCGCGGGCCACGCGCTGGAGCGTGGGCCGGGGGAAGAAGGCGTCGAGCTCGCGGCCGTTGACCGTGTAGGTGCCGTCGCCGGGCTTGATGATCACGCGGGCCACGGCGCTCTTGCGCTTGCCGGTCGCCGTGTAGCGGGCGTCGGCGGCCAGGTCGATGATCGTAGTGAGCGGCGCGTCGGCTTCGTCCTCGCCGGCAGCAGAAGCCTCGTCGCCGGGGGCGTCGGGATCGGCGTAGGGGTCTTCGGCGGCGGACTCGTCGAGCACCAGGTCGGGCTCGAGGTGCGCACCCGGGATGGCCTCGGGCTCGCCGGAGGACGCCTTCTTCTCACGCTTGGGACGCGACCGGGGCTCCTCGGCGGGGGCGGGCTCCTCAGCGGCGACGGGTTCTTCGGCGGCAGCAGGCTCCTCAGCGGGAGCCTCCTCGGCGGCCGGCGGAGTGGTCTGGTCGCCCGCTCCCTCGGCGTCGGCCACGTCGACCTCGGCGGGGGTCTCGACCTTGGGGGTCTCGGGGGCCTCGGCGTCGGCGGCCGAGTCCTCCTGCGGGCTGTCCTGCGGCTCCTCGTCCATCATCGAGTCTTGATCTCCAGTGCGGTGGGCTGCTGCGCCTCGTGCGGGTGCTCGGGTCCGGCGTAGACCTTGAGCTTGCGCAGCTGCTGGCGAGCGAGTCGGTTTCGGGGAAGCATGCCCTTGACGGCTTTGCGAAGAACCTCTTCGGGCCTGCGGTCCATCATCTCCTGGAAAGTGCGGGTCTTGAGACCGCCCGGGTAGCCGGAGTGACGGTGATAGAGCTTGTCGGTGCGCTTCTTGCCGGTGACCGAGATCTTCTCGGCGTTGACCACCACGACGAAGTCGCCGACGTCGCAGTGCGGCGTGTACTCAGGCTTGCGCTTGCCCCGGAGAATGTCGGCGATCTGAGTGGCCAGGCGGCCGAGCGTCTGGCCTTGGGCGTCGACGACGACCCAGTCGCGCTGGCGGTTCTCCGGAGTGGCTACGAAAGTCTTCATACGTACACGCGGCCGCGCGGAACGCGGCCGATCGAACAGTGTGGCAGATGGACGCGGGAAGGCACTTGGAGCCTACGATGCGGGCGTGCCGCGATCCCGCACCGAACAGCTGATCCCCTTCGTGCACGTGGCCGACGTGCAGCGCTCGGCCGATTTCTACGCCCTGCTCGGGTTTCGCATCGGAGACACCCACGAGCAGGATGGCTGGCTGCTGTGGTGCTCTATCCAGAGTGGTCAAGCCAAGCTGATGCTCACGCTGGCCAGCACGCCGGTGCATCAGCACGAACAGGCGATCCTCTTCTACCTCTACGCCGACGACCTCGACGCGCTTCACGGCGATCTCCGCGACGCGGGTGTGGTCGTCGGCGAGATCGTCGACGGCTCGCCGGGGCCTGAGCGCGAGTTCCGACTCCGGGATCCCGACGGCTACGTGCTGATGGTGGCCCAGGACGAATGAGCGACGAGTTCAAGCAGTTCGAGGCCGACGGGTGGAGCGGGCAGGCCGACAGCTACGGGCTGATCACGGGCCGTGCCACCGCGCAGGCGGTCGAGCCGTTGCTGGAGCTGGCCGGCGTGGCCGAGGGCACGCGCCTGCTCGACGTGGCCACGGGCCTCGGGGCGGTGGCTGCCGCCGCGGTCAGGAGGGGAGCCACGCCGGTCGGCATCGACCTGGCCGACGGCATGCTGGCCGCGGCGCGGCGCTCCCACCCGGCCGTCGAGTTCGTGGCCGGCGACGCCGAGCACCTGCCCTTCGGCGACGCGACCTTCGGTGCGGCCGTCGGCGCATTCGTGCTCAACCACCTGCCCCACCCGGAGAGCTGTGCCGCCGAGGCTGCGCGCGTCGTCGCGGCGGGAGGCGGCGTGGCGTTCTCGGTGTGGGACCGCCCCGAGCGGGCGCGGCTGACCAGCCTGTTGGGGCGGGCGCTCCAGCTCGCGGGGGTCGACCGTGCCGAGGCCGTGCCCGACAGCCCAGACGATTGCCGCTTCGCCGACGACGGCCAGATGCTCGCGCTGCTTCGGGGGGCCGGGCTGGAGCGGGTCGAGACCCACACGCTGACGATCGCGGTGAGCGTCGACACCGCCGACGAACTGTGGCAC
>JAABUK010005478.1_pt1 | contig 19738 bp, 21 predicted proteins | sample 5559141 | NCBI WGS metagenome assembly JAABUK01 (sample SAMN10711869, study PRJNA513367) | rock metagenome | isolation source: Antarctica rocks | place: Antarctica: Victoria Land, Pudding Butte nord | collected 2016-01-03 | reverse complement strand
TTGCCTGGTGAGCACAATCTGGGTGAAAGGCAAGCTTACTGGAGCTGTGTGAGGAGCTGCCTTTCGCTGAACCCACGCTGCATTTTGCCTCCAGGTTGACTGGGTGGTCCTCAGGCAGGGGGGCCATGGGGCTACCCACCTGGGAGGCCTCAAGCCAATCCAGGGTGTCTTTGTGGGTGCTGGAGTCACCCTGACCCGCAGAATGGCTGTGGCTTTTCAGCAGGGCCAGGGCTGCGTCGTACAGCCCTGCCTCCTGCAATTGCTCTGATATGGTGTCTTGACTTTGACTTCGGCTGTACACAACACTGGCGAGGATATGCAGCCCTGCTAAGTGGGTGATGGGGTCCAGATGCTCTGATAGCATTGGAGCAAGTTTGAAAGTCCCATCACATTGGTCAAAGCCCACCTGCAGCAGCAACCTCCTACGGTTGACAAAGTGTTGCCTAGGGCTTGTTGAGACAGCTAGGGCAGTTACGCAATCAAGTGCTTGGCACTCCTGTCATGCTTGCACAGTATTGAACACTGCAAGCTGCTGATGCGAGTTGCAACCGTCTCCAATGACGATATGTGTGACGCACAGGGTATTGGCTTTGTCCTATGAATCAAACATTCAATTTACCTTTCTTGTCTTGTGGGCTCATCAGGGGAGTCAACAGACAATGACTGGAGATTTTCGATGCTGAGTATGCACATTGCAAGTGCACACATGTGGTACAGACATGAGCAGACATGTGCATCAGCGAAATTCAAACCTCTCAGATGAGATCATGGCCTCAGCAAACCCTAGCCAGGTTACTGCAACCCATACCTGAGCACACTGATGCACCATCAGTGCCTGTAGGGCCTCGGCCGCCTCCAACTGGACCCCATCATCAGGGTTTGCAACAACCTGAAGCAGAAGAGCAATGCCGCCCTGCTCACAGATGCTGAAGGCTATGGCAGGGTTGGCGGCCAAAAAGGTCAGGGTCTCCAAGACCCTACGCATTTTCGCCAAGGGTGTATCAGGGTTGACTAGAATATCCAACAGAGGGCTGATGCCTGATGAACCATCCCTGCATACCATGCATTTGCAAATTAGCTAGGGTTTGCTAGCATATTGGTAATTGCAACCAGCATGAGCCATGTGACCATACAACAGCATGTGCAGACCCTGCTGATTTGATCATCCTGACACTTGCCATCATGCACGTCTATCTGCACCACATACATGTCTACATGCTCTTATATGCTCTTACATGATCTTGCATGCTCTTACATACTCATTACACAGAGCTCCCAACTCTTGGCATACAGGCATGCCGACAGTGCTACTGCCAGCTGCACGTTTGCCTTCCAGGCAGGCTGGTTACAAGCATTCACGCCAAAATGCATGGACAATGGGACACAAACAATTCAACGAGCTCACAGGCTGCATGTGATGCCCCAGCAAACAGGCTGATCCCTGCTGCAAAACTCACTGCTAATCAGCATGCTTTGAGTATCAAGGCAAAACAAAGGGTGTGGCAAGGCAAGCACAAACAGGGCAGACTAAACAGCATGCATGCGAAGTTATGAAAATTTCAAGCGGTTCACGGTGTAGCGCTAGCCAGGACTGTTCAGCATTGGGGTAAGGGCGAAAGGCATACACCCTCGAATGCTATGGACCATCTCCTAAACAAAATTTGTCATGATTATTTTTATCATCATCGTTATCTCCTGAACAATGTTCAGTGGCCATTCCTTCTGATGAGTACATGCCAAACACATGACAGCTAGGGCAGAGCACGGCCTCAGCAGGACCGTAAGCTAAAGAAACATACAGCTAAAGAAGAAGAAGAAGAAGAAGAGGTTGAAGAAGAAGAATCGGAGGTGAAAGAAGAGGAGGGAATGATGACTCACTGGCTGGTTCTTCTGGTAGAGGCATGAGCAGATCGCGATGCATTAGCCGCTTCTGCCAACAGCTCCTTTGCAGCCGTGATGATTCCTCCGCTGCCATTGTTCTGTAATGCACAGATTACCATGAGTGATGGCATCATGACTAATTATCTAAATAGCAGCACTACTAACGTGTATGATGTCTGGCTCATGATGAGCACAAGCAGGACAAATCTTGTCTGTCCTTATGTCAAAGTGATGTCAGTAAATTGCCTTGGCAGTGTCACTGGTGGTGGACATGCGCATGTGTCCATACTCAGCTGTAGGGGATATAGAATTGTCATTGTTCTTTACTAGAGCTATTGCATGGTGTGAATCTGAACTCAACATGCCTATTGTGTGAATCTGAACTCGAAATGCCTAGTGTGGGACTGGTTTCTACAGGAAGGAAATCTCTTAGGGCTGGTGAGTGGCTACGAAGCCCAGTGCTGACCACTTCAAAAAAAATTAAGTGGTCACAACTTAATTTGGGAATGATACAGCAGCATTGAACTCTGAATAGAATGACAAAATCAGCACCGAAGCCAAACCCTTCTGCAATCAGGAGCCTAGGTGCCATTTTGTGATGTGTCGTGATGGGCTCAGTATGCAGCACATGCTGTGTGCTGAGAGCCAATAAGCAAAGAACAAGAATTACCGGAAAGTAATGGAACACGGCAAAACAAATGGCACAACACACGTCCTCAAACTTGATAACTACAGAACCAGACAGATGTCACAATAACAACAGCAGCAGCAACAGCATCAAGTACAGCAACAAAACAAGCAAAAGAACGGCAGCAGCAGCAGCAGCAGCAGCAGCATTAGCAGCAGCAAAGGCATTAGCAGCAAAACCAGCAGCAAAAAGATTTAACGCAACAACAGCAGCAGCAACAACAGCATCAGGTCATGACCAAGCAAGCTGCTCACCAAGCACTCAGCTTGGGCCTGCCAAAAGCATGAGCTTCAAAATGGTATTGGGGTGGCAGCGCCATGCATGGAGATGTGGGGTGGGCAGCAGCATACCCCTGACTGAGGCTCTGCAATCACCCCAGTCTCATATGATGACAAAAGTTTGGGGCTAATGCAATCAATTCTTAGAAAAAACACAGAAAAGAAAAGAGTACACTGTTTGGCGTCAGTTTAATGAAAAGCCAAGTATTATACTGGGCTGCACAGGGTAATCCACTCTTACAGCTGTATGCCTTGCAACAAAGGGACAGGGGAGAATGGGCATATAGGCGGGGATCCCAAGAGTGTGGGGGGGGAGGAAGGGGGAGGGGTGGGGGTTTAGAACCATGAGCAGTCCATGTAAATGTACAATCAAGCATAGTATTACGAATTTCTTGACAAATTTGCAGTTGATGCTGTTTTGAATGCTTTGAAAGAGAGCCTCACCTCAGGCTTGGCAACTGTGTAAGTGGAGAAGCTCTTCTGAGTGCCGGAAGAGCAGTCAACCTTCCAACCATCACTGCTAGGGTCATACCCATACCCGTGATGGTATCTGCCAGACCCGTGCTTGGATATACACATGGCTCTGCTCGCATCTGCGCATGCTGCAACACCTCGAGCATTGTGCTTGAAAGACCACACCTCATGCATGCATCTCATTTACTTGTTCCGGGCCAGAAGAAGGAAATGTCTTGCATGGAGTGTGACACTTGTTCTGTATTGCATGTTCAATTGCGCCACAGGTGTTTGTCAAAGCAATACTTTCAGGCATTGGCGGTCAGGACATTGACGTGTGTCTGCCAAGGACAGCTGCCAAGGAGTGGGGTTGACCACATGAGTCAGCACACAAAGGTGTGTGTGTGTGTGTGTGCGAAGCCTGTGAACATTGACTCACCGCTAGAAGCCTTGGAAGCTGCACTGGTAGTTGAGCGCAGAGACTCGGTTGACAACCTTGGCGGCTCATCTATTATGCTCTCATTGGCGGGAGGGCTGTCATGCTGAGCATGTGCACCCCATGAGTCATGCAAATTGGAGGCAAATGTGTCCACCCTGGGTATACTCTTTCCCCCTTGGGGGTCATCATCTGCATATAACAGGGCAAAGCTGCGACAATGAGGGTGTAGATCATCAAAGAAAAGGCACATGACACATCAGTCACAACAGAGACTAAGTGGCTGTTATCCTCCTGTAGTGGACGCATCGGCAAATTTGATACAGGTAACCTCATGACAGATCACCTCAGAATTCTACACCAGGAAGTTGAGCAGCTTACCTGCATCTCTTGGCGCTGGGTTCTGCAGCTGCAACTTGGCTTCCCTGATTGAAAATGTAGACTGTGGCTGCAGAAAGGGGTTGTATGACTGACCCCTAGCTGAGCCACTGTTCCTTGGGGTGGGTGTGTTGGCGCCAGAATCTAAATGGGCGCCCCAGGTTCCCTGCAAATCTGACGCATTGACACCGCCAACCTCAGTGAGGGCGGGTCTAGAGGGGCTCCCTCCTTTTTTTTGGAGGGAATGCTGACTGGTGTGTGAGCCACTTGGCGACCACTTTGGGAATGGCGAGCTGGCGCTGTCACCACGCCATTGTGTGGCAGTGGAGGGGGGTGTGGATGGAAAGTTGGAGTTGGCGGGAAACCCATTTTTGGCGGGAAACCCATTGAGACCGGTTTGGATCTGAGGCTGGTGCTGCTTTTGGCTCCAAAAACTGGGTTGTCCTTGAGGAGACTGCGCAGATATGTTCATGGCATGCAGCGTGTTGAGTGCATGCAGCTGCAGCGCATGGGGTTGGTATGATGGAACATCTGCTGCTGGCTGAGCTGGCCACTGCCCACATGGGCTTCCCACCACATTGGGTGCATTGATATTGGCGCCCTGCTCAGGCCACGTCTGATTTGGCGGGAAGGGTCTGGCGCCAAGAGCTGCTATTGCCGCTTGCCTCCTGGTAGCTTCATCAAGCCGAGCAAACTCCCGTGAGGCTACAAGAGATTGGCGGGAATCAGGGACGCCACTGCTCGCTGTTCTGTGCAGCTGTGCTGTATATAGGGCTTGCGCCCTTGGGGCTGATGCAGATGCCCTGGCATCTGCCACTGCATGAGGGTAATCACAAGATGCCCTAGCTGTAGGGTGATGGAACCCAGCTGACTTTGGCTGAGAGTTAGCAAATTGGTCCATGCTAATTCCAGGCGCATGATTTGCTTGGCCAAGGCCTTGACCAAATGCAGTCAGATGCCGCATCTGATGTGCAGGCGGCATAACACTGTGCGTGCTTGGATGTTCAGAAATGGCGCCAAGTGCTGACCGACTGTGTCTTGTATGCAGTTGGTCATAATTGCTTCTGGCTTGAAGTTGATCAAAGCTGCTTCTGCCTGTGGCCTGAGGACTGTTTCCTGCCACGTTGTGAGCCTCCTCGAAGCTGTTTCTACATCTTGGCTGACTCTGCTCAAAACTGTGGGCCTGCTCAGAACTGCCCCTTGCCCCAGTCTGAGGCTGCTCAAAGCTGCCCCTTGCCCTGGTCTGGGGCTGCTCAAAATTGCCTCTTGCCCTGGTCTGGGGCTGTTCAAAGCTGCCCCTTGTCCTGGTCTGGGGCTGCTCGAAGCTGCCCCTTGCACTGGTCTGGGGCTGCTCGAAGCTGCCCCTGGTGGCTCTAGTGAACTGAGGCTTCGCCGCAGCTGTGGCTGTGGGGAGGTTGCCGTGCAGAGGGGGTGAATCCCTATGTGAGGGTGCTGTCTTTGGGACTGGCGTCTGTCCATGCTGCTGTGAGTGCAAATGCCGGAGCTGTGCTGGTGCAAAGAACGCTGACGCAGCAGCATTGGCCAGCTCAGCAGCACGGTTTCCCTCTGCTTGTGGTGTTGAGGCCTCAAGCAAGGGTGATGTTGGTGGCCCAGCTGGCAAGCTGGCGGCAACTGGTTTTGCCGCCGGTCTTGGCACTGTAGGCGAGAAGAAAGAGGATGACGCAGCATTGGCAATCTGCTGTTCCCGGGTGAATTTTGCCAAGGCCGTGTCAGTTGAGCCTCTGGGTGCCGCCAGTGCAACCTGAGCAGAGGGAGACCAGGTGGTGGTGGAGCCAAGATTGGTGGAGCCAAAAGGCACAGGTGGCCTTACTGCTGACGGTGAAGAGGGCAGTGGAGACCTGGCAAATGGCGGGAAATCTGCGCTTTGCCTGTAATTCGCGCTGCGCCTGAAATCAGCGCTGCGCCTGTCTGGTTGGGAGGAAGCTGGTGAGTAAGGCTCGACCACGACATCTGGGAATGTGTGAGCTTTGGGGAAGCTGCGTAAAGGCGCCAGCTGGCTCACTACAGTTTCCCGTATTGTGGCTCTGTGTTCAGGTGTTAGCTGCGCATTTGTGGCCTGCAGCAGACGCAATGACACACAGTGTTGAGAAGAGCTGAGGGAGAGGCCAAGACACCTGTTGCATTGTGCAGGTATCCTGCCACAACTCAAGAGCCATATGCAAGCATGCGCTTTGCATTGCGCAGGTATCCTGCCACATATCGAAAGCCATATGCAAGCAGTGTGGCAGTGTGGTGCCACACTGCAGTGGCACCACACTGCTTGCATTGTGGTGCAAGCTTTGCAGTGTGGCTGCGACGTGGTATACTTGGAATCAAATGCTGGTGCTGGGTGTTGGCCATGCTGCAAGACATGCAATAGTTAACACATGGAAACATCTCACCTTTGGATAAAACTGCAGGTTGTCCAGAGCAGCTGACATGCTTGTGCTTGCAAACATGAAAGTGCCGCTGCCTGCTTTATAGACGCCCCTGCCTTTTGGCTGTTTGGCTGCTTCTCGTTGATCTTGATGTTCGTACACACCAATGTCAAGAGAGTGAGGGCGCGTCCTTCCCTTGGGGGGCAGCTGCTGGTGGTGAGACATGGCCAAGTGACTTGCACTGTGTAGCTCTTGTATGTCTTGGAGAGCCTGAAACCCTGGTGATCTGCACGAGTCACCAAATACTATGCAAAGGTCAAGGTCCATGCTCCATGCTAAAGTTTTGTCTGGTTGCTCAAGCAAAAGCACCCAGTGGAGGATCAGATGACTGGTCGTAGACACGTCTGAACGCAGGCACAACCAGTCATGGGCGATGACTGCAATGCAGGTCATACCTGGCCTGTCCAGACTTGCCGCGGTAAAGATACCAGCCGTGCTCACGTCCATTGTTTTCCGCTGAATATGTCGACACAGTATGTGCCAGAAAAAGCAAGGTCCATCGCGGTTGCGGACTGCGCGCCCGCCAAAGGTGCCCGCTACAAGCGAGCTGGTGGTATGGCCAAGCTCAAACCGGCTGATGAACAGTCTAGGCGGTGACTGTGCCGACCTACGTCACCCTTAAACTCGCAACAGATCTCGTTGTTGTACACAGCTTGCTGCAGCGTGAAAGACGGGCCACTTCAGCTTAATCGTACGCCTTCAATCACACCTGTCGGCCATGCTTGCAGTGCGCTGTAAAAGGCGATCTGCGCTGTCGTCGGATGACGCGCGTACGCTGTCGAGTCGAGTAGGAAAGTCATATCCTGATCAAGACAGAGGCCGCCTAAACAGGCTCTGTCACCGGTGAGGGATGAGATGAGCATCATGACTCAGGAGCTGACTCAGGAGGCTTCAGATGCATTCCCGATGCAGCAAGGTGCAAAACAGCTTCGGAGCTCAAGATCCTGCGTTCTGACGTGGCTTGTAAAATTGATCCTGGTGATGGTCTCAGCATACCAGCTGCAGCTTCATGGCATGGCAAGCAGTTATTCACAGTACAGCTGTGACTTGGTGGGGTCTTTACACAAGGGACTGCAGAGCAGGGCTATCTCAATAGTTCAGGTGATCACATCATAACCAGTGCCAATCTGAGGCGATGTATGCTGAGCTACTTAGGCTTTCACAGACACTCACAGTGATCACACATCTGAACAAAGCTCGCAGGTGCATGAAAACTAAGGACCAATTGGAATTTGCAAACTCTACACTTATGGCAAGACTTCATGTTGACGTTTCAGTACCATGCACTTCATTTTAACCTAGTCAGATGTCACATATGATGCTGCTATATACAGTGTTGTTCAGGATTGTCTCGGTCCTGTCTCCAGCAGGCAAACGCATTACACTAGGCCCAACATCACGCTTCCTACTTGCAACTGCCATGCCAGTCAGCGTCATATACACATCTTCCCATCATGTCCTCTACACAACAGTGGTACCATCACCGCCAGCCACATTGCTCTTGGATGCCCAGGCACCGCGGCCCAAGCCATTGTCAGGCGCAACTTCTACCTCAGATGTTTGCACGGGTGCAATTCCACCGTAGTTGGGCGCATAGCTCGGAGCAGTCACAGTCTCCACATCTGCTACAGAAGTTGTGTTTGTCACAGTGGTGTGCTGCCCGCTTGGCAACACCACAGCAGAAGCCACAGGCTTGCCAGTCTTCCTGAACCGGCCAAACTTGCTGGTGTTGACTGGCACTGGTGCTACAGTGCCCAGGGATGCTCCCTCGGGTGCGGCCACTGTCTGGGGGGCGCCCCCTGTTGAGTAACCGCCTAGGGGGGGCTTGCTGGTGACAGCAATGGGCTCAGCGACTCGGACTGTAGCCGGTGCCTCGGCATCGTACACACGCTTGCTGGTTTTCATCACAGTCCTTGATGGCGTTCCTGCAATTTGACAATGGAACAGTGAGACATGCAAGGGTGCAGAAGCATTGAACAATGCAACTGCAGTCATTTGTTGTGGTTGATATTGCCTAAAAGGATGGTTGCTGGGCTTTAGATGCTCCTTGAAATTCGAAGATACACAAAGGGTTCATACAAACCTGGCCTGTAGTCACAGAAGTACATGAGACAATCAATCTGCAAGACTGCAGAGCTTCAAGACTAAGCTGCAGATCATGCTCTGAGAGGCTTTCCAGGACTGATATAATTGCAATACACTGGCTGATAGCCACACAAGAGATGCCGCAATGCTGATGCATTAGGCCCACACAAGCAATCGATGTTGTGGTTTTTGCAGTGTCTGTTTGTGTATGCTACCAGCTTTTAGCAGCAAATGTTGTTGCTCAGGATCCAGCATGCAAAGGTGAGGTCACACAAATCTTCATGTGATGTTCAGCAATATGCAGTTTCAGTACCACAGACAGGATGTACCTAGCACAAGAAGCTGGCAAGCAGCCATACAATGTTGAGCTGCCAGACCTAACAACATACACGCTTTCATGTGGTTTATGCATCTACTGACAGCGTAGCAGCACACACTGAGTGTCATCATCACCATTGTTAAGGGTTACCTAGCATGAAGACACTGGCAAAAATGCCACAAAAGGGAGGAGCTGCAAGGCTTATACAGACACATGATTCATGCTTTTCATGTGCCTGCTCAGCCGCAAAAGAAGAGTGGCAGAAGTAATGACAAAGCCCACCTAGCATGAAGATGCTTAGCCACAGAGGAGGAGTGGCAGAAGAAATAAAGGACAGAAATGAAAAGACTACGCCTTTTGGCGTCAGTTCAATGAGAAGCCAAGTATTATACCGGGCTGCCCAGGCAAGTGGCAGGAGTACTGACAAAGCTCACCTAGCATAAAGATGCTTAGCAACAAAGGAAGAGTGGCAGGAGTAATGACAAAGCTCATCTAGCATGAAGATGCTTAGCAACAAAGGAAGAGTGGCAGGAGTAATGACAAAGCTCACCTAGCATGAAGACGCTTGGCAACAAAGGAAGAGTGGCAGGAGTAACGACGAAGCTCACCTAGCATGAAGATGCTGGCAAGCAGCCACAGCAGGGAGGCTGCAATGCCCAGGCACCAGGCCCAGGAAGGCCAGGGGATGTGGGTCCCAGATATTGGCAGGTGGCGGTCATAGAACACGGCGCTGGCCACAAAGTACGCCACCAGCACACCAAACAAGTTCAGCCTGCAGCAGCATTTTATGCAGATCAGCACCGGTGTTGCAGCAGGTTGTTGTAGTCTAGTGGTCAGTGCTGTGACAGCAGACTTGTTGCTTGTAAGCAGTTCACTTGTTACATTTGTACACTCAGCTGCTGCATACCATGCTTGACCAGACAGAGATGATCAGAAGAGGATTGGTGACAGGTCAAACATCATGCTGGAGAAAGTTATGAGTTAACAGGCATGGAATGACTGCTCCTGCCAGGTCAGTAAACGCACTTCGCAAAATCAGGGCACACAGCATGCATGAACAGATGTAGCATGGGGATCAAGGCGGTTGCTGAAGTGCCTTTCCAGGTTGGAGGACAACATGCACATTTGTGCAAAGTTTGGGTGTGCTTACGAGAAGGGCAGGGCTATGCAGGCAAGGCTTCTGGAGCGGCCACAGCAGGTGAGCAGCATGAAGAAGAGTGCCAGCAGGGCTGAAGCTCCCAGGAATCCTGCTACTATCAGACCCAGGATGTAGCCAGCCACCGACAATGCCTGCAAACGCAGAACACATCACGCCTGTGCAGCGACACCATGTTGCTTCAGTCACAGGCAGGCCCCGGAAACAGACTTGGCATTTTGTTTGGCTCCTAAATGATCATGAGACCAGCAAAGGAAGCAGGTGGCAGAGCATGATGAGCCAACAGACATAAGCTAACATGACACAAACTGGTCACATACAGCATATCATCTACAGGGCACTGCAACTAAACCTAACTAAGGGTGCAGCTAGAATACTTGCCACTACTGCTGTCACACTGTATGGACCAGGCAGGCAGCAAAGATACAACAGAACCACATGTAACATAGGTAGCATCAACTCTAGGACACCATTGGTATAGCATGGAAATGGTGGGTCACCTTGAGTTTGGCATATGTGTTTGTGGGAAAGGTGTTCTGGCTGTATTGGTACCAACCAATCCTGCAGAACAGACAGATGCATGGTACACCATCATTCCTGTTCTGGTGATTTGATCCAAGGAAGAGCTGCACTTTTGAGGAGTGGAGTCCACGACAAGGTCCCAAGCAGTGTTGCTTGATGTTGCTATCTGTTGTCGAGACCCTACCAGGTCCTGAGACGGAAGCCTTCAACGAGGTCTGTACGGTACAACATGTACTTGCGGTAACCACCAACAAGGGCAGCCACGCTCAGACCAAAGATGATGGCCAAGGTCAGAAGAGTGAGTGTCATCAAGCCCTGCACAACATAGGGGATCCGCCATTGGTGCTGAAGTAGCAGAAAAGCTGTGCGTGCAGGAAAGGCAAGAGATGCTGGTTGGAACTTACCACCCTCGCTATCTTGAAGCAGCAACATCTGCTCTGCTCCTCAACTACTCCATCGTCTACCACACCACCATTGTATCTGCGATGGAAAAGGCAAGGTCGACGTCAGTAAGTCACCATACAGAGGTGACTTCCCCTTATCACACAGCAACACTCGAGACAACAGCCCAACACAGCAGGCCTACCTAGGATTGGCACCGGCATAGGTGCCTGCGGGTCCTGCAGTCTTTTTCTTTCTGCCAAAAGCCATTGAATCCTGAGAGGCAACTTGCCATGTTGTCATAATTACGCTATGGTTGATGCAAGCAGCGAGTCAGGTTTGCAGCAGCGATGCGTCAAGTCAAAGTTGTCAGTACCTGCTGAACTGCAGCCGCAGGCTGGCTCCAGCAAACGACCTTGCTCTACAACCAGCAACTTAGCGTTCTGAAACAAATGGCAGCTATTGGGCTCACGGTTTGTCAGCGTGCGGCGTGTGCGGACCTGTGTTTAGACTGCACTGTCAAGTGATGGGAAACTGTCTCAGACGCAAACCTTGGTGATGCTGTCGTAGCAAATTGCAGACGACACCTCTGCGCACACGCTCACACTGAGCGGCTGACTTGCCGAGCGTCAAGCCCTCCGATGTCCGCTGCACGAAGCTCGATTCTTTGCTGGACAGGTGTACCAAATTTCGAACCAAAGTTTGAACGGCGGTGTCAGCACAATCGTCTGGGCGCGTATGGCGGGAGCCTGGCGGAAGTCTGACGCGGGGCGCTTGTCCCACGGCGTGGAGGACGCTGTCAGAAGCTCAACGCAAATGCTGCCATGTGTAACTCCAGCTTCCATACTATAGCATCAGCTTTTGCGAGCACGGTATCCAAAGCCTTTCACAGGCATGTGCATACAAAGGCTTCATTTTATGCCACAGCTTTTGCATGTCGTTGGAAAATCTGAGGTACACCTGACAGGTAAATATTGCCAACACTGACGCACGTTTGTATGGACTGGCGTAATCAAGGGTGTCGTGCACTATCTCCATCAAGGTGATAGCCTGCAAGCTGTTTGATTGCAAAATTGCAATTGCCTAAATGGTGAACCTCACAGGATGCATTGCGCAGACAGCCGTGCTTGACTGCACAATGTATTTGGCTTGACCTTCAAGAAGCCTGGCAATTCATCAGGCTCTGCAGAGAGGGGAGTGTAACAAACTTGTTTTTGGATGCAACTTATAAGCAAACCTCACAAAATGCATCCACACATATGTCATCAGGCGGCTGGCAGCATATATGCATAACCACCTGTGTTGCACAATAACATTTGATTACGCTGATTATACTGCAGCCTGCACAGGAAGCAAGGTCACAAACACAAATACCATGCTATCAATTGCACTGAGCATGTTTGTGGGTGCAATTAGTGTCTCATGTCAGTGCATGTTGGCTCACAGGACTAGGGTTCAGGCACACCTAGTAGGTACCTGACAAGAACGATTAGCTGGAACGCCTGTAAATTATTATTATCATTATGTTTGTGGACTTCTACAGGAAGAAGAGGTGTGGGACACAGCATGAGTATGCGACACCCACACACACGCACGATCAGCTGTGTTGCTGCATGTGCTGCTAAGGACCCACGACAGTTTCATATCTACTTATAACTCTGCCGATACAGTTTTGAAACTTACCAATACAATATCATCAACATGGCTTTGTCCCAAGCTCTGAGGTGCTCGGTGTTGCGCAGTGCAATTCCCCTTGCATGCAGCCCCGTCTGTAGTCGTGTGTCCGCCTCCGCCGCACCCCATTATACAGCACAGTCACGCTGTCTGCGCACTAGCGCCTTTGTACCATCGCTGTCTGCCTTCCGACCCAAGGTACGCAGCGCAGCTAGTGCGTGGAGCAGACACTCGTTCTATGCATGCTCGATTGACAACGGTCAACCGCTGTGACGCAGGCCCAAAGAGCACAACAAAGTGTCTCATTTGCTACACAAGCGGTCAAGAAGGGCGACAAGGTATGCTTCGAGAAGTGTTCGCGAATACCGCAGCGTGCAACGCCGGTGGGTAACGTAACGAGATGCCACCCACTAAGTCGAACCTGTATTGCAGCTGCCCACTGACGTCGAGGTCCAGACTCTTGCAGAGGACGGCAACAAAGTCAGAGTCACTTTGGGGGAGATCACCAAGGGAAAGAAGGTGGGTGCTACGAGATGTGGCATGTCAAATTGTGCACCAGCCGTCTTTTAGCTGTTTAGACGTTGAAGCTGCTCATGCCTGATGCTCACTGGCACCATGATATCAATTGCATGGAAGCGCTCGGACCTGTGAAGTTAGTGTACCCAAAAACATTCACCTTGCTGTGAGTAAATTTCCTGTGCCAATATACCAACTTTGCCTTCAAGTGTCAGCATCAGGCTCTTTGTTGTCAAACTAATTGTAGCACACAAGAGGCTGCAATCACTAGAGAAGCATTGTCAGAAATGGAAACGTGGCTTGGTGAAAGACAGGCAACAAGCGTGTTTACCATGTTGCGTGCAGCAACTTGCTTGCTTTCAATTTGACTCTGTTCTGTGAAGACACCATGAGCCAGCCTGACAGCATGCTATGAGAAACACTGGCTCTGTGTTGGCACATGCATCTCTTCACCTTCAGCTGAATCAGCTCCACAATGTGGACGACGCGTATCTACTGTCCCCAGGCATTTCTGGGTTTCGATTCTTACTGAAAAATGGATGTTTTTTCAAAATGAAAATGGACGGTTTGGGGTTGATAAGAGGATTTGCTCAACCCCTTTTTGATGTTGCCCTTCACCTTGTCACCTCTTGCCTTTTGCCATTGCCCTTCATTGCTGCCTTGCCTTTCATCTTTGCCCTTTGTTTGTAGGTTGTGCTGGTGGGTGTTCCAGGAGCCTACACCCCCGTGTGCAGCTCCAGCCACATTCCCGGGTTTGTCGAGAAGGTGAAAGCGTTCTCAGACAAGGGTGTTGACTATGTTGGAGTCATTGCCAACAATGAGTAAGTCTGCTTTGCCCATTGCTGCTGCTTGTTGTTGATGATTGCTGTCAGGTATATGCCTGCCATGGTGGTATTGGCCATAAAGTATATGCCTGCCATTAACCACATGATTGCCATAGTTCAGTGATTGGCTCCCCGGGTAGAGCATACCACCACATGTTTGTTTGCTTCTCTAGAATTTGTGTATTTTGGATTTCTGCCTGATTTCTGCAGCATGGTTTTCAGCGTGGTGTCACATTACACAGCGACTGTATATGACTACGCTGAGACTGATTTCAACAATTCAGCTCGTTTCTACTGTTCCCTGCACCATAGTGGTGATGTAATGCCATAGCCATGAATGCTGACTGCGCATTGTAGCATCTTAGTGTTGGGAGTCCAGAGGATTGCTGTAGACTGTGAATCTGGGTGCTGAACTTGGGACTATTATTTAGGGTTTCAAGTTTGAACCTATGTTGTTAATTTTTTGCAGCATCTTTGTGATGAGGGAGTGGGGCAAGACCATGGGATGCGAAGGAGCCAACATCAAGATGATCTCTGATGGCAATACTGAGCTTTCAAAGGTGAGCATTAATAATAATAATAATAATAACAACAACAACAACAACAATAATAATAATAATAATAATAATAATAATAATAACGCTTTCCAGCTCATGATGAGCTAGGTACGTGCGGACAAGTCTTTGTCTTTCCAAAGCAGTCTGTCTTGCGCATCTCTATGTGAGCATTGGATCAGTGGATCATGCACAGGCGCCATCAAGTCCAGCATAAAGGCCTGTCACCACTGTAAATGCCTGTTACCATTGCGTATCTTCCATTGCGTATCTTCCATTGCGTATCCTCCATTGCTGTGGATATCAGTTTGTGACCTCCATACTGTTATTCAAATGTCATCTCTCATGGCAACATCTGAGCTGTTGAAGGTGGGCGTAGCCTCATGCGTAAAACTTCAAATACATTCCTGCTGTCATTGTCTATCTGCTATGGCTGGGCTGCCTTTTGTATCATGTTGCCGGGGAGGGGGGGGGGGGGATCATTTCTGACCCCAATGTTGTTTTTCAGGCTTTGGGTGTGACAGTTGACATGACCTCAAGGACCATGGGAGTCCGAACAAGGCGGTTCGCCATGTATGTAGATGATGGCGAGGTACATTCTCAAGCATCCTTCTGGGATGTGGCATGTTTTTCGCATGTTTTTTCCGAAAAAATGTATCTCATCTCTTCTTGCTGACACACAACCAAAATCAGAAGCAGTTCCCGGGATAATGCTGGAAACATCTTCAATGATGGGGACAGTGGCAATTTCGTGAGATTTGGATTTCCAAGTCATCCGTTGCTTGCATCGCTTATCTCATGGTCTGCATGATTGCTTTTACGCAGTACAGGTTGGCTGATGCGCAGCTCTCACCAGCCAGTCTCACTTTCAATCATGCAACACTCAATGGCTTTGCATTCTGGGTCATGCAAGCGGTCTATGTCACCATAAATTTATGTCGTCCTGTTTGCCTGTTGTCAGAGGCACTCAGTACCTGGCTGACGTAGGAGCAGAGGCTGGCATAGGTTCAGGTTCATCAATCAGTCAGTTGGCCTTCAGTGGCTTCAAACACGCGTTCAATCACTTGATCACCATTTGAACGTATGAATGAATGAATGAATGAATTGGGCGCTTGTTCAGGTGAAGGCTATGTCAGTTGAGGAGGACGAGAATGGTGGTGCTGACTCTGATGAGAAGACCAATGCCAACTGGATCCTGCAGAACATCTAGGGTCACGCCGATAAACTCTAAGTCCTTGAATCAAACATGGTTTCCACTGGCATAGCAGTGGCAGTGAGTCTATCCAGGCTTGTAAACTTGTATGGCTGATCAGTATCGTCTGGCTGCAAATGCATAGCAATAAGACGTGATGTTTTGGTTGATAATGCGCTGAGAGTACAGCTGGAAGATTCTGACTACACAGAAGCTGTTAACAGACTCCTAGCGGCTCAATTAAACCTCGATTGCAAGCTGCTGCATCTCATTTTTAGTCCAACTTTTGTACCTGTACTGTTGTAAGCACATTGCAAGCCTTTCTCAGCTTCATCAGATGTGTACAAAAAGTAATGAAGATAGTCATAATGAAGTCCACTAATGTTACTCCCATAAATGCCATCAGATGAGGCACAATCGAATGTGCACAGTTCTGCAGCCATGAGTCATCACATCTGTGCACTCAGATTTTGCACGCATGAATTTGCCAGGGGTCGATGCTGCAGTATGTTGTGAAGACAGAGCAGGCCAACACTGATGTGACGTCAACAAGCGTGTAGCCCTTGCCCAACTCCAGTAGTCCATTACGATCAGATGTTGCTGCACAGCCAGCAGCGCATGTTTCTTGTCTGCTCCATCACACCTTGCAATGCTTGGCAGACTGTCATGACAACACCACATGCATTGGCTAGCACTTTCTTCATGCAACAAAAAGCGTTCAGAAGCGTCAACGGCACAATCTGCCGGGATCATCCCTCTGGTTATGCTAAAGACCCTAACAGAGTCATAGTATGTGGCCAAGGTACTAAACTACTGACATGCACAAAAGCCCGCCCCCCTTCCCAACCTGCTGTTTGACCTGCGATTGTCAGGTCCAGCACTAGTAGGCCATGACTACACACCCATGGTTGAACACGCAAATCCAGACCAACCCATTCACACAAAAGTACACACATACACACACACGCACACAGCGTGACTGATCAGTTCTCAAGACAGGCCTTGGTCAGCAGAAGCAATGCGTCCTTGCCACCCTCAGAGAGACATGGCAGGAGTCCAGTGAACCTGATCTGATCGAGCACAAAGATGAGTCCCACCCAAGAGGAGTCCCACCCAGGCCTCCCACAACGGTTATACTTGTCGTCCGATCCGACATGTCCTATACGATGTTACCAATGTTGACATCCTTCCACGCAGCAGGATCGTTCTTTTCGGCTGCTTCTTTCAAAACGCCCAGAATGCGAATGAGCGAGCTAGCGCTTGGTCGAAGGGTCATGTCGGCTGCCAGACACTGATTTGCCACGACCTGCAATCAATCAATCAATCAATCAATCAATCAAGTTACATTTCTTTGTCTTTAGAACTGCACAGGCACAAGGGGTCCTCATGTGATTGCAGAACGCATGCACTGGCACAACTCCTTGGACCTTGACCAGCACAAGTATTGTCAACTTGGAATTGGGGACTGGGGCTTGGGACAGGCCGTTTGATGTCAAGCAGGACTCTGGTGTCAAGCAGTGCCGCATTTCTAAGTGCCACTAACACTGAAAACATTATACAACAAGTACAGAAAAATTTGTGCCCTGCCAGTTAGGATGCCAGGCTGCTTCCCATTGCATGCAAATGTGACGCGTCAAAATGTACCATTTCTAAGCAGACCTGACCTAGTACAGTGCTGCTGTGCTCTAGGGGCTAAAATGACTGCTTATCATGTGACATAATTGTTCTGACCCACTCATAATTGGATGAAGCCCTACCCTGCAGGGGGTGGGGGCTCTCTGGGGTAAGAAAAGCTCACTCCTCATGCAGTTCTTGAGCCAAAACAGTCTTGAGGTACATGCAATCATGGCAAGCTTTGTCCCAAAAAATAAAAAAACAAAACAAAAAAAGCCAAGATGTACCTTGAAGGGGGCTGGGGTGTCCCGGGGGAAGAGGGGCTGCTTCTCATTCTGCACCACCTTAGTAATGATCTCTTGCTCCTTCAGCCCTACCCAGGGCTTTTGCCCGGTGCACATCTCCCACAACAGGATTCCAAAGGCGTACACATCTGCAGCCTGCGCCAGAAGTGCACACAAGCATTTGCAACCATGAACATTTGCATACATGAGCATTTGCATACATGAACATTTACATGGATGAGCATTTGCATACATGAATATCTGCATGCACGAGCATTTGCATACACATTTCCCACAACAGCATGGGAGCCTTTAATAGGATACACACACGTACTTCTGCAGCCTGCAAAACAGTTGTGACTTCATTGCAAATGAGCTCTGTATTTGAGTATACATCAAACAATGCTGTGCACTATCTGATGTATACTTGACGTGATATATTTGATGTGTACTGCATTATTACAGCTTGTTCAACCATGTAACGCATGACACATCCTGGTAGAGTCATTGCCTGCGTGCATTGCCAAAAGGAATGGTTGCTTGTTCACACTGCAAAGGATTCTTAGCGAGAGCGAGAAGCACAGCAAGCAAAGGCTACAGCTCTTTGCATTGATTCAATATAACCCGTCCTGGGGGGGGGGGGGGAAGAGGGGTGGGTTTTGGCCTGGGTCAGCAAGAGCTACCTTCGTGAGGAAGTTGTCACGTAGCAGCTCAGGCGCTGAGTGCACAATGTTGCTGTATCGCGGCGTCACTATGTTGTACGGCTTCTCTGCTTGGCAGGCATTCTCAAAATCCGCCAACTGCAAAGAGCAAAACACAGTGCCAACAGTGCCTCTGTGGCTCAGACAAGTTGTTAATGCCTTTCATTTTGCTTGATGCGCATGCTGCAGAGCGCCAGGCCGTGTGACATGCCACATGTGTCACTGCCTGCCAAAGTCTGAGCAGTGCAGTGATTTGACAATGCTATGACAAACATACCGTGTTGACACATATTTATTTTGCAGCAATGGATGACAACTGCATAGGCTTTGTAGCCCAGCTAGTTGTGTATTCAGCACACACAGCATTGAGGCGCTTGCAGCACAATCAGAGCATTTGGATCAGGTAACGCTTGTTATGCACTGATCTAAGCTGTGAACTGACCTGTCCTGTGCACTGTTTCTAATCTAATGTGCGCACTGAGGCAATCTATGCACTGATATAACCCATGCACTGATCCACCCTGTGCACTGATCCACCTGCGAACTGATCTAACCTGACCTAAACTGAGCTCACCTGTGCACTGATCTAGCCTGTGCACTGATCTAACCCATGAACAGCCGATGCACTGACATAACATGTGCGTTGATTTAACCTGTGCAGCAATCTAACCTGACCTGAGCTCACCTGTGCACTGATCTAACCTGACCTAAGCTCACCTGTGCACTGATCTAACCTGACCTGAGCTCACCTGTGTACTGATCTAACCTGACCTGACCTGAGCTCACCTGTGCAGTGAAGCCCCGCAGGTTCGCTGTGCTGCTGCACAGCATGATGTTGGCTCCTCGCACATCCCCATGGATGATGTCACGCTCATGCATGTATGCTAGCGCTGACACCACCTCCTGGGCAGTCGTGAGGATAGCCAGCATGTCGGGCTCCCCTGACAGGGACAGGTTCTTCCGGAACCAGCCCCTCTCAATGGCATCCTGTGACTCACACTCAGACCTTGAGGGATTTAGGGTTTTTGGCAAGATTTAGGGTTTGCGGCAAGGCTTAGGGTCTTCAGCAAGGCTTAGGATTTTCAGCAAGACTTAGGGTCTTCAGCAAGGCTTAGGATTCTCAGCAAGACTTAGGGTTTCTGGCAAGTCGTAGGGTTTCAAGCAAGGGTGAAGAGGTCAAGCAGGGCACAGATAGTCAGAGTGATGTGCACAACTGATACAGTGGCATGCTTGGCATTTTCAGAATCACGTGATTCTGAATGACTTTTTGTCAGACGCAAAGTCATTCAGAATCTCCTGATTTTGAATATGCCAAGAAAGCAGTCTCAAAGCTGTCTTTGACACAAAGAAATAATTAATTTGGA
>JAABUK010005477.1_pt1 | contig 19742 bp, 10 predicted proteins | sample 5559141 | NCBI WGS metagenome assembly JAABUK01 (sample SAMN10711869, study PRJNA513367) | rock metagenome | isolation source: Antarctica rocks | place: Antarctica: Victoria Land, Pudding Butte nord | collected 2016-01-03 | reverse complement strand
TAAGGGCAGTGTCAGTAATCAATAATCAACAATTGTATGTGGATAAATATAAAAAAGCAGCATAAATAATAGAAAAAAATGCAGCAAAAAGTTTTGGCGGTATCATAGCAATCACTCCCTTGTACCGCAGATATCTTATTCAGCTTTTTTTACCAGATGCTTAGGGAAACGATATTAACTTGCGACAAACTTTATAAATTATGACTAAAAGAATATTATCTGTACTTATTCTATCTTTTACCATTTGTGCTGCAAAGGCACAGGACTGGCCTAATATTAAAAAATATGAAGAGGCAAATAGCAAGGTAAAAGCTCCTTCTGCCAATGAAAAGCGGGTTGTTTTTATGGGTAACTCCATTACTGATTTCTGGATAAATACCGACTCTGCATTTTTTGCCCGCAAACCTTATTTCGACCGGGGAATAAGCGGTCAGACAACCGGGCAAATGCTGGTACGCTTTAGAGAAGATGTGATCAATTTAAAACCCGCCGTAGTTGTAATACTTGCCGGAATAAATGATATTGCTGAAAACAATGGCCCATCAAAACTTGAAGATGTATTTGGCAACATTGTTTCCATGACCGATCTGGCTAAAGCAAACCATATCAAAGTTGTGCTTTCGTCAGTAATGCCTGCATTTGCTTTTCCATGGCGACCAACTATAAATCCCGTACCAAAGGTTAAGGCACTCAACGAAATGATGAAGGCTTATGCTGATAAAAACAATATCGTTTACCTCGATTATTTTACCGCTATGGCCGATTCAAGAAGGGGGTTGCCTACTAACCTGTCAAAAGATGGCGTACACCCAAACCTGGAAGGTTATAAAGTAATGGAGCCACTTGCAGAGAAAGCAATTGCTGCGGCACTAAAGAAAAAATAATTTGATGCCAAAATTATTCATCAGGAAACTCCTATGGGTACGGATTGACATTGGAAGAATGATTAACTAACGATTCGAATTGAAGTTAAACACATAACAAAAGTTCATGAAGGTATTGGTTTACGTTATTGCAGTCGCTTTTAGCCTGGCGGCTCATTCATCTCCATCTGGCAAAAAAAAGCCATTAAAACTTTGTCAGTTATTTTCTGACCACATGGTTTTACAACAACAATCAAAGGTTGATTTTTGGGGGCAAGCCATTCCCCTGCAACCAATAACGATTTCTACAAGCTGGTCGAAACATGCCTCAACCAAAGCAGATGCTAACGGCAACTGGAAAATAAAACTTGCTACTCCGAAAGCAGGTGGTCCTTATACCATCAATATCAAAACTGCTGAAAGCAATATTGTTATTAAAGATGTGCTGATTGGCGAAGTTTGGCTGGCTTCCGGTCAGTCTAATATGGACTTGCCTTTAAAAGGCTGGCCACCCGAGAATACCGTGCTGAATTCAAAACAGGAAATAGCACAAGCTAATTATCCGGACATCAGGCTGCTAAATGTACCCTTTAATGTATCAGCCACTCCCATTGATTCTATTGGCGGCAAATGGCTTCCTGCCTCACCTGAAACTGCCGGTAACTTCAGTGCCGCAGCTTACTTCTATGCACGAAAGCTTTACCAGGAGTTGCATGTGCCAATAGGCATCATTCAATCTTCTATCGGAGGCACGCCTGCTGAAGCTTGGACAAGTAAAGGATACCTGGAAAAACTGGGAGACTTTGATGAAAAGATAAAAGGTTTGGATAAACTCGGAAATTCAACTGAGAACTGGTTTAAAAAATGGCCAACCCGGGAATTGCCAAAAACAGATGAACAATGGGAAAATATCAGTTTTGCAGACCTTGCCGCAGCTAAACCTGGTTTCGACGATGCAAAGTGGACGACAATAAAACTTCCGGGAAGATTTGACCAGCTAAACGAGGGAGAATTTGATGGAGCAATATGGCTAAGAAAGGAGTTTATAGTTGAAGATATTACTGCTGATTATCTTCTTAAAATCGGCGCCATTGATGATATGGACGCAACCTATATTAACGGTAAAAAAATTGGCGGACTTGCGGGTCAAAGAGCCGCTAATGCGCCGAGGGAAATGGTTATTCCAAAATCACTCCTCGTTAAGGGAAAAAATATCATTGCCATTCGTGCTATTGATACGGGCGGCCCAGGCTCTGTTAGCGGGCATATGACGATATCAAACAACAGCGGCGCTGATATTTCAATAGCAGGTAACTGGAAATCACAGGTAGTCGCAGAAATTTACAATGGCAAATTTTATGTGTATGATTTGCAAACAGATATTTCAAAACGCCCTGATATAGCTCAGCTTAACAGCAATTCCCCAACAGTTCTTTTCAATGCAATGATAAATCCGCTCATTCCTTATACAATTAAGGGTGCCATTTGGTACCAGGGAGAATCAAATGTTGGCAGAGCGGAGCAGTACAAGCGGCTTTTTCCTCTTATGATAGAAGATTGGAGAGATAAATGGGGTTACCAGTTTCCATTCTATTATGTGCAATTAGCGCCATTTCTTTACAGTGCTCCTGACCAGAAGGAACAGTCTCAAAAATTAAGAGATGCCCAACGTTATGCGCTAAAGCTTCCTAAAACAGGAATGGTTTCGACCCTGGATATTGGCTACCTTAAAACTGCACATCCGCCACACAAACAGGAAGTAGGTGACCGGCTGGCAAGATTTGCACTTGCAAATGATTATGGACAAAAGATGGTTGCATCAGGTCCATTATATAAAAAGGTTAGTGCATCAGGTAATAAACTGATAATTGAGTTCGAGTCAGTCGGAAGCGGATTAGCAGCATCAGATAAAGGACTTTTTGGGTTTGAAATAGCGGGGGCAGATAAAATGTACGTTGCCGCGCAAGCCAAGATAGTGGACAATAAAGTAGTGGTAAGCAGTCCTTCAGTCGCTGCTCCTATATATGTTAGGTATGCCTGGAGTGACAGCAGCGCTGCAAGTTTGTTTAACAAGGAGGGATTGCCGGCTTCAACTTTTACTTCTGAAGATGAATGAATGTAATGTTATTCCAGTTTAGGAAGTATAAAAACTTCGAAAAAAAAAACAGAAAGAAAATGTGTATGATTTTATGGTTTGGCCTTGTTGCTACTATTTTACATTATTGCGTCGACCACTTTTACGGTTGGTTCAATATTCAGCAATCAATCTTATGCTTAATAAGTGCTTCTTTATAAAACCTAATATCTTTCAATTGAGGTTTGAAATCTCTAAAATAGCTTTATGAATATGAACAGGATATTTCTAAAAACAGGCATCATTACCGTTAGTATTGCTTTGTTTTTTTATAATAATTCCGTAAGGGCATTGGCAGCGCCGGAACAAAAAAAAGTAGATTCGGTTAAGTTTTCAGTGGAAGAATATAGATTTAAAAGGAAGATTACTATTGAGAATCAGGGTGAATTGGTAGCTGATGCCGTAATCCAGGTTCGGTTTGATAACCGGGAATTTGACTATTCAAAAACTAAAGCCAATGGCGCTGATATCCGCTTTTCAACAGCACCCGGTAATCTAACAAGTTCCGGCCTCTCGTATTGGACAGAGCAATGGAATGAAGATGGCATAACCAGGATTTGGGTAAAAGTACCGGTTCTCAAGTCCGGGACTCAAAATACAATCTATATGTATTACGGTAACTCCAACGGCCCCGCAGTTTCCAATGGCGATGCTACGTTTATCTTCTTCGACGATTTCGAAGATGGCAACTATTCAAAAAAATGGAACAACATTTCTATTGGCGAGGTAGCAGAGCAAGGTGGCCAGTTAAAATTGCGTGAAACGGATGGCGAAGATGGCATAATCACTGCAAACTTTGATGTGACAGGAAAAATGATTGTTCGGACACTATACCAACGCGGGGGAGGTGACGAACATTGGGTGCGTGCCGGCATTGGCGGCTGGAATAAATGGCTTTGTTTTGGTGACCATACAAATGTAGCAGCTACCGGAACAAATTATGTAATGCTGTTTGATAGCGCCAGTATCACAAGTCTTAAGAGTGTTCCACTCGTTAAAGCTGCAAACAAAGTGATTACCGATAAATGGCGGCGCGCAGCTTACTGGTACGACGGAAGCAGTTTGAAAGGAATGCAGGATGACGTTTCGGTTCAATTACCTGTATCAAACGCATCCTCAAAACTGGCATTAAGAACATTAGACAATGACGATTGGGATAATTTTGCTTACATAACCGTAAGTGCTTATTCCGGCTCTGAACCAATAGTTACAATTGGACAACAGCAAAACAACTGAATTGTAATTCTATAACTTCTTTCTGCAAATCAAAAACAGACTTTGGTTTGTTTTTAAAATAAAAAGGCAATTAAATGAATACTAATAAAAATATCATGAAAAAATTAATCTGTAATAAATTCCTTTCTAAGTTGTCATCTGTCTTGAAAACTGTTATTATGCTGCCTGGCTTAGTTATTGTTTTGTCCCTGTTTCCTTCCTGCATTTTTTCTCAGGCTGAACCAAGTGAAAAACATGATGATTTACCGGCCATAACATTAAAAGTACAACAGCTTGCTGATAATTTGCAAGCGCCTACAGATATTACTTTTCCCGGTAATGGTGATATTTGGTTAACCGAGCAAACCGGCAAAATACATGTAATTAGAAACGGAAAAGTAAGTGATGTACCATTACTTGATTTGAGCAACAAACTTATAAAAATAAACGGGGGCTATGACGAGCGTGGTTTATTAGGGATTGCCTTACATCCGAAATTCAAATCCAATAAAAAATTTTATGTGTTTTACAGCAGGCCATCAACCAAAAAATCGGATCATACAGGAGTATTAGCTGAATATAAATTTTCTGGTTCAGGCCAGATTAATCCAAACAGCGGTCGTATAATACTTACTATTGAAGAGCCGGAACCAAACCACAATGGCGGCGGTATTCACTTTGGCCCTGATGGCTATTTATATGTTTCATTTGGTGACGGCGGCGGGCAGGGCGACAAGCACGGAGAATATGGTAACGGACAAAAAATGGATACCTGGCTGGGTAAAATATTGCGTGTTGACATTAATACCAAAACAGGTTACATCGTGCCAAAAAGCAATCCTTTTGTTGGCAGAAAAAATATAAAGCCTGAAATATGGGCTTATGGTTTCCGCAATCCTTACAGGTTTTCTTTCGATAAAGTCACAAGACAATTATTCGCCGGTGAGGTCGGACAGGATCTGTGGGAAGAGGTAGATATTGTAAAAAAGGGAGCTAATTACGGCTGGAGATTAATGGAAGGAACCCATTGCTATAACCCTGCTACAGGTTGCAATACTAAAGGAATTACAATGCCAATAACCGAGTATAGTCATAGAGAAGGAATTAGCGTTATAGGCGGTTATGTGTATAACGGACAACGATTGCCTGTTTTAAAAAGTAAATACGTTTTTGCTGATTGGGTTGGAAAAGTATTTTATTTGAAAAAAACTGGTTTAAAATGGGAAAGGGGTAAAATTATCTTGCAAAATTTTTCTGATAATATAAAAATAACAGCATTTGGTGAAGACCCGGCAGGTGAACTATATATATTGACTAATAAGGATAACGGCCCCGGAAGCATAAAGGGAAGTATTTATAAGATCGTGAACAACTAAATTATCAATGATATGCGCTTTTTTAATGAAGTAAGAATGAATTGAATAATTAATAACTCTGCCTGTATTTTTAAATAAAAAGAGACTGTTTCAAAACTAAAGTTGCAAGCATTCTTTTTTACGTAAGAATATAAAGTCAACAATGTTTGAAACTTCTTGCAATTTCTTTTTCGATAGGTTTTTTTGCCTCTTTTTAAGTCGCTTTATTTTCTAAAATAAAGATGAAGTAACTGGAAAAGCAAAGTTCTTGATACATCTGATAAATAAAATAATATGCAAAAAATATTCCTGCAGCTATTGTTGATGTTGATTTCTTATTGTGCATTTTCACAAGGAACCATTATTAAATATTTGTCAGGAACAGATAAAGATCATACCGTACCATGGGATTTTTATTGTACCGGGGGAAGAAACAGCGGTAAATGGACAAAAATTCCAGTGCCTTCAAATTGGGAGTTGCAAGGCTTTGGCACTTACAACTACGGACACGATAAAGTAAAAGCCAACGAGCAGGGACTTTATAAATATGAATTTCTTTCAGAAAGCGGGAAAGGCAAAAAAGTATTTATCGTTTTTGAAGCCTCTATGACGGATACTAAAGTAACAATCAACGGTAAACAGGCCGGGCCAGTACACCAGGGAGGTTTTTACCGGTTTAAATACGATATAACCGACCTGCTGAAACCTAATGGAAAAAATATGCTGGAAGTTACTGTTGATAAAACATCGGCAAATGCTTCCGTAAACGATGCGGAACGTAGGAATAGCGATTTTTGGGTTTTCGGTGGCATTTTTCGACCCGTTTACCTCGAAGTTGTCCCCGAAACTTTTATTGACAGGATGGCCGTGAATGCAAAAGCTGATGGCTCTTTTCAAATGGATGTCTATCCTCAGAATTTAAAGGGCAACGAAACTATTGAAGCACAGGTACAAAAACTAAGCGGTGAAAATATAGGTCAACCATTTTCTGTTGCAGCAAACACTACCCAGGAACATCTTGAACTAAAAAATAATTTTACCAAACCCTTATTATGGAGCGCAGAGTTCCCTAATTTATACCAGGTTATTGTTACTATAAAAAATAAGCAGGGCGTCATTCACCAGGTAAAGCAAAAATTTGGTTTTCGTACGGTTGAGTTGCGAGCCAATGATGGTTTTTATATAAATGGAGCAAAAATAGTAATGACGGGGACTAACCGCCATAGCTTCTGGCCCGAAACAGGCCGTACCTTAAGTCATGATATTCAGTTGATGGATGTTAGGTTAATAAAGCAAATGAATATGAACTCGGTGCGCATGTCGCACTACCCGCCCGACCAGGATTTTCTGGATGTATGTGATTCGTTGGGCTTATATGTACTGGATGAATTAACCGGTTGGCAAGCAAAATATGATACTGCAGTTGGTCGTAAATTGGTTAAAGAATTGGTGATACGTGATGTAAATCATCCGTCCGTTGTTTTTTGGGACAATGGCAATGAGGGTGGCTGGAACAGGGGATTAGATAATGACTATGCGTTATATGACCCGCAAAAACGGACAGTAATACATCCCTGGGAAAAGTTTAACGGTACCGATACCCACCATTATCCTGATTACAATTACATTGTTAAAACAGTAGCTACAGGGCAGGAAGTTTTTTTTACTACAGAATTTATGCACGGGCTTTATGATGGTGGAGCCGGAGCAGCGCTTGATGATTTTTGGAGTCTGATGATGAAGCACCCGCATGGGGCGGGCGGTTTTATATGGGCATTTTTGGACGAAGCTGTTATCCGTACAGATAAAAATGGGATATATGATTCTGATGGTAACCATGGAGCGGATGGCATTGTTGGCCCTCACCGTGAAAAGGAAGCCAGCTTCTATACTATAAAAGAGATTTGGTCGCCTGTTTATATAGACCCGCAGCCTGTTGATGCAAGCTTTAACGGGAAAATCTCTGTTGAAAACAGGTATTCTTTTACCAACCTGAACCAATGTACTTTCAAATGGAAATTGGTTAGTTTTCCATCTGCACCTGCTAAAACCACAGCAGCTATTGTAAAAGCAACCGGTACACCGGCAGTGCTTAATCTTAAACCGGGCGAAAAAGGCGTGCTGAACTTAGCTTTACCTGCATCGTGGTCAAAAAACGACGCACTCTATCTTACCGCATACGGGCCCGATAAAAAAGAAATATTTACCTGGAGCTGGGCTATCACTGCTCCGGCAGCTATCACCAAAAAAATCGCTTCATCACCCGCTAAATCGGTTATAAAAACTGAAGAAACAGAACAGTCTATTAGTATAAAATGCGATGGTATAAGCTATTATTTTGATAAGACTACGGGTTATATTCAAAAAGTAGTTAAACCATCAAATACGATTTCCTTATCAGGAGGACCGGTTTTGGCAGGTGTTAACACTGAATTAAAAGAGTTTACTCATAAAGCTGTTAACGGAAAATACATTGTTGAAGCCGACTACCAGGGAGCGGGATCATTGCACGTAAAATGGACGTTTGCACCAGGGCAACCTGTTAAACTGGAATACCAACATGCCCAACAGGGGGATGCTGATTTTACAGGAATCACCTTTAATTATCCCGAAGAGAAAATTACCGGTATGAAATGGCTTGGCAGAGGCCCATACCGGGTTTGGAAAAACAGGATGAGAGGACAGCAATTTGGTGTTTGGCATAAGGCTTACAACAATACTATTACAGGTGAAACGTGGAAATACCCTGAATTTAAAGGTTACCACGCAGAGGTTAACTGGGTAGTGATTGAGAATAAAGAATCGCCCTTCACAGTATATACAAGTGATAAAAACATGTACTTTCAAATGCTGCGTCCGGGTAGAGAAAAGGATGCGCTTACAAATAATAATGTTGAGCCAGCTTTTCCTGAAGGCAGCATCGGTTTTTTAAATGCTATCAGTGCTATTGGCACCAAGTTTCAATCTGCAAAAGTGATGGGGCCTCAAAGTCAAATAAATCATGCTGCCGGCGAAAAGATCAGTGGAATACTATGGTTTGATTTTATCCATTAATTACTAAGAAAATAATTAACTTATTATAACAATGAAATCTCCAATTAAAAAAATCCTGAACGCAGTAATTGCAGTTTTACTTGCATCAACTGCAGGTAAAAGTCAAACTGCAACAGCTTATACAAAGTATGTAAATACGTTTGTGGGTACAGCGCCACTTACCGATTCTGCCATTCTTGGGTATAACTTACCAAAGGGGTGGCGGTCTTGGGCAGGGCTTACTTTTCCCGGCAGTTCATTGCCCAACGCGATGGTGCAATTAAGCCCCATTACAGAATATGGTTCAGGCGCGGGATATGAGTATGAGGATACGGTTATCTTAGGCTTTGCCCATACCAATAAAGGCCATTGGAATCTTTGTAATATTCCTATCCTTCCTCTTTCCAATCCAGGCACTAAATTCGGTTCAAAGTTTACGCATAAAAAGGAAAGCGCTTCGCCGGGTTTTTACCAGGTCTATCTTGATGACTATAATGTGAATGTGAGTTTAACCTCTACATTAAGATGCGGGTATCATAGATATGAATATAAAACCAATACAAACAGGCAAATACTTTTTGATTTGGGAAAAGCCAATAGCAGGGTCTCAACGTGGAACATTGAGCAGGTTGGCGATTCCGCTGTGCAAGGTTTTCAGGGCGGAGAAAATATTTACTTCTATGCCACGCTGAATGCGAGGATTGAAAAATTGGATACGACTGAAGTAGGCCAACGTACTGGCTATGCGATAGTACATCTGGCTAATGGCGGTACTGCGCCAGTTGAACTTAAAATAGGGCTGTCGTTTGTAAGCGCAGAAAATGCAAAACAAAACCTTAAGCAGGAAATAGGTAATAAATCTTTTACTGAAATCCGTAATGAAGCAAACCAGAAATGGGAGAAGCTATTGTCATCCATACAGGTGAAAGGCGGAACGGACAAACAAAGACAAATGTTTTATTCCTGTTTCTACCGGTCATTTTTGTGGCCCGCTTTACGCAGCGATGTAAACGGAGAATTTAGAGATGCAAAAAAGAATGTAGTTAAAGCTGATTTCAACTACTATACTGAACCATCCTTGTGGGATACTTACCGCAATAAGGACGTGCTGTTAGGCCTGGTTACACCCCAGGTCACACTTGATGTCATTAAATCAATGAAGGATGTAGGAGATAAAACAGGGTTCATACCTACTTTCTTTCATGGTGATCATGGCTCTTCCTCTATTGCAGGGGCATACCTTAGAGGGATAGATAATTTCGATATCAAAGGCACTTACAAAATATTATTGAGGAATGCCAACTCAGCAGAAGGTCCACGCCCTGCCCGGCCTTATATTACTGAATACATTCAAAAAGGCTATATCTCTGATCCTGACATTCCTAATCCCGTGGTAGAAACCAAGGCTAAAGCCGGTGTATCAAAAACGCTGGAATATTCTTACGACGATTATTCAGTTGCTCAGATAGCTAAGAAGTTAGGTGATACGGCCAATTACAGAATATTGATGGCGAGGTCAAAAAATTATAAAAACATGTTTGATCCGTCTACCAGGTTTATGAGAGGCAGGCTGGAAAACGGTGACTGGATAACACCTTTCAATCCGCAGTTTCCTTATTACGAATATATGTATCGCGAAGCAAATGCGTGGCAGGTATCATTTTATGCGCCACATGACATGCCTGGCTTAATTGCATTGTACGGTGGGCCAAAGGGATTTGAATCAAAGTTAGATTCACTGTTTACCGTACCATGGAATCCTAACTACATCGCCCGAAATGTAGAAACAATGGTTGGACAATATTGCCAGGGAAACCAGCCCGACCACGAAGCGCCTTTTGCTTATACATTCATCGGAAAGCCGGAAAAAACACAGAAAATATTGGATTACATTTTAAATAATTTATACGGCATACATGATGGCATTACACTTTCGGGAATGGATGATGCGGGAGAAATGTCGGCGTGGTATGTATTCAGCGCGTTAGGCTTATATCCATTTTCTGCTACTGACCCAAAATATATTGTTACTGTCCCGCTTTTTGATGAAGTAAAGTGGAAAACCAGCACTGGTAAATTACTGACTATAACAAAACCAGGAAAGGGCCGGGCCTTAACATCTATAAAAGTGAACGGAAAGGAAAATCAAGGCTATTTCGTATCGCATGATTTGTTTAAAAATGGCGGTAAGATAGAGATTGCTACAAGATAATAAAAAATAACGGTATAGTGTAGTTCCATCGGAGTATCAAAAAGGGTTTAATTTTATGCAAAACGAGCTGGATATGATACATCGTTGGAAGTAAACTTAAAAGAAATGCAATTGGATAAATATTCGCTGGCTAAAGAAAATATTACCTTTAGTTAAGAATACAGCTTTTCCAGATTCAGATAAATAAGATAAAAAATGTGTTGGTTGAAGAAGAATGTTTATATAAAAGCTATACTTTTTTTACTTTTTAATAGCTGTTTAGCTTCTGGCAGTGTTTTCTGCCAGCCTTATCCTTATAAATTTAATTATCTAACAGTTGATGAAGGATTATCTCACACAGATGCCAATGACATTGCACAGGATAAACAAGGCTTTATCTGGGTGGCTACTTATTTTGGCCTTAACAGGTACGATGGGTATTCGGTTAAAAAATTTTATAATAGCAATGAACCTTTAAATAATGCTTTTAAAAACCGGATAAGATGTATTTACCCTGATGAAAATGGTAATATCTGGCTGGGGAGCGAAGACGGAGTACAATGTTTCAACAAGAAATATGAAAAGTACGTAGATTTTCAACTTGTCAAAAATGAAGAAAACCCTCGTCTCTGGAAAATATTTAAACCAGCCGGAAATTTTCTATATGGACTTACAGGAAGCCGGTTAAGGATTTTTTTAATCAAAAAAAATGTAATTGAAGAACAAAAGCTGAATATACCGAAAGGCATCGAATTTTCTGATATGGTGCCTCATCAAAACGGACTTTTTTATCTCACGAGCAACAAAGGCCTTTGGTTACTGGATAAAAGCAGAAAACTTATACAGGTTAACATAACTGGTTTGCCCCAGGTTTTATCAACGATTAATGTTGACAATCAGAGTAATCTGCTTACTTCTTTGGGAAACAAAGTATTTCTTCTGCAGAAAAAAGTAGCTTCTAAAAAATCTGTTGAAAGTGAAAATTATGTTGTTGCCAGGCAATTTGTCTGTCCTGGCAGCAGTTCAATAAGAGATATCATAGAAGGAAACAAATCTGATTATTGGGTAAATACAGGTTCAGGTTTATTCAGGTTGGATAATGATTTTAATCTTATCCAGTTTTTGAATAATAAAAATTCTTCCCCGGGCAGTTTAAACTCCAATTCATTAAACAAAGTATTTATAGACCGCTCCGAGTGTTTGTGGGTTTGTACTTTCGCCGGCGGTGTAAACTATTGCGATTTAAATCAAAAATTGTTTTATACACTCCAGCATAATCCGGAAGTTTCCAATTCTTTAAGTGGCAATCATATCCGTTCAGTACTCGAAGATGGTGGAAACCTTTGGATTGGTACTACAGCAAACGGGTTGAATCTTTATAACTTAAAGACGCAAAAATTCACTTATTATAATACTTATAATTCCCCGGTTAAATTAAAAAATCACGCGGTAACGTCATTAACATTTGATGATGATAATAATTTATGGATTGGAAGTGCGGCGGGCATAGAGATTTTAAAGCCTGACAGAAAGAATTTATGGAGACCACCAGGTTACGATAAGTTTCCGGCAGTTGCAATTGAAACGTTGGCAAAAGATTATTACGGGAATATTTGGTTTGGCAATCATGTAGACAGCTTTGGTGTAGTCTGGAAGGACAAACTCAATGATTATCATGTTAAATACTATGGTGAAGGGTTTTTTATTCTCCCTGATAAAAATAAACCCCAGCTTTTTATTTCCAGCACTCACGGGTTGAAGCGGGTAATAATTGATGATGAAGGAAACATAAAGAAAAGTTTTAACTACCAGGCATCTTCTAATCCCAATTCTTTAAGTTCCAATTACACTTACCCTGTATGCAAGCAGGATGACAGCACTTACTGGGTTGGCACCATTGGGGGAGGTTTGAATAAGCTTTCATTACAAGAAAAAAACAACACACATCACATCAAATCCTATACTGGCGATTATGGTGTTTTTAATGACGTGGAAAGCCTTGAGATAGATGAAGAAGGGAACATCTGGATGGGTGGAAACGGGCTGGAGCGCCTGAACCCACTAACAGGAAAACTAACAAGATATGATAAGAATGATGGTCTGCAGGGGAATAGTTTCAAAGTAGGCTCGTCCTATAAAGGAGCAGACGGAAGACTATATTTTGGGGGAATAAACGGACTTAATTATTTCTATCCGGAACAAATAAAAACCAATCCAATTGCTGCCCAATCTATGCTGACTGATATTTTAATTAATAATCAAAAACCAGGCTATGGAAATTCAGATACGTCTGAAAATTCTATAAAGGAGGCTATTGGTTATAGTAAACAATTGAAGCTAAAATATCTGCAGAATAACTTTGTTATCTCTTTCTCCTCTATGCATTATGCCAATCCCTTAAAATGCAGGTACCGTTATAAACTTGAAGGTTTTGATAAAGACTGGAAATTTACTGATGGAAAAAATCCGGCTGCAGCTTACAACAACCTTGATTATAATAGTTACAAATTTATTGTTGAGGCAACAAACAATGACGGAATTTGGGGTAAAAGCAGGGCCGGAACAACTATTATTATTACTCCTCCATGGTGGAAATCTGTTGCTGCAAAACTAATTTATGTTTTATTAATCATTGCGGGTCTTGCCGGAATTTATATTTACCAGGCAAGGTGGTATCGCCTTAAAAGGGAACTTGAAGTTCGTGCGGTCAATGAAGAAAAAAGGGAAGAAATGCATAAACACCGTGAAGAACTTTACCAGCAGCAACTGCAATTCTTCACCAATATTTCTCATGAATTTCGTACACCGTTAACTTTAATACTCGGTCCGCTGGAAGGCTTAATCAATCAAAATAAAAATATCTCTTTAAATGACTCTTATCAGTTAATGTTGAGGAATGCGAAAAGATTGATGAATCTGATTAGTGAACTGATGAATTTTAAAAAAGTATCAGACAGTATTATAAAATTACAGGTACAGCCAATAATTATTAATCAATTTTGTAAAGAGCTGGCAAGGGAATTTCAAGATACTGCAATTAGTAAGGGTATTGATTTTAAAATGACGGACCATACGGAAAACAATACTTCTGCCCCCTTAACCGGATTTTTTGATGTTCAGATCCTTGAAAAAATTCTTTTTAATCTTTTAAACAACTCTTTTAAATATACCAATACTGGTGGTCAGGTATCATTTGAAATATTTTTTGATTTTGAAAAGTTTAAGCCTTCATTTGATACAGAGTTTAAGCTTTTGAATGAAGATTATCGGGCAGAGAAATATATTTATTTCCGTGTTGCAGATTCCGGGATAGGTATTTCAAGTGAGTCTATCACAAGAATTTTTGACAGGTATTATCGCATAAGCAGAAATCATATAGGATCAGGTGTAGGATTAGCAATTGTTAAAAGCCTTACACAATTGCATAAAGGAGATATTTATGTTTACAGCGAGCGAAATAAGGGAACAGAAATAATTATCGGGCTTCCATGGGGTGAAGAGAACTATGATGAATCAGAAAAAGCGGCTTCGGGAAGTAAGCCGGAAGCCCAGCTCGAAGTTATAGATAACTCTATCTTATTATCGTTGTCTCGTAATGAAGATAACGAGCATGAAGTCATTCCAAAGAATCACAAACATATTTTGCTGGTTGATGATAACAAGGAACTGCTTGGATTTTTAAAACAAACATTTGAAAAATACTATCATACCTACGAAGCTGAAAACGGGAATTCGGCACTTCAAATAGCAACTGAAAAAATTCCCGATTTAATTATAAGTGACGTAATGATGTCGGGAATGAACGGGATAGAGCTTTGTAAATTAATCAAAGAAAGGTTTGAAACCAGTCATATTCCTTTTATCATTTTATCTGCAAAGGATGCTTTAGATACTAAAATTGAAGGAATGGAATCAGGGGCAGATTTTTATTTTGCCAAACCGCTGAGCATTGAACTTTTGCTGTTGACAGTTAAGAATATATTTGAGCAGAGTGAAAAGCTAAAACTAAGGTTTACCAAAAATTATCTTTCAGAAGCTACCGAATTGGCTCACTCTGAAAAGGACAAAGAGTTTTTTGAGAAACTTTTAAACCTTATTGAGGATAATATGCAGGATCCCAATCTCGATGTTGACTTTTTGTGCGGGCACTTACATATTAGCCGCACCAAACTTTATCAGAAGATAAAAAATTTGTCGAACCAATCAGTTGGAGAATTTATAAGAATCATCCGTCTGAAAAAAGCCATTCAAATTATGACACATGAAGGTATACCAATGAACGAAGTAGCCGACAGGATAGGTTTGCAAAGCAGTTCTAACTTTTCAAGAGCATTTAAAAAAGAATATGGAAAATCACCATTGCAGTTCATGCAATCTTTAAAAGAATCCAATCCGTCAAACACTTAAAATAATAAAAGATAGTTGAATGCTTAATTGCCAATTTACCAGGATAATATATAAAGGAACAGTTTCAATCATGGTCTTTTGAAAAGCGTATAATTACCCGAATTGGTAGCTTAAGCTGGTATTTAAACAGAATTATCTCTGATTTTAATTCAGCAAATAAAATTTTGGCTAATACAGTGCTAAAGGCATATTAGAACAATTGAGACAGGAGCAAAGATCAAAAGTAACACAGGAGAAGACTGATGAAATAAGGCACGGAAATACACTTACACTTCGTCAGGGTTATAAACAGCTACAGGAGCAAAGCCACGAGGAAGAAACCATGCAAGAGAAAGAAAATATTGTGCAAGTGCTTTTGAAACCGGAACGATCTGATAATTATTTGCCTAATCAGCTACTTCAAAAGAAGAGGAAAAAGAAGCAATTCAAAGGAGTGCACTTGTGAAGTAAATCCTTTAACTGTCCAAAAATAAAAATAAAACCAATAATTACAAATTACAATATTATTATATTTACTATATCTCTACAAATGTAATAAATATGACAATTGCTGAATTTAATGAATTAGAAGAAAATAAGCTTGTACCGCTATTATAAGTGATTTTTTTAGTGGCTCATTTTGAGCAGAATAGTGGGTCAGTTTTTTAGTTTACTCCATCGCTTATTTAATTGAAGCAATTTTTATCTACTCAGGCAAAATCCTTTGTATAGATTATTCAATTATTTTAAATTCTTTGTTGTTAGGATGCAGGGAATTTAGTAAATAATTAAAATCATAAGGAATAACTGTTGAAGGAATTTTAATGTTTGTTCTGTGGCAGTCAACAGTAATTTAGAACCAAATTCTTTTATAGAAGATGGCGCAGGTGATAGTCTCCATTCTCCGGGCAAATCTTGGTCAGGTGGCCCACGGCGTGGCCCGTTGCCAGTGCCTTTAGCTCCTTCGCATCCAGAGCGACAATATTGCGTTGGGCAACCATAACAATTCTGACATCATCCTCACCATTGACACGTAGCTACAGCGCTCCCGGGCGGGTTGGCACACCGAGATGCCCGGTCCAACCGCTCCCAATTGCCAGCGCCGATGGCCGCCTTCTCCGCTTCGCTTAGCGGCGCCTGCTCGAGGAACAGGCGCCCGTGCCTGCGGCTCGTATCCAAAGGCGGGTAGGAGGTCGCGTAGGTGAAAGGGTAGTCGGTAGAGTACGTCATTCGGTCCCACGCCAACGACCTCCGCTGTCCACCGCAGGTAGCGCTCGCTTAGCAGACCGCTGCCTGTCACCCACACGTTCTGCCGGAAGTAGTCTACAAGCGGCCGGTCCAGATGTAGCCCTGTGGCCTGCATCGTCGCGATATGCTCGAGATAGAAGAGCACTACCTCACCCCAATGCCCAACAATGACCGTATCAGGGTACCGGTCAAACACCCCTGAGAAGATTAGCCGCAGTAATTGCACGCCGTTGTCATAGTACCAACCTAATCCGTACGTCCCGAACATGTAGTCGACCTGCTTGCCGAACCCGGCGTAGTACGCCTGCATCACGGACTCAATTGGCGTCTGCGGGTGCAGGTAGAGCGGTACGCGCAGACGCTCAGCAGTGGCATACAGGGGATCGAACTGGCGGTCGTCGGCGTTCGCCTTACCGGTACAGCCGAAAATCATTGCACCAGGGAAACCTAAGCCGGGTTGCCGTACGCTCCAGTTCGTCAGCGGCTGCCTCCGGTACCGGGGTTGGGAGGGCTGCAAGCGCTTGAAAGCGCGCGGGTTGGCCATGACGAGTTCGGCCAGCGCATTGTTTGAATCACGGGCGACCGACACAGAGTCTCCCGGCGACAGGATCTGGACACCGGGCGTGCTCAGCGACAGTACCTGGACGTCCACACCGAGGTCGTCCATCTCGGCCAGGCGCCGGTCGCCCCGGGAGCCGCTGGGCGAGCAGCTCGTCGCCGTAACCCAGCTTCAATTTAAATTTACGGGTACTTCCTAAGCTAAGCGATGCTATAGCAGGCTTTTTACCTATTTGAGGGAAATCATCTGAGTGCAACCCAATAGAATCTTTACCGTTTAAGTATCGGTTACCGACTGCAAAATTGAATGTAAAGCTGCTGCAATGCTGCGGGTAAATCTACTTTTATTTGAACCAGGCTCGTTGAGCTATCAACTTTTGAAGTAATAATGTCAGACGTATATAAAGGCAGAACCAAAGAAATATTTAATCAGGCATTGCAACAAAAAAAAGATATTGTATTGGACACTGTTTTTAATGACGGATCATTTAAGGACCTGGTTGATCAGGCTGAGCAGGCAGGCTATCAAACTTCTTTGATTGCACTGTTTTTAGATAACCCTAAGCAATCAAATGATAGGGTTGCAGTGCGGGGAATGCAACAAGGCGGAATAGCTATTTCAGGAAGTAATGTAAACATTAATTTTAATGAGAGCTTTAAAAACATAGCTGCTTACTTTTCATACTTTGACAGAAGCGATTTTATATATACGGGAGAAGGAGGTAAGAATCAACGTATCATGAGTTTTCAAAAGGATCAATTATTAACCTATCAGGCTAACAACCTGTAGTATCCCCAAAAATTTGCTCAGTACAGTTTTAATAAAGACCGGTTAAACGAAGATGCTCATAAAATCATTACTGCTAATCAGAATTTTTTCACGAGTGTCTCAGGAGGTAGTGAAACCGATAAGAAAATTCAGACTATAAAGCTATTGAAAATAGGTTATGCCAGGGTAAGTACTGATCATACGGTTACGCTTCGGGCGGAAACAGTTTCGGGTTCGGTCAACAGGAGTAGAATAAAAAGCCCGAATACACCAATAGTATTGGAGCTTCAGAGGTTACGAGCCGATGCTTGATCATCTCCAAAGTATCCCCACAACTTAATGAACCGCTGTATACGAGACCCGTACGTACAGTGGTGTGAGAGGCGCACCTCATCGCTTACAAGCGGTGAGGTGCGCCTACTCGATTGTGCGTTCGTGCTTTCTGTCAAACTAAACGTTTCAATACTTTTTTATTTCTTTCTTCAAGCCGTTACTAATGAGCAATGCATTTACCACTTTTCCAGAGTCGTCTGTTTTAAATTCATATTGAATGTCCGCCTTGGTAGGATTATAAAAAAATTTGGTTGGCGATTCAGGCTTTAGTTCAGCGTCCGGCTCACCGCTCATTCTGCGGTAAAGTTTTCCATCCTTTTTAATTAATTCAATTTCATTCGGCAGAGCATATTTGCCAATGTATTTGTCTAGTAATGATGTATCAATTGTAATTTCCTTGTGTACATAAGGAGGAACTACTTCCCGGTCAAACATAATGTAGGATAGTGAACCGGTTAATGCTGTACTTGTAAACTCCTTGGTTTTGTTGCATAAAACAATGATGGTAACATCCTCATTTATATAGCGTATCGACCCTGCGCTATATCCAAGCCGGCTCGCACTAGGCTCTGATTGCATGATGTAATTACTAAGTTCATTTTTGCCTGTATTTACCGAATAACCATAAAACATCCGCGAAGCAGTGTCAACTAAAACTCGTGGAGAAAACATTTCCTTTTGAGAGGCAGCCGTGAGTAATGTATTATTTTTCAAAGCCCTGTCAAATAAAAACAAGTCTCCTGTTGTACTGTTTATGCCTGCATCGCCTGATGTGCCGTAGGTGATTGTATAGTCTGGCGGTCCTTGCGTTGTATCTATCTCAGTTGCTATCACATAATCAGAGTAAATGCCTTCAGCATAGGCAGCGTCATGCGCCTTTAAAGAAGGTATGCCCTTTATCAATTTTGTATAATGCAGGTTGAGTGGCTTTAGAATGTTTTTTTCTATAAATTCATTGTAGGGCATGCGGGATACTTTTTCAATAATTGAACCCAGCAATACATATCCTGTAGGTGACCAAGCCCATTTTTGTCCGGGAGCAAAATTTACAGGTGGTTTCATTCGTGCCAGCATTCCTATAACATCATTATTGGTTGCCATTTTCTTGTCTTTCCAAATATTTATCATAACATCATAATAGTCGGGCAACCCGGATGTTTTAGTAAGCAAATGTTTAATGGTTATATTGTGATAAGGCAGTTCAGGAAAGAACTTTCGAATCGTATCAGTAAGTTTAAGTTTTCCTCTTTCTTCTAATAATAATATGCCTGCTGCAGTAAACTGATTAGTTAATAAACCAATCTCAAACATAGAATTATTTTTAAGCAGGTATTTCGAATCCTTGTCTTTGTAGCCAAACGACTTTTGATAAATAATATTCCCTGATTTAGCGACTAATACATTACCATTAAAATTGTTGATAGTCGCTGCTGCCTGCATATATGTATCAAGTAATGAAGGATAATCTTTTTGAGCGTTCAGAGACAACGGAAACAGAAGAAGAATGAATATTTTTTTCATGATTGTAGTTTTTAATTCACTATTGTCCGACAAAAATAAGCATCTGTCCAAAATTGAGTTGGAATGACTGATTTTACTCGATGTTTCGTTCTGTAATGAAAAGCAGGGGGTCTCTATGTTTGACCAAACAGGTCTT
>JAABUK010005475.1_pt1 | contig 19752 bp, 25 predicted proteins | sample 5559141 | NCBI WGS metagenome assembly JAABUK01 (sample SAMN10711869, study PRJNA513367) | rock metagenome | isolation source: Antarctica rocks | place: Antarctica: Victoria Land, Pudding Butte nord | collected 2016-01-03 | reverse complement strand
GAAAAGATATAAAGCAGCGACTTTGACCAGGTTACATGTAACTTAGCATACATACAGCGTCTAGACAGTGTCATAGTCATAGACTGCATGCACTTAATGAAGAAATAAAAATAATAAAAATATCATGAACTGTATTTTCTCACTGTTAAAGACTAAATCAATCATCATAAATTGATTATGAGCTTTGTAAGTAGAAATGTTTAATTTCAGCAATAATTTCAATCTTGCATTTGTAATGACATTTAGCAAAATATTAGTCATTATATGACGAGTGAAGCATCTTCATCTTTCTCAATAAGAATGATGTAAATTAAAATCTTTTATGATCAGTTATTTGCAATCATTTTTGAGTAGTTCATTTAAACAAGAAATGATTAAAGATCTTTCTATAAATGTAGTAAACAGTGAGCATGAATTGTAGATGTTTAAAAGTCTTAGCATCTGCATTTCATCATCTGCGTTGCAAGTTAATATTTTGATTAAGCAAATGTCTGACTCAGCTGTTTCTACTATTCATTGATCAAATTTTAGACATTTGTTAATGTATATGCATGTTCTTCATTGAAATGATGAGTTTTTCACTAGATGAAAGAAGTTGTGTGCTGAGCTAAATGATTGTGAATCATTGTTGTTGTGATCTTGCTTCTGTATAACTACTATATTGAATTTGCGAACTTCTTTGTCAATTAAAAATGATTCTTGAATTCTTAATAACTTTCTGATGTTGTATTGTAGAATTTGTAGAAAAGATTGTTTTATTATAGAATTATTCATAGCTGTTGTTAACTCTGTGATAAGAAGACTCTTTGTATGCTTTCAATCATCAAGAATCTTTCTTGCTTTCTGATTGAACATTTCTGAATTTGCTCAGATGTTGTCTTGTCTGAATCACTACTTACGCAAGAAAAAAGATTGATTCATCTTTTCTTAATCTTTACTATCTGTTAAGCTGATTCATTAGCGATTCAACTGCATGTTTTCAACATGATTGTTGTTGAGCTTAAGAAATTCATTAAATTGAGAGAGTTTGTTGAATTTGAAGAGTTCATTGAATCTAAAGAGTTTGTTGAATCTGAAGAGTTCAGAAACAGCGAGAAGAATGCATAATTATATTTAAATGTTTCAGAGTATTTGAATGATCTGTTTCTATAAATTTCAAATGCTTGTTTCATCTGCTGTTATCACTTGAAACAAATGCATCTTCAAAGTTCGTGATTTTCATTACAATTAATGCAACGTCTTCTGTTCAAAGACATCATGCACTTCTTGATGTGATGCTTGTCTGCACATTTTTTGCAGCGTTGATTCTTTCTGCAGAACTTAATCATGTGATCAAATTCATAACATCTGAAGCACTGTGTGATGCAACAGTTCTTTTCAAATAGCTTGCATGCACATTCTTGATATGAGTTCAGCATGCTTACGTTCATTAGTCAATTTATCATTGCTTTGATCGCGATCTTTACAATGAGTGATGAATGAGTCTTTTTGCTCTTTGCTATCTTCTTGAGTCAGACTATTCTTAGAACTTTCAGATCTTCATGAAATCTTGCATTATCTTTTTTCAGTCTTTCAATGATTTTTTGCTGATTATTCATGTTTATTGTAGTGTGTATTTCATATGTTAGCATTGCAAAGATTCAACATGTTACACATGTTGAACTTGCAATTTCTTTTGCTCATGTTTAAGTCTTTTTCAGATTTGCTTAAGCATCTGAACTGACTGCATGAAGAAAAATGTCATTATTATTCAGCTTGCAAAGTGACATGATTAAATCTTTTTGATCTGTCAATACGTTTGCAATTCTCTGTAGAATTTATTCAATTGACTTCTTCTGTATCTCTTTTATTTCTTTTTTGTTCATTATTTTAATCATAATTTCTTATTTCTTGCAAAGCAACAATGAGTCACTTTTGAGATGTTGCTTTCTTGTCACTATTTCTTCTCTTATTACATTTGCTCATGACGTGATTTTTATTGAAAGACGTGTGCTTCTCTATGTATGTAACTGCTTGTTAAGCAGTTGAACTGATGTTTTCAGTTTTTGTATATTCTTCGCAATGAATGTGTTCTGATTTGTATGATGTTTTTCTTCTGAGTTGAGTTGAAGATGTTGAATCAACTTCAATGCTATCTTTTTTCATGAATGATTTTTGCTTTTCTCTTTCTTTAATAATAATAATAATAATAAATTCATACATTCTTGTGACATTGATTAAGCCGACTCATGAAGAACTCTATGCTATCTATATTGAGTGAACAAAACTCTCTGAGGTAGAAAATCACTCGCTGTTTATACGACTGCTTCACGCAGTCGAAACTATCATTATGAAACTATGTATCAAATTAGTTCGCGTTGATCGCATGTTAGAGAATGAGTGACTCAGTCACTTTAAATTGCTTCAGAAGCTTTGTTTTCATCATCATTCTTGCAGCTGCTCTGAGACTCTTCGTGATAGCAACAATTATTTAATAGTTCAAGAAGTCAACGTCTTGTAGCATTCTTGATCGCAGGTGCAATCAGTTCAAGCAGTGCATGAGTACATGTTTCGTCATCTGATGATCTCAATCGCAGTTGCATCACACACTATCTGCGCCTGAAATGTTTCTGAAGTGCAGATAAACATTCAGATTTATGCGTTTAATTCTGATGTGAGTGATGAGAGTGCTTTCAACTTTCTGAAGATTGTTTTGCATCTTTATCATCTTGTTGAACAGATGCAATCTTTGTATCAAGATGATGTGAACATCTGCAATGCATTTTCTATATTTCTCTCATCATTGCTTTCACTAACTTCTGTGATACTGCGCTATTGCGATGCTGTCACTAGTCAAAATCGTCACAGCAAGAGTTAATCGCTCGCGTCTCAACTGTATTTTCGCGTCTTCTTGAATTAAGTTGTTCAGAAGCATCACTTTCTTGATGATGAGAAAGCAAGAAATGATGTGATTGACACTCATCAGATGAGCATGTATCAGTTTGCATGCTTATTTTGTTTTCTGCGTACGATTGTTGACTTGACTGTGTAACGTGATCTTGTCTTGCAGCATGTTCAGATGAACATGCAACAAGCTTGTGTATGTTTCTGCTTTCAGAGTCTTGATGCTTACTCTTTTGAATGTTTTTGCAACGTGATGCAAAGTTTGATTCTGTAGTGTTTCAAGTCTGCGTTCTTTGTCTGACAGCTTTCTCTCTTTTTCTCGCTTATGTCAGACTGATGCTTCAAATGCAATTTCTGATCTTACTACTGCTGAGTATATCTGTCTTGCTTTTGTGAAGATTGCTTCTCATGTGAAGACTTCAAGTCAACTAAGTGCTAGCATTCATGTGACGTGATTCGCTTCGATTTGACGAAGATGCGCGTCTCATCGCAATTTCGTGTTCAATTGTACTTTCAGAACTTGCACGTCTGATTTCAACTTAATAACTGAGCTTTCTATTTATATGCTAGTCATCATGTCAAATCTTTTTGATTTTCTGATGAAATGTGTAAGTTTATACTTTTCTGATGCAAATGTTGCGTCATGAGTGCAAGTTCATTTCATGCAAACATTGTGCACTCTGCTTAGTGTTCTGCAGATTTCTTCAATGAATCTATTGTATGCTAGAATGTTAATGTCATTTACGAAGTTGAGCACTTTGATCTTAATTTTCAGTGCTTCACACTTCTCAATCAGACTTGCGTTGAAGAATAGAAAGAGAATCAATGAAGTGAGAAATTTTTGCAATATGTCTGCATTTATCTTGTGCATGTCACTCATTTACTCATTGAATCTCAGCAATGTTTTTTGATTCTCAAGAAAGCTGCGTGCTCATTCGACTATATAGTCTGAAGTTTTTTTCATTTTCAGAGTATGCAGAAGTCTGACGTGCAAGACTTGATTGAACGCTTCGATGATGTTTAAACTTAGCATGAATGCTACGTATTTGATTTCGCAGTTTCATATCGTGTGAATCTGATCTACTAGTAGATTTAATGTTGAGATCACGAATCACTTGCATTTCGCTCTCATTTGAGCATCAAATAGCATGTGATAAGTCTCAGCTATATTGCTCAGTCTTTTAGTCATGATTGACTTCAGAGCTTTGCTCATGATATCAAGCAAAGCAATGAGTCGATATGTCTTTGAATCAGTATAATCGCTCTTCTTCAATTTGCATAGTACTATCATTTGAGTCTTTTTGAACTGCTTTGAATGATATTTGTATGTTACACATGCGTTGAATAAACTCGTCAGTATCAAGATCAGTTCTGCAAGATCTGTCTGCAGCGCTCTGTTCAAAATGTCTGAGATGTTTGATGCTTTGTCTGCTTTTACTCTTTTAATTGTCTGTCTCACTTCATCTTCTGAAATGCGTAAGTCAGATGACACTGTCAAGAATATAAATAAGTTTGCGATGTCATTGACATCTGTTTGAGAGAATGAAGAAAAGAATTTTTCTCGCAATATCTCGATTTTTTTCTTGAACGTCGTTGTCATTTGATCAATGTCACTTCGCTTTAATGACGAAAACTGAGAAAGTTTTTTAAATAGTTGACTTTCGATTCTGACTCATTTTGCGAAGCATCATATCGACTTGAGTGCATCGCTCAGCTCATGCATTTGTGACCTGAAATGTGCGCGCTTCGCTTGTTGAATGATCTTGTTTTTATGATCGTTGTGTTTCAGATATTCATTTCACGCATCTAATGTATTTTATGTTTTTCATATAATTTGCAGTCGTCTTGATTTCATTACTATCTTTGAGCAGTTCAAATTTCAGAAGTTCTTTGCTCAACTTGATGATCTTGTCAAGAAAGTAGATTTCTCAATGATCTTCTGTAGCATCTTGATAACTTTGCACATTCTTTCGTTCATCATCATCTTGCTGTTCAAAGAACGATTCGATGAAAGATGCATACACAGATATGCACTCAATGCTTCTGTGTTTATTTTCTTTCATAGTCATTGAGTTGAAGATTGTACTGAAGTTGTTTGTAAACAAAGTTCTGTAACAATCAAAAGATGATTCAATTCTTGATGCAGATTGATGCATATTTCGCACTTACGTGTCATGAACTGTATTTTCTCGCTGCTAAAGACTAGATCAATAATTGTAAACTGATTGTGAGTCTTGCAAGTAATAGTGTCTGATTTCAGCAATAATTTCAGCTTAGCATTAGTAATAATGTCAAGTAAACTGTTGATTGCTGCATGTCGAGTGAAGCATCTTCATCTCTCTCAATGAGAGTGATGTAGGTTGAAATCTCTTACAATCAGTTGTTTGCAATCATCTTTGAGTAACTCGCTCAAGCGAGAAATGATTGAAGATTTCTTTATAGATGTAAAGAACAGTAAACATGAATTGTAGATGTTTATAAGTCGCAACGTCTGCGTTTCATTGTCTGTATTGCGAGTTAATATTCTGATCAAGCAAATGTCTGACTCAGCTGTTTCTATCACTCATTGATCGAGTCTTAAGCATTTGTTCACATATATGCAAGTTCTTGACTGTGATGACGTGTTTTTCACTAGGTAAAAGAAGTTGTGAACTGAGTTAAATGATTGCATGTCATTAATGTTGCAACTCTGCTTCTGTATGACTATAATGTTGAAATCACAAACTTCTCTGTTGATTAGAAATGATTTCTGAATTTTCAATGATTTTCTGATGTTGTACTGCAGTATTTGTAGAAAAAATTGTTCTATCATAAAGTTATTTGTAGCTGTTGTTGACTTTGCAAAGAGAAGATTCTTTGAATGCTCTCAATCATCGAAAGTCTGTCTCGTCTTCTGATTTGTCGTTTCTGACTCTGCTCAAGCGACGTCTTATTTGAGTCACTATTCACGCAAGAAAAATGATCAACACGTCTCTTCTTGACTTCTATCACCTGTCATGTTGATTCATGAGCAACTAGGCTGCGTGTTTTCAGCACAACTGTCGTTGAGCTCGACGAGTTCACTGAACTGAGAGAGTTCATGAATCTTGAAGAATTCATTGAACTTGAAGAGTTTATTGAATCTGCAGAGTCTGAAGACAGTGAAGAGTTCAAGAATTGTGAGAGTGTGCAATTGTATTTAGACGCTTCTGAATATCTGAACGATCTGTTTCTATAGATTTCAAACGTTTGTTTCATCTGCTGTTGTCATTTGAGACAGATGCATCTTCAGAGTTCGTGATTTTCGTTGCAGTTAGCACAACGTCTTTTATTCAAAGACATCATGCATCTCTTGATGTGATGTTTGTCTGCGCATTTGATGCAGCGCTGATTCTTTCTGCAGAATTTAATCATGTGATCAAATTTCTGACATCTGAAGCACTGTATGATGCAACAGTTCTTCTCAAACAGCTCACATGCGCATTTATGATATGCATTTAACATACTCACATTCATCAGTTGATTTGTCATCGCTTCAATTGCTATCTTCATGATGAGTGATGAATGAGTCTTTTCGCTCTTTGCTACTTTCTTGAGTCAGACTATTCTTAAAATCTTCAGATTCTTATGAAGTCTTGTGTTATTCTTTATCAGCTTTCTAATGACTTTCTTCTGATTGCTTGTGTCAATTGTAGTGTGCATCTCATGTGTCAGCACTGCAAAGATTCGTCGCAATATGCGCATCAAGTTCGTAATTTCTTTTGCTCATTCTTGAGTCTTTTTCAGATTTGCTCATGCATCTAAGCTGACTGCGTGAAGAAAGATGTCTTTGCTACTCAGCTTGCAAAGAGACACGATCAGATTTCGTTGACTCATTGACACGTCTGCTATTCTTTGAAGAATCTGCTTGATGATCTTCTTCTGCATCTTCTTTATTTCTTCTCTGTCTGCTATCTTTATCATGACTTCACGTCTCTTGCGAAGCGACAACGACTTCTCTCTGAGACGTTGCTTTCTCGTTGATAATTCTTCTCTTGTCACGTTTGTTCATGACATGATTTTCAATGAGAAACGCGTATTTTTCTGCATTTGTAACTGCTTGCTTAGCAGTTGAACTGATGTCTTCAGTTTCTGTACATTCTTCGCGATGAACATGTTCTGAGTCATGTGATGTTTTTCTTCTGATTCAAGTCGAAGATGACACATCAGCTTCAATGCTATTTCTTTTCATGAGTAATCTTTGCTCATCTCTTTCTCTAACGTTGATGTCTTTATTAGTAGGTTGATAATGTCAACTATCTTCTTTTTGTTGTTGCGTGAGCGTTGCAACCTTGCGTCGCTGTTTTCTTGCGACATGTCAACGTCGCTTGCAATCACTCTCGAACTTGCATTACTGTAACTTGTGCAATTCATCGTCATTTGATCATTCTTTAAATTCGCTCTGTCTTGCATGAAGTGCTTTTTTTCAAGATTTGTTGTACATGTGTTGTAATTGTTTTTTTTAACATTCTCTTTCTTTAATGTTGATATCTTTATTAGTAAATCAATAATGTTAACAACATTCTTTTTATCATTGCATAAGTATTTCAATCTTGCATCTTTGTTTTCTTATGATGAATTAACGTTGCTTGCAATCATTTTTGAATCAGCATTGTTGCAATTCATGCAATTCATCATTGTTTAATCATCTTCTAAGTTCACTCTGTCTTGTTTGTAATGCTTTTTTTCAAAATTTGTGATGTGTGAGTTGTGATTGTTTTGAAGTGATACTGATCACATAATAATAATATTTGAAGAAAAAATTGAAATGTTGTAAGAAAAATTATTTTCTTCATTCTTACAAGCAAACATCAATAACATTTCAGATTCATTCATATTTTTGACATAAACTGATCATCAAGTTGAGTTGTTGAGTCAAGCTTCTTAACTCAACTTGAGTTCTTGAGTTCTTGAGCTCAACTTAACTCAACACTTTTTTCAAAAAAATTCAACTTAACTTAATACTTTTTGAGTTAAGTACTTGACTTGATGCAATCAATCTACTTTAACAATATCATTAAATTTATGCATTTCAAAGAACAAGATGAAGTGAGCAATTAAATGAGTTTTTTTTTTCTTCATTAAATGCATGCAGTCTATGATTATGACATTGTCTAGACGTTGTATGTATGCTAAGTTACATGTAATCTAATCAAAGTCACTGCTTTATATCTTTTCATTAATCAATCACATTGATAGTTTGCATATACAAGCACTTTTGCTTAAACTCTTGCAATCATACTTTTGTTTTTATTCGTTTCTTTGCACTCTTTGCATTCTACTCTTTCATTTCTAATAATCATTTTCTTGTTGTAATTTAAGTCTTTTTTAAATACTTTTTTTTGATTCTTACTCAATTCAACACTTATTATGAGTCTATGCAAGATTCTATATATTGTAGCGAGCGCTGCGCTAGCGTAGCGCTCTTTTCATATCTACTATCGCTTTTCTCTGCACTTTATACTGTAACTGTTTTCAATGCAAGAACTTTATGAGCTTGTTTCTTCTTTACTCTTTCTCTCTTTCATCTGATTCTTTGATGACGTCACAGTCTGAAATTGATTCAGTATGCTTGTCAAGAGTATTATTTGAATGATTGCTGTTGTCATGCTCATGATTTTTAGAAGCTTTCTCAAGTTCGTGATGTTCTCTTCATGTTGCATCATCTTTCGTTCTATCTTTCATTTAGAACATGTTAATAAAATGTGCTTGATCAACATTCAATCTTTGTCACACTTGCATGTTGTTGTAACAATATTAAGTACTCATCTCTCATGTAGAAATTGATTGAAGTCAATTTTTCTCATGCATAGTTGCGTCAATAATGCGCTGTGAGACTTTGCATAATTCTTGTGCAGTCACAGTTGTTAATGTGTCATCTTTGATGTCAGATATTGAAAATGAGCTGCATTAAATCTTTCTTTTCAGACTATTCTTCATGTTTGTCTGATCTGTTTCTGTATGAGCATCAGTCTCATCATCACTTCAGTGCGTTGATATTCAGTTAACAATAAAGACAAATTGTGTGCATCATTAATCATCTTGTTCATTGCTTTATTTTTGAGTACTTCTGCATGTTTCATCACTCAATGTAGCTTCAGCGTGACTTCTTGAAATCAAATGCTCTCATGTGCAATTTGAACTCGTTGCAAACGTGTTTGATCTTTTGTTGATATCATAGCTTTCACTGTTTTCAGAGAAGTCTGACTATCACTGTATACTTTGTATATCTTTTCATGACACTCTTGATTCGCTGTCGCTACGTCTGCAAAATGTTTCGCTTTTGCGACTAATTCTTTCAGCTCATCATGATGAGTGATGATTAAAGTTGATCTTTTTAATCTCTTATTTAGCTCTCAATTTATTCTCATTGCAATTGCTGTAACATTGTCTCTGCTGTCATTATCATTCAAGTAATTTTTTTCTTTTTCTTCATTAAGTGCATGCAGTCTATGACTATGACACTATCTAGACGCTGTATGTATGCTAAATTACATGTAATCTAGTCAAAATCGCTGCAGTATATCTTTTCATTGATCAATTACATCGATAGTTTGCGCATACGAGCGCGTAAGCTGTCTATATAATCAAGTGATCATATAAACAACTTAAGATTGTGAGAGTTGATCACTTTGACATAAGCTTTCAACTTGTCTGTATGATCATCAAGCTAGGTAAGCTAAATGAGCTTTGATCTATGTAGATGAAAGCTGATCACTTTGACGTAAGCTTTCAAGTTCGCTGTATAATCACTCAGCTGAATGAACTAGATGAGTTTTGATCTATATATTTGCAACGCATGTAGATTGATCAGAAAATCGAAAAAATCAATCGATTTACTACGTTGCACAGATGTGTATGTGTGCAAAAGCTGAGTCGTGCCTTTGCAGTATGTATGTGTGTGACGTATATGAATTGCAGCGTGTGCGCAAAGACGTTGCTGTTGTTCTGTGTATATAAGCAAAGACTGTGTCGTGTCTTTGCAGTGTATGTGATTGCGATGCATGTAAATTGACCTGATAAAGCGAAAAATCGATCGATTTACTGCATTGTGCAAGTCTGTAAATGTGCAAAAGCTGAATTGTGTCTTCGCAGTGTATGTGTATGTGATGTATATGAGTTGCAGCACATGCGCAAAGACGTTGCTGTCGTTCTGTGTATATGAGCAAAGACTGTGTTGTGTCTTCGTCATGTATGTGATTGCGATGCATGTAAATCGATCTGATAAAGCAAAAAATCGATTGATTTACTGCATTATGCAGACGTGTAGATGCGCAAAAGCTGAATCGTGTCTTCGCAGTATGTGTATGTATATTGTATATGAGTTCAACGTGTGAATAAAGTGCTGTTACTGCTCTGTGTGTGATTGCGCTGCGTGTAAATCGATCTGAAAATGCGAAAAATCGATCGATTTACTGCATCACGCCTGTCTTTATGTGCACAAAAGCTGAGTCGTGTCTTCGCAGTATATGTGTATATGTTGTATATGAGTTGCAGCATGTATGCAAAGACGTTGCTGTTCTTCTGTGTATATGCGAGCTTCAATGTGTTGACAACTGCGTTGTTATTGTCTCGCTTTTCAACTGTGTGTGAGTTCAATGCGTGAGTAAAGCGTTGTTACTGCTCTGTCAACGTTGATGAGATTGTTCAGCTCTTCTGATAAGCATAGCTTGCAGAAGATTCGTAGTCAGCATCTTGTACAGATAAATCTCGTTGTTGATCTGTCTAGACGTTGTATGTATGCTAAGTTACATGTAATCTGATCAAAGTCGCTGCTTTATATCTTTTTGTTGATTAATCACATCAATAGTTTGCACATATAAGCACTCTCACTCAAACTCTCATCATCATACTTTTGTTTTTCTTTGTTTCTTTGCATTCTTCACGTTCTACTCTTTCGTTTCTAATAGTCATTTTCTTGTTGCAATTCGAGTATTTTTCAAATACTTTAGTGTTGTAATTCTTTCAATCTTAGTGATGAACAGTGTCAATATAGTGTCTGTATTTTTTATTTTTATTTTTATTTCTTCATTAAGTGCATGCAGTCTATGACTATGACATTGTCTAGACGCTGTATGTATGCTAAGTTACATGTAATCTAATCAAAGTCGCTACTTTATATCTTTTCATTGATCAATCACATCGATAGTTTGTGCATACAAGCGCTTTCTCTCAAGTTCTCATCATCGTACTTTCGTTTTTCTTTGTCTCTTCACACTCTTCGCGTTCTACTCTTTCGTTTCTAATAGTCATTTTCTCGTTGTAATTCAAGTATTTTTCAAATACTTTAGTGTTGCAATTCTTTCAATCTTGATGATGAACAGTGTCAATATAGTGTCTGTGTTTTTAAGCTGAGCTTTTTTCTTAAGCTTTATCTGCTCTGCTCTATAATGTCTGCAGTTCAGCAGTAAATGCTTCAACGTTTGCCTTGCATTGCATATTTCATAGCATTTGTTCGAGTTATTTTCTGATAATTGATGCAAATAGCTCTTGAAATAGTCATGTTTCATTTTCAGCTGAATAAAGATTGAAAACGTTAATCTAACGATTTTTCTCAGCTCTTTTAGTGATTTATGACTTAAATTCACATTTGATATGTGCTTTTGATACTGATTTCCCTTCTTGATGCTGCTTTTCCAGACATTTAACCATTGTAATTTCGCCTCTTTGCAAATTTGCTTTTTGATGAAGCTTATGATGATTGCTTTCATGTTGTCAATAACTGATAATTCTTGAGCAGCGCTTTTGATCAATTGATCTGCTTTTTTGTTCTTAATAATGCTCTTGCAACTTGATATTCACTGTATGCGAATTTGACATTGATTCTGACGTAAATTGATCAAGTTTTGTCGTATGTCATTGAATAACTTTGCATTGACGTTGCTCTTTGTGTTTAGTCTTTGCAAAGTCATTTGACTGTTCATGTACACTCAAATTTCGCTGTTTTTGAGTGCTTTTTCGCTGCATATTGCGATTGCATCGCTAATAGCTTGCAGTTTCACTTTCGTTGTGATTATTTTGTCAGAAACGCTTGTCGTTTTGCTGTATCTGACGAATTCATGCGTGAATATCACTGTTGTTTCAGTTTCTGTTTTGACCTCTGCTATCTTTTTTCGAATTTGCGATGCGTCGATATACATCACTATGTTTTTCGTCTTTTTGATAATTCTTTCTAATTTTCTGTAGTGCGAATTGATCGTTTCGTGAGTTTCGCTTTTTGCAAATTCGATTTGAATTTTTGCTAAATGCTTGATTTCTTGATCTCATGATTTCTTGAAGTGAGAAATTTCGATTTCTTTTATTGAATTCAGTGTTTTTTGCACTTTGTTCAATATTCAATATATCTGCATGAGTCTGTCTTTGCACTTCTTGACTTTTCGAGGTAAATTTGCCTTCATCTCGTTTCAGTTCAGATATTTTGATGCGTTTAGATCTAGATTTCATTCAATAGAGTATTAAGATGAGTACAAAATAAATGTTCTTTTTCTGATAAAGTGTTTTTTCAATAACTCAACTGTTCAAATTGCATAGTTCTTGCACTTTTGATCTAATTTCATCTTTATTGACGAGATTTTAACTTCTATTTGCATAGCATCTATTGATGATGTTCAAAACACATTCAGAATTTTTTTTAATGCAGCGTTTTGCAGTTTGCAAAATTTAACTAAGTAGCTTTTTTGATTATTTCATCATATTTCGACGTCATAATCGCTAATAAACGTGATGCATGTCAGATATAACTGCTTTTCTGATTTGACATTTAATTCTCACTGACTATTCATTAATTTAAACAACGAGTGTAACATTCTTATGACTGTGATGATTTTCGTTTGCACATGAACTTTGAAGTTGAGCTTTTGATTCAGTCAAACTTCTAGTCATCGTACGCATGTCTTTGATTTTATGATCATGTTATTGAATAGAATAATTATTTGATTGAGTGTCATCTTGTAACTTTCAAGCATCTAGAAATTGTGTGATTGCATGATTGCTTGTCTTCACACGTAGATAATTGACATTTATGAAATTGATTGATTATAAGAGGTTAAAGAAATATATAAGTGAAAAGAAAGAATGAAAAAACGTCTTGCATTTGCAAGAATTGAACTCTCGCAAGAAGCATTGAGGTCAAATGTGCTCACGCACATCTCACTCTCGTCGATCGCATCTTTGCAGAGAGCAGAGATCGACTTGAACATCAGCATGAGCGACAGCTCAGGAAAAAAACTCAAAACGTTGACGATGAAATGCGTAAAGTCGATTGAAAGTAGCTGAACTCTGTCAACAGAACAGCAGCTACAAAAGAATATGAATGACTTGTTTCGCAGTCAACAAAAATCATCTACATCATTGAAAAGAAGAACACAGATTGTGTTCAGTTCATTGAATGCATTGACAATTGACACATTGATAAACTGACGAAATGCAAATGAGAATATGCAATCAACGCAAGTGATTGTGAAATGAAAAGAAATAAAAAAGCGAAAAGCGATGAAAAGTTTACACAAAGAAGTCAGCGATAAAGATAACAATGATGAAAATCAAGATGTCAGCTACAAGAAGACTTTAGTCAAAAGATTGCAAGAAAAAGCTGAATTCGCAATAAATCAGCTAGAAACAGCGATGTCAAAGCAGAAAGAGATCATCGAGCATAGCTTAAGCTACATAAGAAAAGCATGTGATGAAAGCATAGAGAATTCAATTCAACAGCAGATGAATGCGTTGCAGAGTCAAATGAACAGAAAACTAGAGACTATTCTGCAAATAGTGCAGCAAAATGCACGAAACATTGAAAAAGAAATCAACTCAAAGCAAATGATGAGAAAGACGCAAATCTCGCAGACGAAGCAGAGTTCACAAATGACGCAAGACAAGCAAATGAAGCAAAGATCTGCATTGAAGTTAACATATGCACAAAAGACAGCTCAATCAGCAGATGCAATCATTAAGGCAAATGCAAATGCAAAAGCGAGCGAATGAAATCTAGTCATCAAAAAACCCTCGCCAAAGTCACAAGAAATATCATATCGCGAAAGAAGATTGATAGTCACTTTGAAAAATAAGAACTAAATCTTACAAGCGATAAAAATGCGCAATGCAGTGAACAACGCACTGAAGAAGGCAAAGTTTAACATAATAGTCGCTACAGTGACTAAAACACAAAGAGATAACAATATTGCTTTGATGATTTCAGAGAAATACATTGCGAAAGCTCTACTAAAGCAAAGAGATATATGAAAGCATATATTTGAAGTCAAAAGTATCAAGAAGAATGAAAAATGATACAAGATAGTGATATACAGTCTGAAAATCAATATCTTCAACATGAAGATCGAAATGAAATATTTGAGAATCGAGCTAAAGAAGTACAATTCTGAATTGAAGCTGATAATCAATTCAATATAATTATCAAAAGATGAAAATAAAGCAAGAAAGAATCATGCTTCGACGATACTGACGTTCAAAATCGAAGTCAAAGCACAAAAACATCTGAAAAAATGAGTTCTAGCAGCGAGATCAACATATCAAATGATCGAATATCGAGATTATTGATCAAGCGATCAGTGTCAGAGATGTCAAACATTCAAACATTTGCAGAACAAGTGCAATAAATCATCAAGATGCTTGTTTTGTGAATGAAATCATCTGACATGAGAGCATAAATGCTCGCTGCTCACATGCAGAGAACAGCAATCATGCAATCACATGATATCAAAGTGCTGTAATTGTCAAAATGCACACTTTGCAAATAGCGTAATGTGTGAAACATATCAGACAGCTCAGTCTATTAGCGCTCAAAAAGATCATCTGATTGAGAAATTGTAATGAGTATCACATCAGAAAACTCTCAAAATATTGCAAATGACGAAAGCTTTGCAAACGAATTGAATATTCGAATTCTACAGCACAACTGCGCAAGATCAATGCAAATCATGCATGCATGCAAGAAGTTTGCGAAAATCAGAGTGAATATTGTTATTCTGCAAGAATCATGAATGAGAGATGAGAATATAACAATCTCGCATTCATCGTTTATATGCATCAAATCAAATATTCAGAAGACTTGAGTTAAAGTACTGATATTTGTTGCAAAAAACGCAAGAAAGTTTATCTGCACATCAAGATCAGACATAGTCAACAGTAAAGATATATAAGCGATAATGATAGCGAATGATAAAATTTCGAATGAAATTTTGTTGCTCAACATATATAACGAAAAAGCACAAAACGCAGAGAAGAAGCAATCATACATGATTGAGCGAAAGTTAGCAAAGATTAGACTAAACGACGATCAAAAAGTTATTATTGCAGAAGACTTTAATGCGCATCATAGCTGATGAAACGTGAAGATCACAAATTTCATTAGAACGAAAGCATTAGTAAACTGAGTAAGAATGCATGACTGCAATCTGATTAATACATTGAATATAAACACTTATCACAGCTATTTCGAAAGATCAAGCTCAGTAATTGATTTAGCTTAGACTGATCGCGTCAAGTTGAGTCATTGAGATTGAGTCGAGTTCTCGACTTGTCAAGACTCGATTCAAGTCAGAATTCTTGACTTAAGTATTTGAGTCGAGTTGAGATGTTCAACTCAAGTATTCAAGTTGAGTCAGAAAGTTGAAATTGAGTATCGATTTGAAATTCTTGACTCGACTCGTCAAGACATGAAGATAAATAGATAGATATTCTATTATGACTCTCTATTATGACTCTCTATCATGACTTTCTATCAAATAGCCTTCATGTTTTTCTATCATAGCTTTTCTTCATGACTTCTCTTCATGACTTTTCTTCATGACTTTTCTTCATAGTTTTCTTCATAGCTTTCTACCATGTTTTTCTATCATAGCTTCTCTTCATGACTTCTCTTCATGACTCTTCTTCATGACTTCTCTTCATAGTTCTCTTCATGACTTTCTATCATAGCTTTCTACCATAGCTCTTTATCAAAGCTCTCTATCAAACAATCTTCATGTTTTTCTTCATGTTCTTCTTTATGACTTTCTACCAAAAAGGTAATGCAAAAAGGTAATGCAAAGACGAAAAACCGGAAAAATTTCTATAGAAGAGTTCACCTAGCACTCATTTAAACCTAGCAGTCGTTCAGCTCTATAGAACTGAAAATCTACATTTCATTTTTTATTGCTTCAAACGATGAACTACGTAGCTAATATGATTTCTTTGAGACTTTTCTGATACGCATGCCTCGCTCTGATTAATCAGTTGTAGATATCACGTTGTTTCTTTGCTTCTGCTTCTGCTTCTGCTTCTGCTTCTGCTTCTGCTTCTGCTTCTGCTTCTGCTTCTGCTTCTGCTTCAGCTGTCTGACTCATAACTTAACTATCAGCTGCTTCTGCTTCTGCTTCTGCTCTAACTGTCTGACTCGTAGCTTAACTATCAGCTGCTTTTTCTTCTTTTGTCTGAAGCTTGCTGTCATTGATGTCAAAGCAGTGAAGAGCTCGAAGTCTAAACGTAATAAATCATTGACCTCACTATTTCACATCTTTGTCTGTTGAGCTGAGATCACGACAGCTCATTTTCAAGTAGAAGAAGATTTTGAAGTAAAGAGCTCAGAATCTAGACGTAGTAGAGAATTAACCTTCTTTTGTCATATCTTTGCTCGTTGATTCTCTCTTCTTTCATCAACAATCTCTTGATTCATGACTCTTGCAGTATCATAATTACTCTCAATTCAATTGCTCTTTTGCTTCTTTCTTCTATTGAGTTCAAGAAGTTTCTGATTAGTGATGTTCTGAATAGTAGATTTCGTCATTGCTCGTATTGCTGCTTTACTCATCTTTTGAAAAATCTGACTAGAAATCATTTTTTTTACTGCTTGTCTAATAAGTTGCTGTACTTGAGAAGTATTTGCAGACGTTAAAACGACTTCTAAGCCGTCTTTAGAATTGATGTATGTGACTGTAGTCTCGACAGACGTAGTTGAATGAATGACTATATTGTACTGCTGTGATTGATTCAATTTCTTAGAAGAAAAGTGCTGAAATTCAGTACTAATGCTGAGCTGAACGAAAGAAGTCTTGTAGCTGTTCATGACTTTCTGATATTCAGTGATGTAATTGCTTCATGTCGAGCCTGTTGATATATCTCTAGAAAGTTCGTTTTATCAATTAAGTAGCTGGTTTCAAGCCGAGTAATTCGCTGAACATGAGTCTTGTATGCAGTAGTCAATGAAGCAAAAACTTCAACATCGAGTGATTGAAGTAAATGAGTGATGTGAGTTGAAAGACACAGTAGAATGATCTTCTGACTGACGCAATAGTCAATCATTTGAGTAGCAATATGAGAAGCATGATCATCGATTAATAACATTTGATATTCATCTTTCTGACAGATTTTAGTTTTTGAATCAAAGCATTGTTGAATTCAGGCTAGACTCAATTTGTTGTTGATTCAGTCATTCTCGCTCACAGCAATATGATCTTCTTTAAGTACTTCGTATCAAATCTTCTGATGTACTTTTGCTTTGAAGATAATTCACGACTTCAAGACTCTTTCATTCATAGATATACACTCAATCAATGAGACTCACTCTCGATTGTCACATTGAGTCATATGAGTCTTTTTTTCATACTTGAAAATCATGACTCGAAGCTTAGCAATAACTTCTTGCATGAATCTCTTTTCATTCATGTTGTAGATATCTTTTATCTTTATTTCATGCTCTTTTTTTAAACTCTGAAAGAGGTTGAATCAGTAGCTAGAATATTGAAATTCTGAGTCATAGCACGCTCTTTATCAAGCGAAGAAACGTATGCTGTTTTGATTTGCGAATGACGTTTTAGAAACTTCTGAGATCAATTGATTTTGACTGACTTATCATTTCTCTTTTTTACTAATAGTTCTGCAACTATCGAACGTACTTGCTTCACATGAGAAGATCAGCTTCAAGTCTGAAGACGTAGAATTCAGCCACATATAACGACTTCTTCTTCAGAACTAAGTCTTTGAAAATGCTGATTACGTATAGAAGCAGTCTTTCGATCATTGATTTGATTCGTAAGAGTACTTTTTGATATGTCATGTTGATGAGCGATTTTTGTTATGAAAGAATTTTGATTGACTGCTGTAGTCTTATTTCAACGAGCTTGAGCAAGCATTATGCACTCTTTCTATGAAAGTTTAATATCTTCAGAAGATATGAAGATCATAGAAAGAATGAAAAGAATGAGAGAAGTGACTGTCATCGTTTTGCTGAATTGTTGAAGAATTATATCAATAGAATATGAAATGTGGATTTTCAGCCCTATAGAGCTGAACGACTGCTAAATTTAGCTGAGTGCTAGGTGAACTCTTCTATTTAGCTCTCTTGACGTTATATTCAATTGCTTGGCGAGTCGAGTCGAGTCAGCAAGTTCTGACTCGACTCGAGATTGATATCGAGTCAAGTCGAGATGTTCAACTCGAGTATTCAAGTTGAGTCAAGATGTTCAACTCGAGTACTTGAATTGAGTTGAGATGTAGGTATGAAAATTCGGCTCAATGATCAGTCTAATTTAGCTTTTACGTCAAGGAGTGTGCAAAACTACATCAAGAACTGACATGTGAATGAAGATGCAGACACAGAGTTCAATCATGAAGTAATTCTGTTTACGATAGTCACAGAAAAGATGAAATTGATTGAAAACTCGCTAAATGCATCATACAACTTGCAAAAAGCCGACTGAAAGAGATTCAACATGCACTTACAAAAGACGAAGAATGAAATAATTATCAAAATGCGAAGAACTATCAGTTTAAAGACAAAAGTCATTTACTTGATTGAATGCATCAAGAGTGCAGTGAAGTTATTTGTATTTAAACAGCGAATATGCGCAAAATCGAAACTCTGATGAAACAACGAGCTCATCAAAATGCAAAAAGCACTGTCATTAAGAAAGCGAAGTTGAAAAAGGTGCAGAACTGATGATGCATGAACAGAGATAATGCGAATGTGAAATTCGTATCATGATGCAATAAAGTTGGTCAAAAACCAATTCTGAATCAACTTTCTGAACAAAGTCAAAGAAAAGAAAGTGTTTCAGACATACAAGTTCATCAAATCACGACTAATTGAAAAGCTATTCTCAATACAGAATGCGCAAAAGAAGTTGAAAACTGAATTCAACGAAAAATGCGAAACATTCTTGAAAGCAATGTAGTCATCATCTTCGAAAGTTCAAATCAATAAGAATTTACTATTGAACGAAAGTATACAGTGATCAAGAATTATCGAGAAAAAAATTAAGCATGCTATTACTTTTCAGCACTCAGAAAAGCATTTGAATCAGATGATATGTCATTCGCAATCATGCAGCGAGCATACAAAAGTGTATTGAAAATTTTCAATCTGATGTATTTAGATCTGATCGAAAGTGACTATTATTCAAAGATATGACGCGAAGGCACAGAAATCATTCTGAAAAAACCGAATAAATCAATTTATTCAATTTCAAAGACATACAGAATTATCACACTGCTAAACTGCTTAAACAAGATAGCGAAAAAGCTAATAGCGATGCAACTGTCATACACAGCGAAAACGAATGACAAGCTGCTAAACTTCGATCAAATGAGAGGCAGAAAACAAAGATCAGCTATAGACGCAGTACTAAACCTAGTACACGACGCGCAAATGACAAAAAGTCGCGAGAACACGCTTACATGTTTACTGCTAGACGTCAAAGATGTCTTTAATCATGTGACGTTGAAACAGCTGATCAAGATCTTGATCAAACAGAAGATATTGATCAATTTGATCAACTGAGTAAAATGCTTCTTACAAAATCGAATCATTGACTTAGCATTTGATGAAGAACATCAGAAGTCAAAGGAAATTTTCACAGA
>JAABUK010005474.1_pt1 | contig 19755 bp, 11 predicted proteins | sample 5559141 | NCBI WGS metagenome assembly JAABUK01 (sample SAMN10711869, study PRJNA513367) | rock metagenome | isolation source: Antarctica rocks | place: Antarctica: Victoria Land, Pudding Butte nord | collected 2016-01-03 | reverse complement strand
GGGCTGGAAGGCGCGGGTGGGATATATGGGATGTTTCAAGGCGGAGCGGAGTTAGGGGGAGGTGAGAAGGCCTGCAGGATGTTTCATGTGGGGCGGTTGCACCAAGAGTTCTCTTTGTATCCGTATCTGGTCTGTTGATTCGGAGCCAGTGGTCATCGAGGCCACTGTTGGTTCATGTAATTCGGGTGGTACGGTATTTCCAGTCTTGCCAGGCCTCGTCAGCGGTCGGGTCTACGGACGGAGTAGTACCTCGCGTCCAGGGATGGGGCGGTCCCAGCAGCGCCGTATTCGGCCAGGTGGGAAAGTCCAGATCAGGGGGGATCAGGGGTGCAGGCCCACCCGATGCCACGGGCTAATCGAATGCGGAAAGGAAGCCGCAGGACGCGGCCGGGGCTGGAAGCCCGAGGAGACTGACGAAAGACGGAAGACGTGGTCATTGGCCCGATGGAGGCTGGCTCAGCGGTGCGCTGTTTCATCCTGTCGAGGACGACAACGAATTGACAACGAATTGATTACGATGGTGGAGAAGGAGCGCGCGAGGAGGGGACGGGTGATGTACGGCGGTGTACGCAGCACAGTGCAGGCAGTCGCACTGGGACGACGGCAGGCAGGAGAGAGTTGCGGGTGCCTGCATCAGCGGTGCACTTTCCTCTTTCCCTTCCTCTTCCTCTTTCCTCCCCTCTTTTCCCTCTCCTCTTGCCTCCTTCCGCCAATCAGGCCACTGTTTCCAGCCCCACCGTCTGCCGCGCTGTGGGCTCGCTGGTAGCAAAAGCATCCCTGTTGTAGTCGTTGTAATGACTCTGAATCTAGAAGCTGCTAAAAGACAGCAATGATGAGGCCGCAGCGCCAAGGCTCTACCGCGCCGACGGCGTTGAAGCTTGGACTCGTCAGCGTGGCTGCCGCTTCCAGGGGCAAGGAACAGGGAGTCCGGCGCTACTGCAAGGGCACGAAAAGTTGGTCGACTTCTCCTTGCCCAAGGAAGCGCGCAACCATCATCTCGAAGCCAGATCGGGACCGAATCTACTCCTCCAGGATCAAGAACCAGGACCCTGCTTGTATCGCTCAGCCAGCGGGCAAATCTAGTTCCCAGATGAAGGGGTTCGCCGCGGATTGCAAGAGACGTGTCCCGGTTCAGAGCACAGAGCACTCCCTATGTCTTTGTCATCATCATGCGTTTCGTTTTGCGTCCTTCGTTCCACGCAAATCATGGGCACCCTCGGCTCGAATCCGAGATCACTTCTATCATCCTCGTCCGTGGTAGTCTTGTCCCTATCACGACTACGGACGATCTACCAGGTATTGCGGAGATTAGTTCTTCCCTCGCGGCACCCGTCATGACATCCTACACTTCATCCTTGTTTCCTTTGCGCTTCTTCGCCCCTCGCTTCCGCTCGTGTTTTCTCCCGCCTTCCTCCTCGCCATACCAAATCGGACCCTCCTCATCGTCTTCATCTCCGAATCTGCTCTCACCGAAACCAAGATCTAGATCAGCTGCATCCTCACTTTCTCTCTTCCTCAATCTCTCCAGGAAGTCTTTGCCATGGGGGCCCGGATCTGTTTCACGACTTTCTTCCCCAGCTCCCACGTCCGCTGGGGCCCTGCGGATGAAGGCCGCTCTTTTCAAAGCCGCCATAACGCCTGGATCCGCCACGGCCGCAGTCTGGGTTGTGCTCTCTTCATCAAGTGTCGTTGCCGCAAAGTAATTTCGTGGCTTGTCCCCAATCTGAGCCGTCTTCGCCCTTGTCTCTTCCTGCCTAGTTGCAGCTTCGCCTGCTGTTTCAGAATGGGAGTCATCATCGGACTCATCAGCATTGGCACCAAGTGGATTGTAATCTGCGCCAACACCCCCAAAAATGTCATCGTCTTCTTCCTCTTCGAGCTTCTTCTTCTCAAGCATTGCTTTCTGCTTTGCTGCAAGCTCCACAGGAACTTCCATTCCTAGAGCCTCTCCTACTCCGGACGCACCGTGTGCCTCTAGCTTGAAATCTTCCTTGTCAAGCCATCTTACCTTCCGTTTCGCTGGGCCGCCTGCTTTCGTGACAACAAGGACTTCTCTTCTGCGCCCATTCACTACCTCCACAATTTTCTTTCTCTCTGTTTGATTCTCGCCTCCTAATTTTCGGAATCTCGAGCCCAAGGAAGGCTCTGCAGATTTTGCTTCACTCACTTCTCTTAAGGCAGCCGCCCTGCTGGCTTTCAGCCTCTTCAAAATCTCGTCCCTCGACAGATTCTCACCTGGTAGTGGGGACGAGGACGGAGGAGCCATCTCCCCCTTCTTAACTGTCTCCTCCCTTCGAGCGGCCTGTATCTCCTTCTCCAGCACATTCTCCAGTTCTTCATCAACCTCATGACTCCCATTCTCAGCCCTTTTCTCACTCTCTATCTTCTCAGTAGTGGGGACTTCTTCTCTAGTCGTAACATCTTCCCCCCTCTTCACCCTCTCCAACAATCTCCGGTCCAATCCCTTGACCAAATGCGTGCTCCCTAGATCCCCACCGACTCCAATCTCATCCCTCAACTTCTCAAACGTAGCCTGATCAATCTGCTGTAACTTGACCATGTCTTCAAGTGCCTTAATGCGCTCCACTTTATCATCCTGACTTCGATTCGCATTCTCACTCTGAGCCTCCTGCTGCCTATGAAGAGCGGCGCGGTCTTGGTATCCTGCCCCAAGCTTAGTCCCCTTGGGCGCAGCGCTCGACCTGAATTTCTTGGTATGAGGCAGCGTCGCGCGTTTGTGCTCGGCGACTTGACGGGCAAAGTCATTACTGCTGCTGTGCCCGGCGACGGTGCGAGGAGTCATGGGAATGGAGGACCGGGCACGAGAGCCGAGAAGGGGCGTTGCCGATGCATTTTTGCGCAGGCCGGAGGAGCGCGTGGCACTGTCGGTGAGGGAGCTTTGGGGGGAAGATTCGTCCAGGAGGCGGCGGAATTGAGAGTTGTTCATCGTGAAGTGAAGGGGAGCTGGATAGTTTCCTTCTCCATCTTTGGTCTTGCCTGATTATGCATGAAGACGAAGTGAGTGATTGAAGATCCTGAACCAGGTGAGCTTTAGAGTAATCGAGAAGATGGCAGGTGGAAGATAAAATTAGGCTATCGAACTAATTTCTACCTGACCTGCTGAGAACTTTCGACGCGCTTCATCACGCTTCAAAAAGCCTTGATCCTCGCTAGACTCCCGTCGGTTTTAGTATCGCGGCATTGAAGGTGTAACGGAGATCATACACTCAAACTTCCTCAAATAATTCTCGAGAGAAATTGAGAAGTCATGGGCAGAAAGAGAAAGCGTCAGCAAAACGACAATGGAGTTTATCAGCTTGAGGGAAAGAGACATCATGTTGAAGAGCTACCGGAAGGTGTGCATCATTATGAGCATATCAGCGAGGTGCCGTCGGAGATTCAACAGTAAATCTAGAAACACGAACCCTCTTGTTTATACAAGATCGAAACGCTAATTCTGTCATAGCTACTTCCGTCAACGATACAATATCTGGTCGAGGTACAATGATGGTATCTGGATGACAGACAACGCTTGGTATGGGGTATCCCAGGAACTCGTGGCTGCCAGAATTGCGCAACATGTCGCAGCCATGACACCAGAGAGCAAGTCCGTTCTCGTTGACGCTTTCTGTGGAGTGGGAGGCAATACCATTGCTTTCGCTATGTCGCGTCGCTGGAAGAGGGTCTATGCGATTGAGAAGGATCCTGCTACGTTGGAGTGTGCCAGACGGAATGCCGAGATCTACGGTGTGAAGGACAGGATCACCTGGTTTTTGGGAGATTGCTTCGAGCTGCTGGGAAATGGGGAGAATGCTGTTGGTGGACTGAATGAACTTGTGGCAGAGTATGGTATCATATTTGGCAGCCCACCCTGGGGCGGTAAGATTTTTTTGGGTCTGACTAAAGGTGGAGACGGTCCTGACGCTGACGGGTTGCAGGACCAGGCTACAAATCTGATGAGATCTTCAACCTCGAATCCATGCAACCATACTCGCTCGACCATATCTTCAAGGACTTCTCCAGCTTCACCCAGAACATCGTCCTCTACCTACCACGAACGAGCGACCTCCGTCAGATTGCAGAATGTGTTGAAGCGGGAAAGAAAGGGCAGATTGTTCACTATTGTACGAAAGCAAGCAGTAGGGCGTTGTGCGCATATCTGGGGGACTTCGAGAAGCTGCAGCCAGCTCCATAAACGGGAGCTCGGGTGACATGATCTGTCAGACATAGCAAGGAGTTTGCAAAACTTGAAAGAGTTACCCGGGACATCGTGCCTTGAGTTGCCACAGTTGTTCAGCTATTGGTATGATATATTGCTTGAGTGTAGAGGTGTTCAAACGGAGAATTCTGGCCTATTGGGCTGGGGAGTACTTTGTATCTACAAAGATGCCAAGAACATGCCAAGAACATGCCAAGTTATAATCTGCTACTACTGATAAAATGCCCGCATCCCGCGTACAGGTCCGAAGATCTCTTCTCGCTCCTCAGGAACTTGAAGGCGACCTTGATCGAGGACTCCCTTACTCAGTTGCGAAACAATCATGCGAGTGCGCGGAAACCTGCAATACATGCTAGCTGACTCTGGCTATGTAATTCTTCTACATCAACCCAGTCCTTCTAGGCCACCGCCTGTCCATTTTTAATCCACCATGGCCTTGAACGGGCATTACACTTCAGTCACCGGCGATCCAGACGACTTTTTTGGTGACGATGACATGGCGAATATGGCAGAGACACCGCAGGAGTCGTCGTTTATGGACGAGTTGAACGAGATAGCGGCCTTGCCTGAGGACAACCAAGATGGTGGAGATGAACTCAACGATATCCTTATCGAAGGCGGGGGAAACATCGATTTGAATACCTTGAATGATGAAGAGGTCGAGAATGGAGGGGACAAAGCTGATGATGCGCAAGATTATGGGGACATCTCTGATGATGACCTCGCAGATGATGAGCCTGTGAAGCATGGATTACTTTCTGGTGTCGAGGAAGCAGCTGGCTTTGCCGATGACAATATGGATGAGCTTTTTGGCGAAGGTCTATCAAGCCCTCCGATGTTACCTCTCGACGCGCCCGCCCTCCCCGTTGATCGTCGCGAAGACGGAAGCAATGCCAGTGACCTCGCCTCGGACCACGAAGATCATGCGGCTGCAGGAATGGATCGACCACAGATTGCTACCCAGGAAACAACAGCACAACCTTTCGTGGATCCAGAATGGTTGGAGCAGCAGTCACTTCTGGCCAAAGCTAAGGAGCCGCCAGAGGATCCTCACTTGAGACTAGAAAATGCCTTGGAAACATGCAAGCTTCTCTTTCCAGAATACAGTCGAGATGAAGTGCCCTTCTGGAATCGCATCATCAAACCGAGAACGGCTGAATTTACAGGTAAACTCCCTTTGAGAGTACCCAAGCCAATCCGTCCTACGAAGGTCCACCTCGAAGTTCAACAAGACCAGAAGGCCATTTTCAACTCCGCGGTCGTCTCAGACAAACAACATTGGGAAGATCATGATCGAATGATCGTCACCGAAGACGGAAATATCAATTACGATGATGACGAGACGTCTGATGACGATGTGGACATGGATGAGATACTTCCCGGTGGTGTTACCATGAAAGATCTCGACATGATCTGCGCAGATTTTGACACGCTCAGCGGAATTGCAGAGTCTGACGCTGATGTTCACAACGTAGTCATCAGGCAGGAAGAGGATGATGATTTCTTAGATGTTGATGACGATTGGATGGAAACTGAACGGCCCGCAAAACGTAGAAAGCTGGGCATGGATCCAAAAGAGATTGTCTCCAGATATCAATACAACATGCCTTCGTTCAACGATCCTGAGCATTTGACGGAGAAAATAGCCAAGAAAGTTGTGTTGGACCTCAACGATCCCCTGCTTCTTACAGAAGAGGTCGACCCTGCCACAGTCCGCGCAAAGGCTCAACTGGCAGACCCAACAAAGGGTATGCAAAATGTCAGGGACTTGCTTCGGGAACGATTCAACTACTCGAACGATGCCGATTATGACCTTCTCAAGCAGAATCATCAGCACAAGATTCGTAGCACGCTGGGTCATTTGTCCATCGAACACTCAGTTCCCGCTCTTCGTCTTCAATATCCATATTATCAAGTCAAATTGGCAACTGCCCAGGCACGAACTTTCCACCGACCGAACATAACGTTCCGACCAATGATGCCGATACATTTCAGCAAAGTGAACAAAATCAAGCGTAAGCACCAGAAAGGCAAAAAAGCCAAAGAACTGTATCCTTATACGAAAGATCTCACATTCGCAGACAACTCCACGTCACTATTGCTGGAGTATTCGGAAGAGCATCCAATGACACTTTCCGGAGTTGGTATGGGCGCCCGGATCATAAACTATTACCGACGACAAACGAAGGAAGATGCTTCGAGACCCAAACTAGATATTGGCGAGACAGCCGTACTTCTCCCCGAAGATAAATCACCCTTTTCTATGTTTGGACACATAGGGCCAGGCGAGACTGTGACAGCAGTGTACAATTCAATGTACCGCGCTCCCATCTTTGAGCATGAACCGAGACCTCAAGACTTCTTGGTCATTAGAAGTCATACTGGTCTACACGGCTCGCAATTCTTTATGCGAAATGTTGACCACATCTACACGGTTGGTCAGGAATTTCCGTCGGTGTCAGTGCCAGGACCGCATTCTCGGGTTGTGACGACGGCATCAAAGAATCGCTTGAAGATGATCTCTTACCGCATCGCTCGCCGAAAGAAGCACCAGCGTCTTAGTGTTGGTGATGTCACAAAGCATTTCCCTGACACAACAGATATGCAGAATCGGCAGAAAATGAAAGAGTTCATGACATACTCGAAAGAGTACAAGGAATGGGAGATGAAAACTGGAGAGACAATTCCGGATGAAGAACAACTGCAGCAACTGGTCAGGCCCGAAGACGTGTGCCTGCTCGAGTCGATGCAAGCTGGACAACAGTATCTTTATGATGCCGGATTTGGGGGAGACGACGCCGACGATGAGGATGACGACAAGGAGGGACAGGGTCAAGCGGTAGAGCAAGAACTCGCACCCTGGAAGACTTCAAAGAACTTTCTCAACGCCTCTCAGGGGAAGGCCATGTTGACTCTCCACGGAGACGGTGATCCATCGGGACTTGGTGAGGCCTTCTCCTTCCTCAAGACATCTATGAAAGGTGGCTTCAAGGCTATTGGAGAAAGCGCCATGAGCAAGATGGAAGAAAAGAAGGAGCTTGGGGGACACAGCTATAATGTCGCTCGACAACAGCGTGCGTACGAAGAGTCTATTCGACGAATATGGGACGCACAGAAGGCTGCGCTCTCTTCCAACGTCGAGCACTCGGACATCGAGATGGACGACAACGTCGATGGACCCGATGAGGAAGGGCAATCGCATGTTTTCTCGAGGCCGCCTCCCAGATCTGAAGCTGTGACGCCCGCACCATCCGGCAGACAAGACGATGACGGTACGACCTCATACAGCAAAAGAAGCACTGCCAGTCAGACTCGAAACAGAACGTTAAAGATCACAAGACGAGTGCCAAGAAGCGATGGAGGCCTAGATGAAGTGGTGCACACCGAGCGGGATCCAGTTGTTATCAAGCAGTATCTCAAAAAAAGGAGTGCAAGGAATGCGGCAACGAGGGCGTATGCATTCCCAAAAGTCCGATTTGAGCCGTAGCATGGTGCTGACGTTTTACAGACTCACCGATGTTCTCCCTACAGGTGATGCTGAGCAGGATGCACTGGACAAGAAACGGTACTTGAACCCTAATCCTCGGCCCAAAGCTCAGAGCAACCCTTCAGACTCTCGCAGACCCTTACATGCATTTTGCACTTTACGAAACTAGCGTGACCGGTTCTTATGCTAACATGTCTCCTCGTCCAGACTTGCCATGGAGCTTGCCCGGCTCGAACGAAATCGTGAACGACGCTTCGCCCGCGAAAAAGCCAAAGGTATCACCACCGCATCTCCCTCTGATGCTGGAGGTGCTGGCTCCCCTGGTTCCCCGTCTGGCTCTGTTTCCGTCCCAAGCAAGCAGCAACAAGGAACGCAGCGGAAATGTGCCAACTGTGGCCAAGTGGGTCATATCAAGACGAACAAAAAGTGTGCCCCCGGATTCCTTTCTCATAATTTCATTGTTGTTCCTGCCCCCGCTCCAAGAAAGAGGAAACCTTCTGCAATTGCTTCAATACCGAGGAAGAGGAATGGGCGTGCTGCTGACGCGTTCATCGCCGACCCCGATGGTGACTGGTCAAATACTCGATGAGCTCGATTCGATGACAGGTGGTCTTGCATGCAGCGCCCATCGAATTCTTGCGGGGAACACTCCGTGCTGGACTCGAGAGCTTTCCCTACTGGATTACGGCCCCTTTTTCTCATCCTGTCACCCTTTGACTTTCTGTTGGCTACCCCTGTTCTCTCCTTTCAACCCCTCATCACGCGTCAAATCATCTCAACTCAACTATGGTACAAGAGCAAGCTAACGCCACACCTCTTTCTTACTTTACAGACTCTGCCCCCTCCTCAACGGCACAATCAAACAAGAAGACGGCTTCAATAACTCTGCGTTTATGGGCGCGCCGCCTACGATGCCATAGACGGGGAAAATGCAGGATTCTCGACTTTGTCAACCCGGGCAATCCACGCGCAAAACTGCAATGCAAACCCTATATATTGACTACCACGGAAGGGACAATTCGATGCGCTTGTTGTCATGTTGCAGCAGCAAACGGGGCCGGGATATCGGAGAAGCAATAGCATCGCCACGACATGGTGGGTGGAAATCGAGGCCGGGTGGCTGGGTGCCGGTCTTCATTCTTCCAACCTCGTTGACTTCTGCATCCGCGAAGACGCCATCCACTAACGGGGCCTGTTGCGATTCGGAAGCATGATCGATACCTCGACGCATAGAATAGTCGATATATCCAGAACGCTTGGCCTAGCCATGGTGAATGTAGTGTCCAACCCTCCACATCCACAATCTTAGCCAACAATGAAAGACGCTAGGTGCATTCGTTGTTTCTCGACTTTGATTATTGGGTGGAAATCGCACAACGCCCGACTGGATAGGGCACTACGAAGCAGCGGAATCCTTCTTTTCCTCCTAAGGCGAGACTCGATACGTGGGTGGCTGTTTCTTGGAGTGGTGAGGTCGCCGTCGCTGGTATTCCCTACAGCTTGACGACGAAGATTCGGCAAACTTTCAGCGGAGCAATGCACTTTTTTGATTCATGACTGGGCACACTATCTATGCCACGGCAATATTGACAGTTGTACTTCACTAACGAGCGACCTTCTGGCACCGCCTTCTTTCCCTGCCACAGTCATCCACCATTCACCATGGTCCATCAGTCAGGATATCATGTCATCCCAAACCTCGGGCCATCCATCCGTCCCAACCCAGTCCCCAACACCATACCATTCTCGACCGGGGTTATACACCTCGGACTTGGAGTCTCGGGACGTCTCACTCCTCCTGTCGTGCTCCGCACCGACTCTGCCCGAGCCTCTGCTCGTTCGACTCCACGTCCAATCCCTAGCCCTGCAATTCCCGCAATGGCGCTATCCCTTCTCCCGTCGCCGTAGACACCACCAGCAGAACCCACCACCCTTTCAACCCTCTCAGTCTCCGCCTCAGCTTCCATCCTGTCCAGCACACTCTGAATACCCTTCGGTCTGCGGTAGGCATAGCCCAAGAACGCTCCCCTTCTCCTCATCTCCAGCGCGATCCTCGCCGTGACCGGGTCCCGAAGGATTTTGTCTCGGGGACGTTTCTTCTCTTTTTTGGGCTTGTTAAACTTTTTGCTGCCTTCCGCTAGAGGCCCCTTCACGCCTACCCCGCCATCGAGTTGGGCTTGGAGGGCTGCGATAGTGTTCTGTTGCGCAACAGCGCTGCGGACTGGACATTGCAGCTCGTTGCTTTCACCTGAGCCCAACATTTTTTTATTTTGCTTGCCGATGAGATGGTCGGCCTGTGCAATGTTGGACGGAATGATGTGCTGGTCCTCTTGTTGATGCCCACTGATACGGTGAACCATGTTTGCAGCAGCCATCACAGCATCCTCGAACACTTGCGGGTCTTGCTTGACGTTACCTACGCCTAGCATGTTGTCCTTGACCGCAACCGGAGTGGATTCGGCCTCCTCCTCTTCAGAAGACGAGCTTGCCAAATCACTGACAGATTCATCGTCATCGAAATACTTGGTGTCTTCCCACCCTTTGACTTTGGGAATAAAAGGCGGCTTTTTTTTATGGATCTGGGTCCAGTCCGTGCTTTTGAACCATGGATGAGCTTTGATGTCGTCGGCGTCATCAGAGTAGACGTGTTTGCCTTGATAATTCTTGCTTGACTTGTCAGCCGGGCCGTGGATGTGGTACGTGTTTGTGTCTTGTGCCTGGCTGTAAGCGTAGTCGTTGAGATAATATCTCATGCTGGAGAGTCTCTCCTCCTTCTCCTGCAGCATTCGCCTCATGAGGTCAAGCACTTCGCTGCTGATAGGAGGGAAGCCATACTGATCGTCAGGGAAGCGGAGGGTAGTTCTATGCTTGACAATTTTGAGTTTCGTTTCTTGCCAATTCTCGCAAGCAAAAGGGGTGAAGCCGAAAAGACATTCGTAAAGAATAATCCCAATGGACCAATAATCGCATCTGCCGTCGTATGCCTCACCACGGATGACTTCTGGCGCCATGTACTGGCTCGTACCAACAACAGATCGGGCGAGTTTGCGCCTTTGATTCTGGTCTCGCCAATCAACGACAGGTTCATCATGAGCTGGCTCTTCGATGGCTTTCGTCTTCTTCTGTGTCCCTGAGGATTCGCCTGGGCGCGCCAAAACCTTGCCAATATTTTGACTCGCTTTGACAGCTTGGGCTTCGGTCTCGTCTTTTTCATCGCCTTCCACCTCGATACCCAACTTTTCCATTAACGAGTGTCTATGGTTGTGGAAGAAGGATTGATCATGAGACCAATGCCCATCAAAGGCGAGTCCGAAGTCGGAAATCTTCAGGTGTCCACTAGCACTGATCAGAAAATTGTCCGGCTTGACGTCTCGATGGATCCAGCGCAAACCGTGCGCTTCTTCAACGCAGAGAATCATCTCAGCAATATACCATCTTGTGACATCCTCCGAAAGGGTATTCTTGCGGATAAGCAGACCCAGGAAGTCGCCACCGACACAGTAGTCCATGACGAGGTACAGATTCTTGTTGTCTTGAAAGGCAGCGATAAGAGGGACAATCCAGCGCGAGTTCTCCGAGGCAACAAGAAAGTCTCTTTCGGCTCTCAGATGGCCCTCCTGGCTGTTTCGAAGCATATCTGATTTGCGGATCACCTTCATGGCATACACTTCCTTCTTGACCTTGGTGAGATCTTTTCTTCTGGAGGCGAGAAGAGGAAAGGCTTCTCTTGCTGTTGACTTGAGCGCTGCCAAGTCGGTCCTCGATGATCTCTTGGCAGGCTCTAAATTCGTCACGTCCTGCGTTTCGGGTTTTGGCTGGGCCTTCTCTTTGACAAGTCTGACAACTCCGAAGCTGCCTTTTCCCAGAACTTTGACGACATCATATCCAGCAATAGAAACGCCCTTCGCTCTCTTCATTGCATTGGCTTTCGATTTGAGTACCCGATCTTGGCGTAGAAACTCATTCTCTTGACGCATGAATGCTGTGCGAGCTTTATGTCGCTTGGCGTGGGACCATTTGCAGATTTCAAGCGCCGTCTCGAGATCCTTTCTGCGCTGTAACCTTGGCCTGTGGCTGGATAAAATGTGTTTGAAGTGTGTTTCGAAGAAGATCTTGGCAGTAGCGGTAGCCTCGACCGTGACAATTGACGGAACAATAATGTTCGGGGTCTCACTGATCGGAGTAAGCCTGGATACGGATAAGTCGCGACCGACAGTAAGAATTCGGGAATTGTCGGTGAAAGGTAGCTGACGTGCGGTCGAGCGGATAGGGGAGGCACAGAGGCCATCAGAGGTTGGGTTGGTGGAGACTTGAGCAGGCGAAGAGCCACTGCCACTGTTGTATGTAGATGCTGCAGAGACATCCTGAGGACTAGTGAGTTCGTCCAGATGTATCGGCTCGAGACCTTCTCTTATAGAACGAACGCTTGGTCTCGACCGTAGGCTCGTACGGTGCACGACTGTTGGATGACCAAAGGTAGATGAGAATCTATGGGACAATCGATGAGTTAGGCCTGCGGCGCTGGAGGAATGTCGACGACTGTGCTGGCTCTGAGACCTAATGATGGTGCTTGAAGTTTCGTCCCTCTCGAGACTAAGATGATTCGCCGTTGATTGGTTGATGGCATTGTCGTCTCCACGATCGTCCTTCGACGAGATACCGAGGATAGATACAACACGAGAGCTTCGACGACGAAAGCGAGCTTTGATACCTTCCTGAGGTGATATGGCACCGTCGACATTGCCGTGGTCGAGGATACGGACTTTCTGACTAGGGAAGAAGATCCATGAGGATCTCCCACGCTTCTTGCGGGAAGACATAGTGATGAATGGCATCGTGGGGAAGAAGGTATGCTGGAAGGATACTCGCCCTGACCATGTAGAGTAAAATCAAGATGCGGAATGTGACTGGCAAGTTGAAAAGGCGAACATAGCAAAGGAAAAGGACGAAGCCCAAGCAGTAGCCACGAATAAAAACAACAACATCAAGAAGCCACGTTTCGAAAGACAAGCTGACGGATGCAGCTGCTCAGAATCCGGCAGCAACATGATAAAGAGGGACTCGCCAGCTGTACTTCAAAGGAAGTAGCCACACCAGGACGATTGATGAGGAAAGCGGTCACGATGTCTCCATAGCTCATGTCCATTCGAGGCCGATCTTGCTCGCCACATTAGCAGCTATACTCTCGAAGTGTTTCGATCTTGTACGTTCTCCCGCTGCTTCTTCGGCGATTATGGTCGGCTTACCTCTATCAGCGTCCCTGCAAATGTTCGCATCCAATGGAACATCTCCCAGAAAGTCGATGCCCATTTCTCTACATTTCCCTTCCACTCCGCCACCGACTGCCTCATCAGCAGCATGGGAAAAGATCCTGGTTTCTTCTCCGCATTGTGGGCAGACGAAAGCGCTCATATTCTGCACCATTCCCAACACACGAATCTCCATTCTCTTAAACATGTTGACACCTTTCACGGCGTCTTTCAACGCGATGTCCTGTGGTGTACTAACAATGACAGCCCCATCAACCTCCAACTGCTGTCCGATGCTCAGTTGTATGTCACCTGTACCTGGGGGCAGGTCAAGAACAAGGACGTCCAGCCCGGGAGACCAGTCCACCTCGTGTAGAAGTTGCTGTAGAGCTTTCATGACCATGAGACCGCGCCATGCTACAGGGGCGGATTCGGCAGGAAGGAGATAGCCCATGGACATGGATTTGAGGCCATAGTTTTGGAGGGGGACAAGGAGATTCGAGGGGGTCAGCTGCGGTGGCTCCGCGTCGTGGAGATTTAGTAGAGTGGGTATGGAGGGGCCGAAGACATCGGTATCAAGGATACCAGTTCGGAGATGATGACGCGTGAAAGAGAGTGCGAGGTTTACTGTGGTGATGCCGTGGTGTCAGCATCCACCAAGATTCCACCAAGATTCCACCAAGATTCCATCCGCCTCGGGGGGAGATATCGGACCTGCTATTGTGCTCTTGCCAACCCCGCCCTTTGCTGATGATACGGCAACAATCTTCGACACATTTGGAATCTTGTGCTTGGTGGGCAAGCCACGCTGCGCTCTCGGGAGGGTTGGGGGTGCGCCTTTCCGTGGAAGGCCCTGGATCGTCAGACAGACCGTCGACGAGACATCGGAGCCACATACCAAAGGATTCTCATGGCTCAGACATCTTGTAGCCGTCGAGAAGCATCGGCGCATGTTCCGGTTCTGGCCCCAGCTTCAAGATGCTCTGATGTTTTCAGCACAGTAAGGGCGTGAACAGGCCAGCTCCCTGCGCTGAGGTCACTTCATCTGCTTGTCGCCTGAATCATGCCGCTGTAGCAGCTACGCGCTGCACTTGTTGGGTAAGACGAGGAGGAGTCTTGACTCTTACTTAGTCGTAACTCCGTAGTCGGTCCAGAGGCAATATGATCAAAGTACACCAAGTAAGACGGTCCTCAACATATTTGGAAGATGCTTCAGCTCCCTTTAGTGCCAACACCTCTGCGAGGAACAGAGGTTGCGAAAAGAAAGACTTCTACTTGTACGTGCTATCGGACCTACAGAATGCGATTGGATGTCTCCCGACAAGCCCCTCCCTGTCTGCTATTCATGAGACGCTGGTCGGTCTCTCAGCTCTCTCAGCTCTCTCACAAGCTCGAAGCAACTTTGCTCTGCTAACAGGCATCCAATCAACGCCGATGCTCAGCACTGAGCAAACCTGTACTTGATACCCCGTGCTCCCGGTTTGCAAAGCTCTGGAGCTCTGTACCATCGAATCATCATGGTCAGACGACAAGTGAAGCGTCGTTTCTCCCTACAAATGCTGTCAACCCAACTCAGAGCCTTCTCGGATCCGAACTCGCCTGTTCCCTCGACCAGGGGTTCCGCTGCACGCGCAAACTGTCTCGTGTGTCATATCATGCCGCCCTGATCTTTCTCTCCCATACGAATTCCACTACGACCACACCTTCTCATGGCAAACCCTCCTTAGCAGATCTTATCAGCGTATTACCATACATCTCGGGCCCCCTGGCGGCACACTATGTTTCCGTCATTGGGCACGCTCCTTTCCCACGATAAAACAGCCGGATTCCTCAATCAGGTAGATGCAGCGAGTCACAACATCTGGCAAGTGGCAAGATGCTGTCGGCTGTCGCATCAAATGATGAGGTCTGTGTGGCTTATGTATATCAGGCCCATCTCGCTACCTCTTGTTTCTCAATTCGCACCATTTCTTGTCTTGTTCACGGAAGCGTTGCCATTTCGAACCTTCAATCATGCTGATCTGAGCACACCTATGAGCTCTCGCTCCACCAAATCTGTTGTAACCGCCGGGTGAGGTTGAAAGTTGCCAGCGGCCTCTCTGCGGTCATCATGGCTGCTCCCTCCTCGGCAGGAGGCAGTTCGTGGCTTTCCAACATCAACTACGAGAACTTGGGAGAATTATCAACCGTAGCAGCCCATGCGGTATTTTATAAGGCGAGAGAACCGAGCACCAATAGGATTTTTGCCGTCAAAAGATTCAAACCGCAGGTAGGAGCTGGAGCTAAAAGGTTCAGGCAAGCCATAGAGCTTGAAGGTGAATTACTTGTTGAGGTGCAAGGTCGAGTAAGTACATCGATCACGGACAAATACTGGAAAATCCTTTCTCTTTCATGCATGATGTTCTTCTTTCTGACCTTGGGCGTTGCTAATATCGTGAGCAGCCTCATTTGATAGTCGGCGGAGCCGCACATTGGAACAGGCTTACTTCCAGGCTGGAAATACACATGGAATATTATATACACGACCTTACTGAGCTTCTGCGAAACACAGTTAATTTTCGAGGACTTCTTGGTATGTTAACAATCAGATCATCGATAAGACTGCATCTCTGACTCAACCGAAGCCAAGGGGCAGGACCGTCAAATAGTGGTTGCAGGCTTTTATAAGACTGTACTGACTCAAATGCTCGAAGCGTTAAAGTTCGTTCATGGGAACGGTATCATACACCGTCATATTAGCCCTCACAACATTGTTTATAATGACGAACAACCTAATCATTTGACTGTTTTCGTCCTGACAGACTTCAGCTTTGCCGCCCGGACACATCCAGCTCCTAGAGAGCATTGCGGGGCCTTACAATACATGGCCCCAGAGGTATTCGAAAAGCAGAAACAGACGACGGCCATAGACATATGGAGTCTAGGCATTCTAGCCTTGAATATGCTTCTAAGGCTGCCACTCCCACATCCAAGCTATTGTACTTTTGACGGCATGAGACGATACCAATGGTGCGACTACATGATTCAGCTGGCTCAGCATTGCCAGATGCCTGAAGTGGAGAGGATGGTCAGAATGAGCGCCAATGACAGAGTCACCGCAAGTGACCTCCTTGAAGCTCTGAGCGCCGGCCCAAGTGACCCAATAAGGCGTCTACCAGCCAATGAGCAACTCGTACACTTGTTCATAAAAACGCAACTTGGTGATGTGGGCGAAGCAGCAGAAGCCGAGCTTAAGAGGCTACGGAGCATGAGCCAGGAGGATCCACTAGCGACACGCTTCAGCCGGGGAAGTGTCGACGAAGCCTCTTTCCGAACTATACCAACGAGTAGTGAAGCTCAGACATCCACTTCACGCCGCGGCCCCTCAGGGAGAGGACGTCCGACTAGAGACGTGGAGCGAGAAGACTCAGCTAAGACAGAGCCGTCAATCCAGCACCGATTACCCAAAGGTTCCTTGGACAGAAGTCCAGTTTCAACCGCATCAGTTCTGGCTCCTAAGGTACAGAGCATAGTAGAACCCGGATCTGTTGCAATACCGCCGCCAACGCTGTCCGGGGAAATAGTGGGATCATCAAGCTCAGCTTCAGCAGCGCCAGTATCCAGCTCACCTGGGGTAGCGAGATCCTCAGGCTTGATTTCAACGGCGGCGTCAGCCAATTCACAAGGAATAGCAGCACCATCGACCGCTATTTCCAAAAGGCGCAGGGGATCCGGTGCTTCCAAGAGAAAGGCAAAACGATTGGTTCAACAGGAAGAGGCCACAGGTCAACAAGCCGCCAGCTCAGCTCAGCCCCAACCAAACGTTCGCCGTGTAACACCTGAGGCTGTTGGTCGCAGCAAATCTGTGGAATCTCCACACTTGGCTTCCTCAAGTTCCGGAAGCGGCCTCCAATCTGGCGGTTTCAAAGGAGAGAAGCAAAGTTCGGTTCGAAAGACGGAGCAAACACGATCAGGTCAAAAGGGGGATGTTACGGCTCAACAAGCTACCAATCCACCTCGGCTTCAAGCCAACGTCAACCTTTCAGCGCCTGAGGCTGGTGGCCATGACACGTCCACAGAAAGCCCACAGTCTTTGAAAATTGTGAGTTCCGGCCGAGAACATCAAGGAATGGCTCGAAAAGGAGAGGGCAGAGTTCAGGCACCCGTCAGAGCTCCAAAGCCTGGCAGTGCTCCAGAATCTGTCAGTGCTTTAGAACCCGCCACAGCTTCAGAGCCCGTCAGAGATTCAGGAACTACCAGCCCTCGCGGAAAAGACAGGTTCCAACACACCCCTGAGAGTGCTGCAGAAGCCCGCTTAGTTGGGTATTCCGAAGAAAACAATCGCGCTCTGCTCCGCTGCTATAGTACTCCAGTTCTTGCCGCTAGGGACCGAGAAATCTACGAAGCCTTGGTAGCCATCAGAGCTCGGGAAACTACTACCATATCCGATATCTCCGGGATTCTTGAAACGCCCGCGGTCGTAGGTTTGCCCAGAAATGCAGAGGTCACCAAGGCTGTGACAAACTCAACAGCTCAGCAAATAGCTAGGGCCCTAGAAATCATGAAGGGTCCACCTGGCCGTCCCTCTCGTGAATGGCCAAACATATTTAGGGGCCTCGCTAAACTGCCAATCGACTTTTCCCTCGTACTCTCGATAGTCCGTGACCATAACAAGGCTCGTGAACAGCTACAATCAGCTTCCCGAAATACCGAGAGAAGTGAGAACCGAGGTGGTGGTCAAACCACTATGCGACGTGGGGCATCTGTTCCAGCACTGTCCGCCACCGCGTCCCCGTGGGACCCAGGGACTGGGACCTTGAGTCCATGGGGTCAGATTTATCTGGCATATAAGACTGGTGGACTACCTCCTCCCCCGCCTATGGAGGATACGGATTCAGAAAGATATCAGGCTTGGACAGAAGCTGGAATGCCCCCTCCCCCCCTCGGTCCCCACCCGGAGACTATCATCTATGAGATATGGGCTCATACTAGAGTACACTCTGCCAGGTTCGGATTCCAAGAGATTCTGGACGACGAAGCTCGAAAGTACCGCGAACGATTTCTAGGTTCGAGCTTACGTCCTCTACTTCCTCCACCGCCTCCTCCTGAGTCCGAGGATCAAATTTATAGGACGTGGATGGAGGGTCGACTGCCACCTTCCCCACCTATGAATAGTACGCCTAGACAGGCTGAACACGTCTGGACTCGAGCTGGACTCCTTTTCCCGAGAGTTCATCCCCATCCGGAGTCTGAAATCTATGATGCATGGGCTCAACGCAGACTGCCTCATCCACCAATGCCTTTCCCAGTGGGTAGCTATGGAGAGCATGACCGCTACAAGGGATGGACTCAAGCTAAGCAGAGCGATTCTGCGTTCTCTTCACCTCCTTCAAATCCACAGGCTCGAATATATCAGCGAGCGCCACAAGCCAGACTGCGTTCCGCCCGGTCTAGTCCGACTATGTCCATGCTTTCTCCTTCGACTGGGCCATCTCCTTTGCCACCTCGTCGTCATCCCTTTCCAGGTCCGGTAATCCAACATCGGCAGGTCGAGAATCAAGCGAGACAGCAGTTTCCTGCCCTAATTTCGGCGGAACAAATCTCAGAGGCCAGGGCTCGAGTTGGATCAACCGCCCCGCGACCTTCTCTCTTGCCTTCTCCCTCTACTTCTTTCCTGTCAACTCTCCCTCCGCGAGCTGCAAGCCAGCGGACCGAGCTTCAAGCTAGGATGACCGCCTTCCGCCCTGCAGAAGCCCAAGGGGACCAGGAGGCTAGTGCTCAAGCTAGACTGGCTACTTCACGACCTTCTCTCCCGCCTTCTCACTCGGCTCCTGTCCAAGCTCAGCATCGTTTACAGTCTCAAAGCCAGCCGGTCAAGCCTCGTGCGAGGCAAACACCTCCTCGCCGCGCGGAGATTGAAGATCAGCAGGTTACTAGAAAGTCGTCTACTCACGGACCAGTCTCTGAGAGCCCTAGCCAACGTGTTCAGCGCCAATCTGGAAGTTTGCCTCATCGCGGTGCGGAGGCTCATGGCGAGCAGGTTGAGCACCAACCCTTCCGGCGGCTTCCTCATCCTCGTGGTGCGAGCACTGAAAACAGGCAGGAGGAAAATCTCACCAGTAAGGTACGACATCGTATCGACGAAGCGCAGAGCCAGTCAGCCCTGCCTCTAGCCATACTGCCTCCTAGTACCCGTGCAGAGGTCGAAAGCCGCCGACGGGGAGCGATTCAACGCCCGCCGGAAGACGCTAGGCGCCAGCGGGAAGAGACTGAAAAGCAGCAGGAAGACACCCTAGAGCAACAAGAAGAGGATGAAAGGGGATGGCAGCAACCTCGTCAGAGGGGATTCTCTCGCCGTACGCAGGCTCAAGGCCAAGGTAGACAGTCACAAACTCCTCCTCGGCATGCAGAAGCTTACAGCCAACAGGACGAGGTTCCAGTTCGACTTCGCACCCGGAGAGAGGAAGTTCAAGAACTCGTACCGGACGAGGCGCAAGGTAGACCATCACCATCTCATTCTCCTTTCACGTCTCCTTCCTCCGCTTTTCCTTCTCCTCCATGTCCACTTCCCTCTTCTGGAGAGTCCTTGAGAACCGACCCCCCCCCCTGGATGCAGCGTCTCTTCGATGTCATGCAGAGGCCCTGAGAGACTGGGCTCGAGACAGCGTGTCTGGTCCTTCGCAGCCACAAGGCAGAGTATCTCGTCCTTCAGAGACTACGGGTGGAGACTCTCGTCATTCTCGAGGCAGGGAGTCATCGAAAGCCCGACAGTCCTCCCACGCCAGACAGTCCTCCCACGCCAGACAGTCCTCCCACGCCAG
>JAABUK010005473.1_pt1 | contig 19756 bp, 29 predicted proteins | sample 5559141 | NCBI WGS metagenome assembly JAABUK01 (sample SAMN10711869, study PRJNA513367) | rock metagenome | isolation source: Antarctica rocks | place: Antarctica: Victoria Land, Pudding Butte nord | collected 2016-01-03 | reverse complement strand
GCGTCCGGAATCTGCTGATCATCCACGTCATTCCACTTGATTGTGGTTCCTGTGGTTGGGTCTTTGGGACAGTCTTGCTTCAGGTGATCACCCATTGTGGTGGTGAGGGAATTACCACGCAAAGATGAGATCGTGTACACCCTAATCGAGACCAATCAGTCACCTGCATGGATCAAGCCAGAAGAGCCGTCTGATGGATCGGATGTGATCAGGAAGGGGACTCACGCAGCCTTGTACAGCTCATAGATACACCCTGTACAGCTTGCACTTGAAAACACGCTGGATGAGTATTGGGTGAGATCCGAGGTGGATCCAGAGATGAGGGCGGTGAAGAAGGTATTGGAGTTGGCGGTTTGGGAGGTGTTCAGGGATGCAGGGAGGCACAGGTCTGAGGTGCCGTTGCTATGATCAAAATGTCAGCAGAAGTCATGGCATGGGAGAAGGTTGCTGCATGCTGGAGATGAGGGCAAACGATCAGGAATGGGGTAGGTTTAGGAAGAAAAAAGTTAAGAACCATGGAGGTTGGGATGGAGATCTTGAAGAAGGGGTATGGCACGTGGAGGGGAAATGCAATTGATCACAGCTTGCGGAGTATTGTGCCAAGGGGAGCATCCTTTCTACCCCAACACGCAGAGACAGGGTCACTCACTAATGCACGGAACAAGCCAATGTCCTATAAGTAGTCCTATACCCATCCATCACCGCCACCACCGCCTTCACCAACTTGTTCCTCCCGTCACAGCTCCCCTCCAGTTGTGCCTTTGCAGCGTCCAGGTCCTTACTAGCACATTCTGTCCCCCCACAGACCGTTTGGAGGTATCTGCTCAGCTGCCCTGAGAATGACATCGATGCATTTGCACTGGTATTCGAGGGGACAATGAGGGAAGTGAGCTGGGTGAGGCCTAAGCAGGTACCAATAGGCTGGGTGGTCATGTTGACAAGGCTGATTAGGCATTGCATGGATGAAATTTGGGCAGCCTGGAGGTTCTGGAGGAAGAGGACTTCTGAGGAGGCGGTGGTATTTGAGGAAGGCGAGCTGGCTGAGGTAGCGGTGGAGTTTGAGGAGGGGGAGGAGTCTGTGGATGAGGAAAGTGAGGCCGCAAGGATAGTGATCAAGATGGTTGTAACACGCATCCTTGATGATTGTGAATCGAGTTCAAATCTTGTGAACCTCAGTATGAAGAACAAGCTCCAAAAAACACAGTCAATCTTCCAGACAACATCCTGGCATCGTCCAGATTGAGTGTCCAATGGTGTTAGCTCCTGGGGCAGATTTGGTATAAAGGACCTCTTTAAAGGTTACACATATCTTACTTGTAAGGATTGGGAACTCGCAGGCTTTGCAAATGCTTTCCTTTGAGCACTGATCCTATGTCTGAGGTGTGGATGCACTTGTTTCAACGGGACTGAGTGTAGAGCTCTTGCATACTTGCTATGATGTCGCCTCTTCTTGAAAGTGCAGGGTGTGCCCTGATATTTGCCAGACGCTCCAGTAGACCACACAGGTTACATATGTGGTGATTTCATTGTGAAACCCTGGTGGACGTAATTCGCTTCCCAGTGGTACACCGTTTGCAGTCTTGTGTGCACTCGCCTTTGCCGCCTCCAGGGCTGCAATCTCGCCAGGACTGAGCTCAGATAAGACTTCAGGGTCTTTTGAGATTCGGTCAAGCCATTTAATGTAGAAGTCCGTGTTGCAGCTGCTAGTCTCACGCAAGGCCGCAGCAATATACTCCGAGACATCTCCCTGTGTCCCAGTGAAGATGCCGTCATCTCCAGTAGTTCGGGATGCACCAATGCTAACGGACATATTGTAATGATGTGAATTGTCTCAAAGACGTCTGTCGAAGATCATCATGTGAATCTCAGGTGTGAAGCTGGATGATGGTAAGAAAGATCAAGCCAAAGGCGGTATTACTACTCATATATAGGTCAGTCCATGCCTTAAGGAGTCTTCCGGCTTGTGAAGGGTCTGGGTATACAAGACATCATAAGTTTGTCTCCCATGAGCTTTGAGCAGACTGCGCTAAATGCGATGCTGTCCGAAGGCTGTGCTGATCGAGCACTGTCCAAAGGCCTTCCTCAGACAGAGATGATCCTTTGGACTTGAGACTTGAAGGAAGGCTATGCTGAAAGCAAACATTGAAAAGGAAGGCTCTCAAAAGGTTGTCATCCTGCAGCAAGACTTTCAAGAATGTCATGAATCGCATCTCCCCTCAAGTAGAGTAAGCAGCAGCAAGCGTTCTGGAGATGAATTGTAAGGCTAAAAGGCTTTGTGCCTTTTTGGGTCTTGCTTGACCAGTTCTTTGACTCACATAAATCTTGCTCAAAGGCACAACTTTCCAGCGGTTGAGAGATCCCTGGATTATTGTGCCTTCTCAACCTTTGCACAATCCCTTGTTTATCGCCCTGTAGTAGGTAGCCTGATCGACAGCTCAGGTACCATCCAGGAAGGAAAACATCCTCCCTGGTCCAAAACAAAACGCAAGGTGACTCATAAATGCACGGAACAGGCCAGTGTCCTGTAAGTGGTCCTGTACCATGACCGTCCCCAATGCCTTCACCAACTGATTTCTCCCATCACCACTCCCCTCCAGTTGCGCCTTTGCAGCATCCAGATCCCCACTAGCCTATTCTCTCTCACCATAGACAGTCTGGAGGTATTCACTCAACAGATTTGAGAATGACATGGATACATTTCCCCTGGTATTAGAATGAACAATGAGGGAAGTGAGCTGGGTGAAATACAAGCAGGTCCCTATTGGTTGAGAGGTCATGTTGACAAGGGTGATTAGGCATTGTATCGACAGGATTTGGGCAACTTGGCGGTTCTGGAGGAAGAGGACAAGTCTGCCGAGGGGCAGGAGTCTGAGGAGGGGAAGAAGATGGTGAGGACTTAGAAGGATTGAAGGAGAAGTCACTGCCAAATACCCTACCCAGAACCGGCTAGGTAAGGGCTATCAAGAGGGTAAAGGTGTGGCACGCATCTTTTGCTTGCTGGTCATTTGAACTCACAAATCAGTATTCATTGACATTGACAACATTTTTTGTCTGGGTCAGAGGCTGTTCTCAGACATAGGGGCACACACCGTGGAGCATGTGTGAAAGGAGATGGTGCACGGTGAACGTAGGAGCATGCTTTGATCAATCTCAGGATCACAACTCTTCAACCTTGTGATGTTGTTGAGTGCTCTTGGTTGTTCGTCTGTATGGCTTACTTTGATCATCTACCTGTTCGTCAGCTAAATACAGGTTAGCCAAGACAAGGTCCAATGCTCACAGACTTGGTATGCTGTCAATCTGTGACTCATCCAACAAGGAAGAGGTGCATTTGGTAGATATATGTATTTGGTGGATATACGTAACACAACTATATTTCTGATCATAGAAGTCACCCTGATGTGAATGTCTACATTCTATCCAACATATTGAGGCTCAAGGACAGAAGCTTCAGCAGCTAGTGGCTGAACCTTTAAACAATGACGGAACAATACAGGAATTGTGGCAATCGCACATGATGGTATCTGTCTGTGGCCCAGTCTTGATAGTACCATTGGGTTCTATAGAGACATGGGGGACGTTTCTTCGGCATTCCAGAGGTTTACCAAACCACGTCCTCGTTTTGTCCGCCAGACTCACGAGCATCCGCGATACTCGGCGACTATTGCGGGTCCGGCCTACTTGGAACCGCTGCCCGGTGTGGATTGAGGTACCATCAATAACTCTTGACACCTTGAGGGACACGGCTTTCAATGGTTGTACCCGTTCGGTCGTGAAATGTGCTCGACAGTTCTGGACAGGCGGCGACAGTCGCAAACATGCAGAAGTCATCGACCGGATATTCCGGTGTACTTGCATGGTGGTGTGGATCGCGGTTATGCCAGGATGGGGTCAAAACAGACTTGCAGAAGAAGAAGCAACTAGGTGACTGGCTGGTCTTTTTTGCAAGCAGAATGCTGTCCGGAGAGAAATGGTCAGATTTCTATGATGGATTTTTCAGTAACACCTGCGTCACCATCTTGTCATTATTTGTCAATGTCGCAAGTCTAGGCATTGTGTCACATAGTACAATCAACCAAGTTTCTATCAGTCACTCAGCCCGGCCAAATGCTGCGCAATGCCCCAGCTGAGATGCTATCCAAGTCATTTAGTCGCGATGTTGCCGAAATTTTTCACAATGATTTGTGAAGGCAAGGAGCGGCAAGGAGCACTTCCGTAAGAGACCAACAGCCAGATGGATGATGTGGCAGTCAGTGTATATGGTCTGACTGCTTGACTGGATGAAGTTTGGAGATCAGATTAGGTTTCCAGGATGCAATGCCAGACCACCTCTCAGAATGGTTTATATCCAGTCATTGGTGTCTTGCTATGGGCCTGCAAGAGCGTCCATTGTAGTTCCAGATTGTATAGTGTGGCCAGCCTGTCTCAGGGACCCCTTGGATTCACTTTCATGATGCGCCGCTAACGCTTGCCAGTATGGATGATGGTGGTCAAGCAAACTGCAAAGCTCACACAAATTGTTCAGCAAATGCCATTGACAGATGACCGCGTCAGCAAGAGTGGTGAGTGAAAGTCATCCCGCTGGTGTCTCTGCTTGTTGATAAATTGCACACCTCATCAATATACGTCTGTTCAAGATGCTGCTTACCCACTGTCTGGTTTTGACAATGTTTTTGAGGATGAGGATTGCAGCAGAGTGAAAAGTCCAAGATTCTTGTTATCCACTGTATGGATGGGTGGGTGTGTAGGGCGATGTTCATTTTTGCAAGGCATGAGGCTGATGTATGAGTATGCCTGGGTGTCATCAACCAATACTCTTCGGGACCTGATATCGTTCAACTGATGACTGGAAGATGCTTCTGGTACTCCTGGATTCAGTGTGACATCGAAGTCTTGGCAGTCATCTGACAAGAAAATGCAATCTGGTAAGATGAGTGACTTCATCCAGACGTCAAGGGTGCCAGCTGCAACGGGTTAGTCGATCGGGAACATTGTGATGCTGAGCAGGATGGGAACCCAGCAAAATCCCCTCCGTAGATCCTTCAGCCTAGATGCAGATCAGGATTCTAAAAATCCCACTTCCTTTGCCATCACCCCTGTTTTCAATCTCAAGGGATCTATCCCTGTGCTTTTTATTGTCATTTGACATCCTTACTCCCAGTTCATCTCCAGCCATCCTTGTCATTGACCTACTGACAAACTGTCTGTATCTATGTAAAGTCAGTGTGCCTCAAAGGGCAATGACACCAAATCAGCCCCTTTGATAAGTTGTCTGGACTAGCCATAATGTCAGAAAAAGTCAACAGGTATTTTGCCCACACAATCCCAACAGAGTACTGTCTTTTCCGGAAACAAAAGGTCTGATCTTAGTCTGCCAGCTCAGTGACATTCATATTGCTGTGCTATGAATCACGTCTCATCTGGTCATGTCCCTCATCCCAGCTCAAACATGCTGGAACCATTGGCATGGACCTTATGTTGTTGGATCAATCTGTGTTGGAGATGCTGGCCGACGAAACATCAGCAATCCAGCACAAGATACAGCAGTGAAAACATACAAATAGGTGCAGTGCTGACTCCAGAGGCATCGTCATGATCTACGTGTTGCAGGCATGTCTTCTCCTTCCACGCTACATAATCCTGGTCGTGTAGCCGATTATCCTCGTTAAGCCGCTCTAAAAAGTAGCTAGTGAATGGAGTAGAGGACCGTGATCCAGACGAAGATGAGGCAGAGGAGTTGGAGCCAGAAGGAGGCTTATCATAATCCGAGTCGGCATCCTTGTTGGATCTATGTGAGCCATTTGATGTTGTTGGGCTGTTGTTCGAACTAGTTATCTGGCTGTCTTCAGAAAGCGGCCCTTTAAACCCAAGGGGCCCCCATCCATCACTCTCTGCGCCCATCAAATGGTCTGATCCGCCTGGAGACTGTAAGTCAGAGGATAAAAGTTGCTATCTGCGCTGTCTGCTCCTATTTTTTTAGGATCACACATGTCAAGATCATACTGGACTCACCTGTTGGAGACGATGTGTTTGTGCCATGCAATGACGCCGCCCAGCGTCTCAAACTCCACGTCACCTTCCACTATCTTTGGGGGCGCAAAATCCATTCTCTTGATGGTCACAGAAGACCTCCGGATTTGCAGACCTCCCTAGCTTTTGAGCTGCCTGACAGCAAAGGTGGTGCCAGATTTCATGGGCATGTGTGGGGTCTCAGAATGGACGGAGTACTCTACAGAAGGAGGGAAGCTGGGACCTTGGATCTGGTATTCATCTGGCTTACACGTGATGTGAAACGCATCATGTCCAAGGGATGGGTCAATGTGCAAGTATCTTGACGGGAAGGCTTCTGGTTTCACTTTTGTCATCTCTTCTGCAGCCTCGTTGAATAGTGTGGAGAGATCAGTCGTCAGACCAGCTAGGCAGCTCTTGTGGTATTTCCTGTCTTCCCAGTCTGGGTTCATGAATCCTGCTCTTTGTCTCCTGGCGGATAGGGACCATCTGTGAGAAAGTCAATCCATATTTGAGTTCCACTGCTTGGCCGTCTGGGTAACTCAGCTCAAAGTATGGTAGAATCGAAACGATTTCCTGCTTATCATGTGGGTTGGATACCACTGCAGCCAGGTCCTTGCTGAACATCCTGGATGTGTTTGTGTATGAGTTTGCTCTGATCCGCCAAACAGAGAAGCGAATCCACTTCTTTTAAGATCAGACTCGCAAGAAGCTGAGGTGGCTTTCCCCGCATGATACTTGTGACCTTTCTGTGTAAACTATGAGGATTGGGCATGTGGTAGTGATGTAGAAACAGACAGGAAAGTTTTGGGCAACAAGAACATCCTGCTCCTGCTGCTCCCTGAAGCACAATCAACCATAGTTCAATAAAGAATAACGATTTGTGAGACCTGTCATCTTGCTTCTACCAGTCTCCATATCTGACCAAAGGACCTCTGCGATTGCAACTCTCTCATCTATGTTCTCCATGAGTCCCTTGTCCCTGTATTTAGCTAATCTCTACGGCTTGCAGTACTTGATCCTCCCGGTCATAGCCTTGTACACCAATTTGTCTGCATTAGGCTGCATGATCAATCAATGATGTGTCATGCATTGGAGCCTGGTCAATGAGCACCGGAGACCGGCCGCATCTTCATCGTCTTTTACCCCATCTTCTGCATCTGAGAAACTGTGCCTCCAGTAGCTCGAGTGGTGATTGCCTTGCCACTCTGGCTGAAGCTGAATCACTTTTTGGACTGCAGGATCAGCATCATGTCGGGAACTTGACTCCGATATAGTTGGAGGAATATCCCGGGATCGGGACTTCCTATGCTTTTTAGCTTTGCGGTTAGTGTGACTAACTACGCCTTTCCGTACATGACAATCAGCCCTGTTCATAATCTGCATCTTCTTCTCATCAGATGCGCATGTATCCCTTGAGTCACAGGAAGTTGGATGCTTCAATTGATTAGCGTTCAGCCACTTGATCATGTCATCCCGGCCAAATTCTCGGGATGTATCAAAAGTCATCTTGGTCATGGCTTGCCAGGACGATTGGCCTTGACAGCGTTCGACTTCCCAAGCTTTATAGAGGTGTCGGCATTGATCGCGGTTTCCGTGATGTTCTTGCTATGTGGAGTGTCACGTCTGCATCGCTGTTCATCCTTCCATCGATCGTGAATCTCAATATTCTAGAGGTATTTCCGCTCCAACGACCGACGCTCCCATCTCCCTCCGATGCCACGGAACCTCTTTTCTTGCTGTCCCGGCACCGATACTCAGCTTGTGGTACCATGGATATAAAGCAGAGCTTCGCTACTAGCGTTCAGCTGTATGATCCCATCCACCACATCCTCCAACACGAGATCCCCCGTCGGTTTCCCATCGTACCCATCGTAGCTTTGCCCAGCCCACGTCAAGCCCTCTGATCGCGCCAATACCATCAGTCCAGTCCATCTCACCGGAATCGCGAAAGACCTCACGGAGGGAGTCCAGGAAAGGCGTGTCCAGACGCTTGAGTTTGATCCCGCTCACATCCGCCAACGCCGAGATATTGACCGAGATCGTCGGCCGTTCCGTCGCGTTCCTATCACTCTCCATCAGATCCATCGCGATCACGAGGTCTTTGAACGTACGTGGAGAGATAAGGATAATTATTGATCATTGCGATGCGCGCGAGATCCTCCCCTTCATAAATAGCGTAAGCCGCGAGGTTCTTCGTATCGGTATACAGCTCTGCGATGTACGCGTTCCCGGACGTCCCTGCCGCGTCGGCTACGACTGAGAATGCGTGATAGAGGGGAAGGAGGTGTCGGGTGGCGCAGGCGTTGTGGTCGGTCAGGTTGGCTCCGAGTCCGTCGATCGGTTGGAATACTGTCGGTCGTCAACCAACTTTGCGGGATCAAGGATGGGGGTGACTCACGGTTGTATTTGTAGCCCACGCCGTTGTGAAAGAATATCCGGACTGTGCCGAAAGACGCCGCTTGGAGGATGTAATCAATCCCCCAGAGTGCAGCTGATGCGGCTGATCACACGATCAGGCAATCAGACATGTTGGTCTGATGCGCTCACCATCGGAGACGCCCGCGAAGCCGTGGCCGGAGAAGCTGTTGGTCTCGCCCTGGTCACAGCGGAATTAGCCACCTCCGGCAGCGGACTGGAGAGAGGAGCGCACGATGACGAAATCCACTCCGACTTGCTTGCAGGCGGCCACCCCGATCGCGAACGACGAGAGGTTCGCCCTGATGTTCGCCTTGTTCGGTAGATCCGAGGGAGACGGGGTGTATGGGCCGTTGTTACTGAAGCACATCAGAATCAGCTACCGATTATTGATGTCTTCAAGACAGGGAGACTCACTACTTGTGGGAAGACAGCGTCGAGATGAGGCTTCGGTGTACGACTCAGCATCGCCCTCATCAGGATAAGGACCGATACGTACTCTTGTAGATTGGTGTTTGCGGTACCAGTCTGAAGGAAATTGTCCACCGTCCATCCCCCGAGCGCTCCAATCTGGAACTTGGTCGAGCGCTTCGCCATACCGAACGACACGGACAGATTCACCCCATACCCGTGCCTATTACGCGCATCAGCTTCAGAACCCTCGTCCCCCGTCACAGCAGGCCCCATAAAGCTCCGGACAGACCATTCCGCAGCCCATTCGTAAGGATTCCACCCCTTTGGACGGTTCGAGTAAAAGTCAATCTCGTTGCCCATCTCGATAAGGTCTAACGACACCCCCGATAGTTGCGGGTCCTGGAGTCCACATCAGGGGATGATCGTCTGAGACTTTTGGAAAGACTCACGTCGAAGGCGGCGAATAGCGCTCTGCCCCCGCTGACCGATAGTATAGTTTGTCGCTTCCGGGAACAGCTTATTGGTAGCGTTCTCCTGTACCGGCGGGAAATTGATATCCGTCTCGATATCGACCGAAGCGTCAAAGAAAGAGTTGTCTTCCGAATCTCCACCAATCCTGACGATTTCAGCTTTCACCCACCCAGCTACCCAACGCCATGAAGATCACTCACCGGAACGGGACCGCTACACCCGTCCTATCCTTCAAGTTCTGTAGGAGCTGGATAGTGTAAGTGTTCGGGGCGGTATAATTTCCGGTCCAATCGGGCCAACGGTCCTCCTCGATCGACAGCCCGGCTACGTCCTGTCGCAGTGGGACGAGGTAGTACGGTGCGAAAGGCGGGAGGTTGAGTGTACTGTTCGTGACCTGGGCCACCGTCGCCGAGGTTGCCGCAATGACGAGGCCGAAGAAGAGACGCGTTGACATGCTGAGTTGTGCGCGGAGTCGGTTGTCCTGCTCGCTGGGAGATGGAGTCGTCGGACATGGTCCCCATCGTGTTTATATCACTCATTTAGTCTGGTCCGTGGCGAGTCCGGCCCGAACGTCCGTCGGACCGTATGAAGTCATCTGAGCTTGCGATGCACAAGTCACGAGCCCTGCCACTTCAGATCATGTGCCCACCTTGATCATGACCTTCTGAAAGAAAGCCTCACGAGGGAAACATTCGCGCTAAGACGCTGGAGAAAAGATTTTAGCTCCCTTTCGGCGAGACGCCCGCTGCCAACTGTCTTCGGGTGTCTGCATTGGTCATATGATGAGGGGCTGGTCATGTGCTTATACATGGTTGAACCCGACATGATGGCGAAGCTTGTTCGGACAATGGAATCCACCGAGGTCAGTCGCGCTAACGATCTGCCCCACGGAAAACGTAGTCCAGACTCAGGTGATACTCTCCCTTTGTGTGTCAAGACGCATCTCGTTTGGGGTTCTGGAAGGATGTCTACTGGATGTTGAGAAACCCTAATCACACGTCAAGCTTGGCGGTATCATGTTCCCATCGAGTGTATGTATCCTCTATCGTATGTTGATTTCCTTCAGCCTCCCAATCGGTGGACTTGCCAAGCATATGTCGTTCAAGCACTGGGATCCTTTGTTAGTCGGTGTGGCACTCAGACGTAACGATATCTCAAAAATGAGCGCTGAATTAGCCAAGGAGTAGATGTCAAGTACGGAAAGGCGTAGTTGGTCACACTAACCGCAAAGCTAAAAAGCATCAATAGGAAGTCCCCCGATCCCGGGATATTCCTCCAACTATATAGGAGTCAAGTCCCCGATATGACAGTAGACCACGAGCTGCACAGAGTTTGCTGCCTCTTCATGCATGGAGTAACACTAGACGCTTGACATTGTCATTGTCATGGATGGTGCAGAAGGCAAGCGCTGAGCTACCTAATTGTGAGACAGTAAGTCACCTTGTCATTCTGTAGACGTTCAAACGTTCTTGCTGCAACCTTCAACAATGTCTTTCTTGAACACAATGCTGGGATTTGACAACCATTCTCAGTCATACTGGTTCTAGTCAGGTTGCTCACCCTAGATTATGATAGCGATAGTAGTCATCGTTTGGAGTCCAATGTGGATCTCCATACATACTGTTTTGCATCTTAAGAAGCTGTGGGTGTGCATGCCTACCTGTCGGACTTCTTCATCACATAGTATATACCTGATAAAATACGGGCGGTATCCCTTATACCATACTATGTTTTTCGTTTTCCAGGAACCCCGTTGATTTCGTCACTCTGCCTCATTGAACCATGCTAATATCGTGTCGTTTTCAAGAGTGCTGGGCGTGTTTTACGCAGAAAATGGGGTGAATGTAAGAAGTGAACCTCCCCAGTTGCTATCGTACCGTCTCGCAGCGAGATTGAGACCGCCTGGGATACGATGCATATGCAGATCATTCTACTCCCAACCCGCTCCCCTTCGCCGCCGCCGCCGCGTCGTTCTGTATCTTCACCAGATCCTGTCGATTCAAATGCTGTTCCTCAACATCAGCGCTTCCCCCCAACATCCACTGCATCACCCACCTTGGTATCGCACAGACTCCTGAATATGGATTCCCGATTATCGTATAGCTTCAGCGGGGAGTCGAACTGCATCCATCAGCCAATGGGACACATCGCCCTAATAGGACGTACCTCTGCGACGTTGCCGCCGTCCATCACTAGGATCCTGTCGTAATATGCCACAGTCTGAAGTCGATGTGCGATCGAAATCAACTAATTGAAATTTCAGCTGGTTTCGTGCCGAGAAGGAGCGAGAGCGCATACCGTGACGTCAGAGAACTTGGTCTGGATGATAAGTTGTATGAGCTGGTCGGTCTCGGGATCGACGGAGGAGGTCGCCTCGTCCAACAAGAGGACTTTACAGCCCCTTGCCAGAGCTCGCACAAGAGCAACTGTCCCACATTAGCAGGAATTTTCCGAGAGATGTGTGAACTAGACATACGAAGTTGCCGCTCGCCCGCACTGAAATTGTTTCCCTCGTTCAAAACAATCGCGTCCAGCCTGAACTTCTCATTCCGAGAACTCGAGGCATTCGAGTTCGAATCATCGCGTATGAGACTGAGGGCGTCGCTGAGCTCCGCATCGGTCCGCGAACTGGTCGGATCGATGTTGTCTCTGCGATACGCGCACAGTCAGTGCTGTCCGCAATCTGTAGAAGAGAGGCGTGCCGGACAGTCCCGCCGAAGAGGAATGCGTCTTGCGGTATGATCGCCAGTCTCTGCCGTAACTACTCACAGGTGTCAGCAACCTTTCCGTAACGTATGCCAGACGATGTCTCTGCAGAGGCACAACAGGAGACAAGATGCGGAACCTAAGACCGCGACCCACCGTATCGAGCCCAACCCCCTTCAAATCCCTCCCATCCACCCCGATCTTCCCACCACAAAGCTCGACCGTCCTAAACAACGCCTGGGCAATACTGCTCTTCCCCGCCCCCGTCCGGCCGATGATCCCCACCTTCTCGCCGGGGTTGATGGTGAATGTCAGTCCCTTGAGGACGAGGGGTAGGTCAGGTCGGTAGCGGAGTTGAACGTTGTCGAATTCGATCGCCCCTACGCTCGGCCATTCGGGGCCGGGGTCGGTGGGCAAGGTGGGGTCGGCTTCTATCTCGAGGTCGTTGTAGTATTGTACGCGCTCGACGTTGTTCTGTGACATCGTCAGATGCCGCTCACTGTCAAGAGAAAGCTAACTCACCATCTCTTGCTCGACTTGGGCGAATAGCTGTACAAGATTGGAAAAGACTGATGAGAAGATCAGCCATCTATCCAGGTTAGTTGAGTCGGTGGAGGAAACGCACCCGAAGCAGCCGAGATCGAGTAGGTGAGCACGACACCGAGTTTCGACGGGCTGATTGAATCCCGGAAGATCGCGCCGAACATCGAGACCAGCTGCGATAATCATCAGCTCAAATACACGAGCTCAAACAAAAAGGTGACATACCATGACGAGCATATAGCTCAAGAAATCTAATCGAACACCGAGCCACCTGAACATGTCAGTCATACGGACGGATGTCTGATGCAATCTTCTCACCGTTGTATCGTGATCTGCCGCAGACATCAACAGCCGTCTCAGCCTATGGCCTCAACTTACAGTGATGATGTACGCTTGCTACAGCACCCATCAGCGCGGCCCCGTTAGGCTATGCCTCAACTTACACATTCCACATTCACCGAATGCTGCAATCTCCTCTCGAAATTATCCTGCTGGCCAAAAGCCCGGATCACAGCGAGTCCTGCGAGCTGCGATACTACATCAGTAACATAGCTCATGAATTCAAAGAACGGGAAGGGCGTACTTGCTCGCCGAAGGAGCTGTAGATGAAACTCCTAGAAATCGAATCGATACGCTTGACCTCTCGAGATGTTTGGCGGTAGTACGATGCGGCCAGGTACTAGGCCGCATAGACTGGATCAGCGTCCGTAGAAGAATGAGGAGGAGTGAACGTACGTAGAATACGCCGAGAGGGATGAAAGCCAGTCCGAGATATGGGAACGAGTAGACAACCAGCGCGAACGTGCCGACCACAGACAGGGCGTTGCTATTCAATCCATCAGCGACATCCAGTCGACGCGGGATAAAGCGGGATGCAGGTGGACGTAGAATGATGAAGGACATGGAGGAGATAGAGCGGGATGAAGATAGACGAGGACTGATGATGGTTGATGAAGAGATAGACGTACCTAAGCAGCTGATTCCAAACCTGAGCCAACCGATCATCCAGCATCTCGATATCTACTTTCCATCAGCTTGATCCCCATAAGTCCCAATCAACTTGCCCTTGGAAAGCCGATTGATGATCCGTCCAGTCTAACCTCACTCAGCATCACTCAATATGCGAACGAGCGAAAGGCATACAGGCGTCCGATCGTGCCACCCCGTCGGACTCCGCATCACCGCCTTCCAAGCGCCGTCGAATAGGGCGAAACTCGCTCGGATACCCGCGAGGATCATCGTGTACGACGCGGACCACTGGTACCACTCAGCTATCCCCACACTAGACCCAACTGAAATCCGACTCACGGTGAAGATAGCCGAAGCCACACCCAGCGCTATCCCACATCAGATCCAGGCGAAGGCTGGATGGGAGGGAGCGACCCACCCGCATAGATAGCCATATAATCCCCCTGCCTAAACCCGCCAATCTCCCCTCCAGACCAGAATCCCAAAAACAGCGAATTCCCGACATTCGCAGCCTGCGTTCCACACAACAAAGCAGCACACAATCCCACCCACGTCCAAGAACCCATCGCTTTCCCGTATTTCGCGTATACCCTCCATGACACGGCGCCCACTTCGCGTTCTTCGTCGAGTAGGAGTTTGCCGCCGCCTCCAGTGGGAATTTTGGTTTCTTTCGCTTTGGCGGGTTTCTCTTCTTCCGCCTCGTCAATGGCGGGGCCGGAAGAGGACCCGAACTCTTCCATCAGGGTACGGAAGACACCTTCTTCCTCCCTCAAAGCCTACACCCAGATCGGCTTAACTCGCTGAGACTGATAATCAAGAATGCGTACAGCGTAAGTTCCATGCTGAATGATCCTCCCCTGATTCCCCTCCCCCCTATCCAGAACCAAGACCAAATCCGCCCTCGGCAGAACATCCAAATGATGCGTCACCAGCACCCTTGTCCGTTTCGACAACGGTCCGGTGAGGATACAATTATGCAACAGATGATGGCCGACATGCGCGTCGACTGCGGAAAGGGGATCGTCGAGGAGGACGATCTCGGCGGACCTGTTGTACGCTGCTCGGGCGAGACAGATTCGTTGACGTTGGCCGCCCGAGAGTGTGATTCCTTTTTCGCCGATCTTCGTCCTGTCCAACCCAATCAGCGACTTCTCGCGTTTCAAGTGGGAGAAGACATGGTGACTCACTCGTCGCCATCGGGCCACATTTCGACCTCGGCTCGGAGAGCGCACGCATCGATGATCTCGTTCACCCGGTCCACATCGACATCCTCGGGTTTGCTCGAGAACGTGATGTTCTCCCTTATAGTCCCGGACTGGACCCAGGCGTGTTGAGGCACTGTCACAATATTCAATTGGCTCGACTTGTGAGGCTGGAAAGGGGACGTACCGTAACTGACAGGACCACCAAACACGACGTGCCCATTCAACTGCTTCATCTCATTGATCATTCCCGACAACAAAGCCGTCTTCCCCGTGCCCACCCTCCCGACAATACATACCAGAGCCCCTGCACCTTGTCAGCATGCCCCCTCCCCCCGGGGGGCGGCCGAGACTCACCTCTGGGGACCTGAAGGTCTATGTCCTTCAACGAGAACGGGATCCCCTCCTCCCTCTTCACCTTCCCCACCTCCACAGGCGGTAAACCCTGCTTCTTCCTTTCCCTCGCAGCCTTCTTATCCCTGTTCGCCTGCTTCTTCGCCTCCTTCGCCCCTGCCCTATCCCTTGCTCCACCTCGACGTCCACCGGACCGCCCTCCGGTATCGGGTGGGGTCGCGCTGTCGAATTGGAAGTCGCCTTCAACGTCGATGGAGTATTTGGAGGATCGGTCGATCTTGAGCTCGCGTTTGAGCTCGTCCGCCTAAACCCGGCGTCGTCATTCACATCAAAGCGACGCGAAGGAATCGGCTTACACGCAGCATCACACCGATACGTCCTGAAGGGTTCGTACCGTCAGCAGTGCCGAAGAAGGGATGGACGACTCACCTATCGCGACGGCAGCATCACTGACAGCTGTAAAAGCCATGGGCAGGAACGAGATCGGCTGTTTCAACACATTAAAGTACTGCAGCCCCGAAAAGATGATCGCAGCGTCGAGCTGATGTCCACTCAAGCCATACGTGATGAAGGTGACTAACCGCACCGTCAGACTGGTTGACCGATTCGTGGAGGATTAGTCGAGGAGTACTCACGAACAGCAGCGAGGATCGGGATGAACTGCATCGTCGCCGTCATAGTCGCACGATTCAACCCGTTCCTCCGTAATTTCGCGAGCTCCTGTCGTCGGAGCTTGGAGACTTTCTCTCCGAAGAAGACTTCGTAGGCGTATAGCTTGACGGCGCGGATGTTGTTGATGATCTACCACGGGATCCACTTCTTTAGCCAAGCAGTGTAGCCGAAGGGGACACCCACCTCGGAGAGAAGGCGGACGCGGGTATCGACAATCTTCATCTGCGCTTGGCGGTAGGTGATCATCCGGACGAACATGGTGGCTGCAAATGTCACTTCTGGCTAGACAGAATCAACAAGCGCTACTCACCTTGAAGAGGCGTGGCGAGGATAAGGATCTAAAGATGATGTCAGGGGGGGGGAGGTGACAGATCTTCTTCTAGACTCGACTCACGGCGAGACCGACCAAGGCGGAGTAACCCAGAGTGTAAATGAGTAGAGCGATCCCAACCAAAATCTGCAAGGGCTGGACGACTAGATTGAGTGTCATCGGGGCCGCGAAGTCCTGAAAAATGCGATCGCGTCAGCTTCTTTGCCAACAACCTCACAGCTAGAACTGACGAGGAACGACGCATCAGCCGAGACCATAGTAGTGAGTCGTCCATTGGTCATCTCAACCCTCGACTTCCCTGACAACCGCCTATCATCCTATCAGCGCGATCTCCACAAATGGATTATCACCCACATCGATTTCCTCGATATCAAATCAATCACCTATCCCCGTCCCCGATCAGCATGTACCCCGGAGAGGGTAAGACGAATCCACCGAAGCTCGCATCATGAACCCCACGACAGCTCCCCGTTGAGAACTTTGATACGTAAACAGACTGGCCGAGATCTCCATGACGAACAGCGCGACGGCCAGACCGATCCCGTAACCCACGGATTTGGGCGGGGTGAGGAGAGCGGTCGATATGTCGGACTGGGAGGCAGCGTGGTAGGCGTTTGCGAGGGTTAGTTGTTGGATGATCTTTCGGGTCAGGAGGGGGGCGGTAATTTGGAGGGTGGCTTGAGGAGGGACGGGCGGGGGTAGAGGAGGATACGGTGCAGCGGGAGAAGAGTCAGAGGTGGAGGAGCACAGGTAAAGGAACGGAAGGGAAGACGTGGCGAAGAGGGAGGGGTACGAGACAGGAGAGAGGAGGGGAGCAAGTAGGTGTTCCGCGGAGACCAGGCCGGTAGCATGGATCGGGATCAAGTGGTCAGGTGATCGAAGAATGGCAGTCACGGAGGATACGATGTAAGGGAAGAAGAGTTTCATCAGCTCTAAACCACGCTCGAGGAACCACTCACAGCCACAAGCGCTCAAAACCAAAGCCTTCCACCACCTCATCCAAACAGTCGCGTACATCGCCTTGACAAGACTCATGTCGTAACCCTTGCCATCCTCATACACCAGTTTCCCCTCGGCGATCATCTTGGCCTTCTTCCTCCCGTAGAGTTTCACGTCTTCCGGATCGAGTTCCAGGCCATCTTTCTTCCCACCGTCTGTCTTCCCACCTTCCTTCTTCCCGCCCTTCTTTCCGGTATCCGTCGTGGGAGCGTTCTCGGCGAGGACCAAATCCTTGCCCATGCCCCCTTCAGGCACTGGCCTGGGCAACGCTCCTCCCTCTGCAGTATCCCCCAACTTCGTCCCATCCAGTCCCCCCGCGAGGTCGTCAATCACGTCCAGGACCGCAGCCTCTTCCCTCGCCGCATTGGCCTCAACCTTCTCCCCTCTCCCGCCATCATCCCGTGGTAAGCCCTTCTCGATATCGCGCGGCGTAGGACTCGTTGAAGAGCCAAGTTTCGTTGATGATGAGGAAGACGAGGACGAGGAGAATGGGTAAGAAGGTTTCGGTTTGAACTTGTCGATTCGTCGGGAGGGGGGCATGCGGAGTGCCAGATTCGCTTCGAGCTCGTCCGCGTTCTGTCACCAATCAGTCAATCTCACTCCACCAACCTAAATCTGCTTCCAACACGGAAGAATACTCACATTCTGACACTGTAGATCCTCCGTCAACGTCCAAAGATCTACGGCGTATCAATCTGAGTACAGGGAGAGAGTTAAGTAGGGATGACTAACCGTCCGCCTGGAGTGGTCTTGAATAGCCAACCCTCATGATCGGCCCCACCCATTGGAAGATGATCCGTGAGAAGACATTCGCGGTGTTCTGAGGGAGGGGGAGACCGTCGAACGCCGCGGCTGGCCGGGGTTTGGGGTGGTAGAGCGGGATGGGCATGTTGAGGAGATCGGGGGCTCAGCGAGCCGATATGTTGACCAAAGCCCGACTTTCAGAATAGCAGTCTCCGGGCTGCTGCCTGTTGCTGAGACTTGATGGGACTAGGCCTCGGATGCCTGACCGATGGTTTTGGGTCGGATGTTTGATGTGAGACAAGAGGTGGATGAGAAATGCTGCGGTGAATATTTGACCGAGCCTCGGCTATCCCCGCGTGCGGGGGATGTTCGAGGTGACCCTGGCGCTGACGAAAATGATCGCCGACGATCGTTTCACGTGATAGGCACGGGGGGAATGGCAGAAGCCGGAAAGGTGACCGTTCCTTGAAGCCTTATTCAGTCGGATACAAAGAATCAGACGACCAGGTAGACATCATGATCCGTCAGTGCGATGTGTGTTTCTTGCATGTTGTTCTTCATGCTGGAGACTTTCTGTCTGTCAAACAGACTGGCCCGGTCATTGCTCCTGTCACGGATCAAGGGGGTGGTTGGATGTCACAAACAACAAGACAACCTGTCGGCAACAGCCACATCACCCTCGGCACAGCGACCTCGCGGCAAACTCTGGCAACTTTTGGCTTGCCAATTCCCTTTCGGTGGCTTACTTGCTCAGATCTGAGGCCATAGCTTTGAAACCACCGCCATTCGCTGCTAAGACCACATCCCCTAGTCCGCATCATGTTATCTCTGCATCAGAGCCCCCATCACCCTCCTGCCATCGCCCAAGACACACCTTCTCCATCACCCATTCGTCTCGCTATAACTCGTCCTGCTTCGTCTCAAGCCGCTACCAGGCCTACCAAGCGTCGTTGGATGGCCGAAAGGGCCCTACAGGGAGGAGCTACTGCAGGTGAAGAAGAGGAAGGCGGAGACCGCTAGCTTTGGGGAGAAACTGCGTGCCGCGGACATGTTGAGAAACGACGATCCAAGCTTGACTTGGGCTGAGGCGTTGAGGAAGGCTGCGGAGCTGATGGACAGCATAGGCGAGCAGTGCGTACATTGCCCTACAACGTCCATTCGTCGACATTGACCTCTGGCTCTGCCATCTCATCCACCAACCTCTCCCTTCGAAGATGCGACTCCATGATGTCTACTTCGTCTTTTGCCGCCTGATAAAACGCCTCCGTCGCATCCTAGCCTCCCTCTGCATGATCTTCTTAACCTCTTCCTCGCTCAAGACGTCAAGCCATGTCGGTATCAGGATGTTATGGAGGATGCACGCCTCTCACGCCGCTTGGATGAGCCCATGAGCTCGAGATTCGTCTTGAGCGACTGTCAAGCGAAGGTAGCGGAGACTAGACCAGCGAGCTTGAAGTATGCCAGATGCGTGCTCGACCTTGACACGCCTTGTAGCTGCTTTATTACTGAAACAGGCCTACAAGATCAACGCTCAAGTCTCAAGCTTATACTCACCGGTCTCCCCTGCAGGTCTGCCTCTCCCCTTGAACGAATAAACATGGCGATGATATCGTGCGCCTTAATCTGTCACATTCATGATACAATATCTTGTGCAACTCTGGTTGGTGGTCATCTAAGTCATGGACGAGTATCTCAACCCTTGCCATTGGGTCATCAGCAAGAATTCTTTTTCTTTGATACCGGTTTCTGCTGTGTCTGGAGAAACTTTGCCATCTGAGACGGTTCTGGCTTGAGTATTACAGTGCAGCATCAGAGAAAGGTGCACGCAGCCTTCCCTGGCCATGCAAAATTTAGCTGACAAAGAACTGAAACCAGAGAGATGGATGATCAACGTTGTCGGACAACCTTGCATGAAAGAGGGACA
>JAABUK010005471.1_pt1 | contig 19763 bp, 19 predicted proteins | sample 5559141 | NCBI WGS metagenome assembly JAABUK01 (sample SAMN10711869, study PRJNA513367) | rock metagenome | isolation source: Antarctica rocks | place: Antarctica: Victoria Land, Pudding Butte nord | collected 2016-01-03 | reverse complement strand
TGTACGGTCGTGCCCGCTTCGACCTGCTGCGCTTGCGCGTCCTCTACGCCCACTAAGCTACACCGCAGAGGCCCCCGCTCAGACTGGGTAGTCCTTCACCAAATGTGCGCAAGAACCCGTTCCAAGCTCGCCCTCTTTGCGAGCGTCAAATCCATAGCCTGCTCTCCCTGGTCCAAGCTAAGGGGCAGTTGGAAGGGCTGCGGAATGTCCGTGACGCCCTTTCGTTGATCCGCCAGGTATAGGCTTTGCATCCTGGGCTGGTGCTGCCGGCGCGATCTGCTGCTGAATGGTGTTGAGCTGGCCTTGAATATCGTCGAACTTGCGCATCTCCAGAAAGTGATAGCCGAGCGCCCCGAGCAGGATTCCCAGACACATAACTGAACCCCACCAGCTAAACGCAAAGAATCGAGCCGCCTTGCTCACCTCCTTCATCACGCTCCTGGCTTCCCTGGTCGCCCGTTCGAGGAACGTTGTCGGGGCGACATCCCGCCTCCCGTACGAACGAACCGACATTGGTCCACATAAGTCGTGTGGGTAGCAACGGCTCCAAGCGAATCCCTCCGGGATGGCGCACCCAACAATCGTTGCGCTTTCGAGCACGTTACCTGTCTAGCCGTCCTGCAGCAGCTACCCGGCCGTACCAGAGTCCCGAGTCTTTGACCGTTCGCTTCTGAGAGTCATGTGTCTGCTTCTCATCGACATCCTTCCCTCGCGTGTACGGCGATCATGAACCTGAATGCCAGTCCTAAACCTTGGAAGATTGTAAAGCACACTTTGAATCAGTAACGACAAGTCGTCTTCTCACTGATCTGTGGAGAACTAGTTGGCGAGCAGAGAGTTTCGTAACGGACTCATTCTCGGCGACTGATCTGCAGGCCGTAGACTGTGGTAGAGACAATGGCGACCTTCTCGAAGGCCAAAGACGCGCTTGCCGCAATCGCTGGTAGGACCCAACCTGTGACGGCACAGCAGATGGCTCTCGCTCGGAAACTCAAGGTCGCTTTGCCGGAAAAGCTACCGTGTCTTGTCGCGGCGGCATGGATAAAGCGGGCGATGGCTAAAGAACTGTTCGACGAGCCGCTACCATCGACGCTGACCCAACAAGACTATCTCGAAAGCCTCGAGCCTCCGCCCAATCGGTTGAAGCTAGCATTGGCATGCAAAGACCGTATCGAAATGAATGCCTGGATAGAATATGAAGAGCTGAAGGGCCGCGCCAGAGCTCTTAGAGCACTGCGGTTGTCAGAGCGCGATATTGTCCTGGTTTCGGTCGGAGGCGAGATCCGCCAAGCAGAAGTCCATTCCTTCGGAGCAAATGGCAAGGTGTACTTCAAGGGAGGGCTTGGCTCCGGCGTATGGCCTAACCGCTTGACGGTGCTTTACAGGCATGACGACACATCGTCGGATGCCGCCGGAGCACGTTGCGCGATTGCCAACGAGGTATCTCGACAGACCACCTCGCGAGCGTGGTCTCAAGCGCGGGAGCAGGAGCTTTCGGAGTACCAAATCAGGAAGAAGATGACCGAGGCTGACCTCGAAGATCTTCGTAGGGTTGTCGATTCCGCAAACGATGAAAGCACGATCCAGTCATTCCTAGAGAAGCGTCCCCAAGTCCTGGCTGCGCTGCTCACGGGGCGGTCCCGATTCGTGCTTCCACGACCGACCCTCGCGGGTAAATACATACCGGATTTTTTGCTGGCAGACGTTGATTCCTCCGGCGTGCGTTGGGTGTTGCTTGAATTGGAAACCGTAGGCTCTGGTTTAACTCTTCAGTCGGAGAATTCTTTCGACAAATATGTCCGTAAAGGAATCAGTCAGGTCGAGGACTGGAAGGGCTGGTTGTTGGCGAATCTCGCTCACGCCCGCAAAGAAAAGGCTCAGGGTGGTGGAGGATTGGTGAATATTCGACCGGACAGCGATGCGATTGTCTTGGCCGGACGGCGCGACTTGCTTCGAGCGACCTCCAGAGAGATGCGCCGGCCCTTCGAGGAGAAGAATAGGATCGCCGTGCACACCTATGATTGGCTAATTGAACGGCTGCAAGGCATCTTGGAATACGAGGGGCCGCCTGCTCTCAACCCAGATGCGCTACAGCACTAGTCTGACAGGGCAAGTCAACGCTAGGCGGCTGCGCATGCAACCGTGGATTGCACCTCGGCCTCGACCTGCCAATCGGTAGGCTGTTGGGGAGTCTCGTGGGTCTGTGCTGCGAGTGGGAGGGCTAGCGTCAGTGTGATCGCGATGCTGCGCGGAGTGCGGGTAGCTTTCATATGAGGATCCCTTTAGAGGCTTAGGCCGATGCCGTAGCCACGTTGAATCTCTTGTTGGGGAGGCTTCTGAGCGAGGTCTTTTTCGGTCGTCTTCTCGCGTTGAAGTGACGGGCTAGCAGTGTGGACGGAAAGCTCTTTCGCGCTAGGTGGCACCGTCTTCAGAGTGGTCGCCTGGGCTTGCTCGCCGGTCACGATAAAGCGTTCTGCCGACACGCGGCGGCCGCTGTCGGCGGTATAGCCCTGGTCAATGTGCCGTGCCTGCCTGGATGGAATCTTGATCTCTTTCCCGCTGTCCAGACGCACCTTGAGGTTACCGTTTTCCTGGGCTCGGGTCACAGTGGCGAAGTCTCCAGAACGAAGGCCCAGCTCCTTGTCATTCTTTGTAAACCTGATTCTTTCGCCGGTGGCAATGTCTTTCTGCTCGGGTCGATAGACGTGTGATTCGTTGGTCGCAGTCTTTAGGAGAGCCGGATTGTACGAAACCTGATCTTGGCCGTTGCGGACAGTAAGGATGTTCCGGCGAGAATCGACTGCTTCGACTACGGCTTCGCTGTTATGGAGCAAGCCATTCCTGGGGCTGCCTTTCGTGTACTGGATCACGTCTCCGGGTTTGTAGCTTGCCGCCCGTCCCTGCTCCTGGAAGGTTTGCTCTTTCAGGATGGTGGTTGGTTTCCCGTCCGGGGAGAGCCGTCCGGCCTTGCGCAACTGTTCTCGAATCTGGTCGGTCAGCTCGGCTCGCTCTGATCGGCTTGCGGAGAGAACCACGGTGCGATCCCGCTTGCCTGCATATTCTTTTGCGACGGCGGAGATCCTTTCGGTGGCGGTCACGTGTTCGTGGACTCGGCCTTGGTTGCGGAGGTTGTCTAGCGCAGCGGTGGTCTTTCCAGCTCTGAATCCCTCGACAGCCTGGCGAACGTCGCTGATGAGCTGAGGCTTGGAAAACTCGATGGCGGCGGTCTTGGAAACATCAATGGATAGCCGTTTTCCGAGTGAATCGGCGTCGTTTGTGTAGACTCGTGCATCTTGTGAGGCGCGGGAGATGGCGACATACGCGAGCCTGGTGTTGACGAGCGAGCGGGCGGTGTCGGTGTCGAAGTTCGCCAGAACGCGGTCCTGCGTGAGGCCCTGCGAGCTGTGAGACGTAACGGCGTAGCCATGGTCGAACTGCCGCAGCTTGGTTGGATCGAAGCTCACAGTCCGACCCTCTTTCCCGTCCATCCTGACCGTGATCTGGTCGGCCTTGGGGGTCACAATCGTTGCGAGGTCGCGGTTGCGGATGTCGAGGGCTTTATCGTTCGTGGTGAACTGAATTCGGTCTCCAGCCGCAAACTCGCGGCTGGTCTCACGGTAGGTATTGACGCCCTTCAAGCGCCTCGGGTCGTAGCTGACGGTCGATCCGTTCTGCAGCTCGACGGTGAGCTTATTCGTGTCGGTGTCGATGCTGCGCACGGTCGCGTAGCTGTCTTTCGCGATACCTTCGGCCTTGCTGCCGGTGGTGTACTGGAGGACGTTTCCCACCTCGTAGCGTGCGGCCCAGGTTCGCTCCGCACCCGTCAGGTCGTTGCGGTTCGCCAGGGTCTTGTAGGTCTCCGACTGCGGAGCGAGGACGCCTTTCTCTTTCAGCTCGATGCGTACGGCTTCGTTCAAAAGCTGGCGGCTCTTATTGTCCGGGGAGACGATGATGGTGCTCTCCGGCTTTTCGGCGTAATCACGTGCGATCGCACGAATGCGGTCTGACGCATTTGGAATCTCTGTCACGCGGCCCTGCTCCCGGAGCAAGGCGACGCCGCGCTCCGTCTCGTTCCGCGCCAAGTGTTCCACCGCGCGAAGGAGTTCAGGGTCTTTCTGTCGTACGATCTGGTCAAGTTGCGACGTTCTCATTCCCGCATCCTGCATCTGCTGGAACGGTCGCCCGGCCTCAACCCCCTGGTGCTGGCGCACGTCACCGATGACGACAATGTGATCGTTAGGACCAACCTTGTCGAGAAACTGGCGCATTTGCCGAGAGCTGGCGAGGCTGGATTCGTCCAGCAGGTAGAGGTGTCGGGCGTCTGGGTCGGACGGTTGTTTCGCTCGCGCGAGGAAACTCTGAAGGGTGTTCGCCTCGATCCCGGCCTCGCGAAGCTGGCCGCTGGCTTTGGAGGTCGGGGCGAAACCTTCAACCTTATAACCGTTCTTTTCTGCTCCCTCACGGATAACTTCTAAAGTCGTTGTTTTGCCGGTTCCAGCGAGCCCTTGCAAGCCGTGTACGCGATCCCTGGTGCTAAGAACTTCTTCCACTACTCGGCGCTGTGATGCGTTTAGAAAGTCGCGGCTCTGGGCCTGGGTCTCGGCCATTGCCGCCGTCGTAATCGGCGCGAGGGTGTTGCGTCCGTCGAGCACGTGCTTGATGTTGGTCCGCTCCTGGGCAAGGGTTTCCGGCGTTGTGAAACGACGGGCAGAGGCGTACTTCGGGGTCTCGACGGAGCGGAATTCTCCGGTCTTTTGCCGGGTCTCAAACTCAGAACGAACCTCGGCAGAGGTCACCTGGCCCATCCCTCGGCGCAGCGCATCGCGCATGATGGTTCGTTCATCAGCTACAGCCTCACGCTCGAAGGCGTGTGCCTTGGCGTAGGTGACGGCTTCGCGGGCGTGATTGATCCGTTCTGGCTGGACTTCTTGCTGCTGGTATTGTCGGATCTTCGCTGCCGAGATGACCGTCTGATGTTGATTGCCGTAGTCCGCTGCGAGCTGGCGGTGAGCTGCTAAGACCTTGGCTGGCGATAGGTCCTGCTTGCCTTCGCGTGTGGCATGTGCGGCGATCTGCGCGGCCTCTGGCCCGCTAACGCCTGCCTTTGCCATGTGCTCCCTGATCTGAGCGGAGCGGGGACTGGGCGCTTCCAGATACGCCGCGGAGTAGCCTTTGATTTCAGGTGCGCCGCTCTTTCCCGTCTCCATCTCGTAGCCGAGATTCTTGAGCCTTTGGAAAAGCTCGGCCTGATAAACCGCCGTGGCGTAGTTCTGGCTTGCGAAGAGAGAGCGAGCGTCTAGAGCGCGCGTCGATCCGTCTGCCCGCTCGGTCACGTTGAAGATGACCGCGTGTGTGTGGAGCTGGGGAGCAGCATAGCCGTCAACCGGACGAGCGGTATCGTGTTCGAAGGTTGCGGCAACAAACTTTCCTGTGGTCTCGGCTGGGTTATTTCCGCCAATGCGAGCTTGCGTAAACCTCTCCAGCTCGCCCAGAGCGACACCGACTGCCTCTCGGTGAGCCTCGCGAACTCGCTCATCTCCGCCCACCAAAGCCGTCAACGAGACGGACTTCGAGGGGGCGAACTGAGCGTCCCAACCGGCGCGGTGTTCAACGGCCTGGGTGGTAGAACCGTCCGGGTTTTTGTACTCCTGGGCCTCGCGATGCTTGACCAACTGCTCACCGGTTTCGGGGTGCTGGCCCTCGGCAAGCCGGTTGAAGACAAGTGGGCTGACCTCGCCGGAAAGGCCGAGAGACGCCGCGAGTTCACCCTTCCATTCGCCTTTCACCTCCTCGCCCTGTTGGTAGTAGCTTTGGGTCGAGGAGCCGTAGTCCAGCTTGTGGTAAGCAGCTGCCTGTCCTGCATTTAGGGGTGCAGATATGCTGAGCATTTGAGCGGGGTCGGCTCCTTGTTCGGGCTCTGGGGACAGTGTGGTCGTGACGAATCGGCGAGCATTCGAGCGAGGTCGCCCTGCTTACATTCGGCTCAGTTCGTGGTGCTGGAGCTGGTGTGCGTGGTTTTCGTTGATGGTGGCTTTTCTGCGATCATTGTCGCCCTGTAGACACTCCGCCTGGATCACTTCTGGAACGATTGCGGCTTCTGGCTCGACCTCGGCGGAAGTGGTCTTCTTCCGCTTATTGCGACGTTTTCTGTGTTCCGTCTCTTCGGTTCCGACCTCTCCGTTTTGAGCTGCTTCCGGCGGCGCTTGCTCGGTCCGGACCGCTTGAGTGGACGGTGGAGGCGGGGCCGGTGCAGCCGGCGCCGTCACCGCTGCTGGGCCTGTCTTGCGTCAAAGCTCAACTCACCTTCCGCACCACCGCGCGGGATAAAGGCGGGGGTGTGTTTAGGAAGGTTCAAGTACTCGAAGTTGAATGGGATGACGTTGTTGCCATGCTTCAGATAAGCGTGCAAATCTTTGAGGCCGGTGATCTGAGATTCCAACACCAGTGGTTCAATCTGACGGTCGAGCGAATAATTGCGGCCCTGTTTGGCACCATCGTGTTTGGTCTCTTTGACCCGCTCAATTTCGACATACCCGATGGCTTTGGAGATCCATTGAGCGGCGTTTGGTTCCGACGTTTTCATGAAGAGTTTTGTGGCTGGTTGAGATGCCATGATTTCGGCGAGTTTGTCTCCATAGATCGCCTGAAGCTGGGCTCTTCCCTGTAGTCCGAGAACAATGGGGTTCATAGATTTGCGAGCCTCGGTGAGAGCGGTATGAAGCTGTGGCAGACGTTGCAAACTGGCCAGTTCGTCGATAACAAACCAGACCGGCTTCTGATTCGGTGCGGGTTCGTTCATAAGCCGCATGACGAGCAAGTCGATCCAAAGGGAGTGAAGCGGACGGAGAGTATTTCGCTCCGTAGGGCGCGACGTGATGAACACCCAGCCCTTGCGGGTCTTCGACCAGGTACGGGCATTCCAGGTGCCATTCGCCTCCCCCTGCTTGGGAAGCAATCGGAACGACTTCGCGACAATGGCGAGCGAAGAAAGGACACCGGCTCGTTGCGGTCCGGCGTTCCGGTCTATGTAGAACGCCATCTCAGTACCCTCCACCTTGGCAAGCAGTTCTTCGTCACTGGCAAGCCAGTCTGCGAGTTGGTGGGGCGTCGGCCCGTACTTCAAAAGGTGAGCGAAAATCTGAGCCGGGGTCTGATGGAAGAACTCGTCTTTGGTCTCGCCGGTGGGCTGGTAGAGCGATGCTGCGATGGCATCGGCCTCCGCGTTCGACTCCATCTCCTGGGCTGGACCCCAGTGGGGACAGCGGGCGTCGAGCGGGTTCAGGACGATGTCGCCGCGATTCAGGTCGAAGAATTTCTGGATGTATTCTCCCGCCGGATCATGGACCACTGCTGACTCTCCGCGCTCCGCTAGTTGCATGAGGAGCTGCGTAATAAGTTGCGTCTTGCCGACGCCGGTGTCGCCGATCATGAGGAAGTGCTGGGCCTCCTTCCGGGCGGGAACTCGTATCAGGCTGTCCGACTCGGTCGTGTGAAAACCAATGCCGTCTCCGTTCTGCTTCTTCACAAACTGCTCTGGTGTCATGAGGGCTGGACCGCGAAGGAGACGGCCGTATTTCATCTGCCGGAACCGTCTCATATCAGCTGGAATACTCAGACCAAGCAAAGCAAGCAGGCTGAGTCCCAACCAGGCAAAGCTCCCGGAATATGAGCCTAGAAGGCTGTCACCTTCGAAGATCGCGCCGCGAAGCCACCGGCTCATCGCGGCATCGGTGAAACTTTCAGGCTTCCCGTTGTAGAAACCCCTGTACCCCTGGGCGAGAGGAAGAGCGGAAAGCTGGACAGGCACACGATGCCCATCTGGAAAGATGGTCTCGCCTTCTTCGAAGTCGACCGGTAACGCCCGGCGTGGCTGTACCTTCGGCCCTCCCAGATAAACGAGACTATAGCTCCCGTGAGCCTTGAAAAGAGAGCCCACGGAAGCCCGCAGATAAGCTCCGCTATACGCCTTTTCGAGCGGCGCGGTGCCGAAACGGAGATGCTCCCATCCGAAGAGAAGCGCAAGAAACAGGGCCGTCGCGATTGCTGAATAGGTGTAGACCGGCACATGCGGCGGAAACACCAACGTCTCTTTACGTCCTGAATTATTTGCCATCCTTAGCCCCTCTCCCCTGTCGGCTCGTACTGCGATATCACTTCGCCGGTGACTCTGCGTTTCTCGTTGCGAACGTAATTCATAAGCGACCGAAACTGCTCCTCGCTGTAATCCTCGTTCAATGCGATTGGCTTTAGGAGACTCACCACAATCATCCGAAGGCCGACAAGTTCTGTGAGTAAAACGTCGTCCGCTGGACGCCGCGCACTCGCGAGGAGCTGCTCCCTGGACCATTCGCTGATGGCTTTTCCCTCACGCTTCGCAGCATTCTCCAGCTCGGTAAGTTCGGTGCTAGAGACGCGGGTGCTCACGGCGCTAATGCGCGGCAATCGACCCTGAGAACGCCGTAGCCTGCTCGATAAATCCAGTGCTTGAACTGCTGGTAATTGATCCATAAAACCCCTTCAGTCGCGTGGTTTCTATAGAAAACGTGACGTTTACTATAGAAAACCTCCGTCCGCTAAACCATTGATTGCACGAGGGTTGCCATACGGCAACCTTTCGGCTATGGAACACCACCCTGGAAGGGGTGGAGTGTCATCTTTCACCATGTGCAAAGCACATTCGGGTTTCTGCTTCGGCAATGGTGTTGGGGGAGGTACTGCTGCGTATGCTCTGCGAGGCCGATTGCTACCGGCTACTTGGAGCTGGCAGCATGAGGGCTCGCACCGTTCGTCGCGCCATTGCCAGCACCGTTCCGCTTGCTGGCTGGTGTGGGAACGGGCTTCTTGATGCGAAGGGCGGAGGGGGTAACTCCGCCCTGATGCGCCTCTAGGTATTGCTGAAAGTCTCTGTCCTTGGTGAACACATACTCAAGGGCCTGGTTCACCACGTCATCCGCAGACGCTTTAGCGAAATGCGCATACTGGTCAACCCGCTTCGCGGTTGACTCTTCAAGTCTGACTGTGCTCTCTACCTTCTTGGAAGTCTGGATGCTGAGCAGTGGCATGGGTGGGTTTCTCCTCTTCAAAACTGGTTAGGCTGCGTGGCTGAAATCAGACGTGGAATAGATCACGTCATGGTCGTAAGTCTGCGTGTTCTGGTCATAACCCCGAACGCGAATCAGCTCGCGGACTCGACGTTTCCCATCCGGTGCACGCTCGCAGTAGAGAGCGAAGTCAATAGCTGATGCGGTCTCGCTCCTCATGAATGAATGGTTGAGGTTCGGGCGAGCGCTCAAGGCGAGGTTCGCGAGCCTTCCTAGCGCGTCAAGGGCGCTGCTCGCGTGAATGGTGGAGAGGGTTCCTCCATGGCCGGTATTCATGGCCTGGAGCAAGTCATAACCACACTCGTTCCGAATCTCACCCATGATGATGCGGTCGGGGCGGTGGCGAAGAGCTGCGGCCAGCAGCTCACTTGGAGTTACTGCAACCTGGCCGGGGATCGCATCGACCGCCTCCCACTGGAGGGCGTTCGGGTGTGCAATCCGCAGTTCGGAAGGCTGCTCGATCACGCAGAGCCGTTCGTTCATGGGAATGTGGTCTAGCAGTGCCTTCATGAGGGTGGTCTTCCCGCTGTCGGTTCCTCCTGCAATGATGCCGTTCTTCCGCTGCATCACGAGGCCCACCAAGAAATCTCGGATCTTCTCGGGCAAACTACCTGACGCGACAAGCTGGTCGGTGGTGAACCACTGATTGAATTTCCGGATGGTAAGCGAAGGACCGTCTTTCGATGCTGGTGGCCCGACTACAGCGACACGCGAGCCATCGGGGAGCCTGGTGTTGAGGATCGGATTCTGACTCGTCAGATCCTGTCCGAGAACACGTGCCACTCTCTGAATGGCGGCGGTGAGTCGTTCGTTGGTGTATGGATCGGCCAGCTCGATCTTTTCGACCCGGCCTGCACGACTCGCGAACACACCCCTAGTGCCGTTCACCATCAAATCCGAGATGGACGGGTCCAAGAGAAGCGCCTGAATCTCCTTTGGAAAGTACGGGAGAATGAGGTCGTAGCTCACTGCTGTCCTCCCTGCTGGTTTGGCGTAGGAAGTGCAGCTTTCACGCCTGAACCTGTGCCGGGAATGATGGTTGTGGGAGCGAGAGCCGGTCCTGCCGGCTTCGCGGTCGGATTATCGAATCCAATCCGGCTCTCGTGGAATTCGGTGATTGTCAGGCCGAGCGGGTTGATGGTTTCGAACTGAGGGAAGACGCGCGACTGTTGGTTCACTTGGAGCGGGTTAATGTAGTAGGTGACGGCCAGCATCCAGTGCTCCGTGCGCGGAGCCTGGGAGGTGCGGCTGGAATAGAGCTTGTCGAGGTTAACGAGCGCAGTACCACGCGCAAGGGTCACGCCTTGGACCGTCTCCTCACTCATGGCCGTAATGGTGACGTTGCGCACGTCTACTTCGCTCTGTTCGGTTTGGCCGGACATGATCTGGGAGATTTTGTGATCGTTGTTGTCCACGGCCATGAACTGCGAGGCGAGAGTCTGCGAGAGAAAGTAGTAATTGAGGGGATACTTCTTCGCCACCGTCTCTTTGTTGAGGGTGAAGCGATAGTTCGCCCAATCTGTGAGATACGTCCGCACTTCACCTTCGCGCGGGCTGTATTGGAGGTCGCTGTACTGGATCGCCTGAGCCCGGCCCATCTCGTCTATGCGGACGTAGCGATTCACCATCGGCTTCTTAGAAAGCGAAGCGATGGTAGCGAACGATCCGAGCAGCGAGATGGAGAGAGCCGCGATCACGAAACGGCTTAGTTTCCGCTCAGCGTAGTGAGACGCATAGACTTCATTCCCGATCTGATCAGTGAGCATCGCTTGCTGGGGGGTGTATGCTGCGTCGGTGATCGGAGCGGTGTGTGTTGCCATGGTTGGTTGTCCTTTCAGCATTCGGAGTGTGACGGTCGAAGACGATTGCCGCGAACCATGCGAGGATTCCGACGAGCATGGCCCAGCGAAACAGCTGGAACAGCGAACGGGGCGCGGCTGGTTCGATGAAGACTCGGTAAGGTGTAAACGATGGACCGAACATAAGCTGGACTCTCATGAGTGCTAAACGAGTGCTATCAGTTGTGCTCCCACACTCTCGATCTTTCCGGCTGTGCCAGCGGCACCGCCGAAGATCGACTGCGTGAGACTCGGGATGAAAAGCATGTTGAGGATGAAGGCAATGAACATAGTGATAACGGGGATGAGATTTGCCATCCACATGTCAATCGAGTAGTTGTCGTTGAACGTCCGCTGGATGAAAGTAGTCATGAAGCCTGACCAAACGAAGAGGAATGCTGCCGCGACCGCCCGAATCATCGCGAATCCGATAAGCACGTCGATGTACTGAAAGAATTTGCTTCGGAAAGAGTTGGTGAGATAGAGCGGGATGAACACTGGCCCAAACAGAGCCGACACGCCGTAGAGAATGAAGGAACTGATGTTGATGAGGAAGAGGATGCCGGAAGAGACACCTAGAATGATCTGCACGAGCACATAGCAGAGCAGTTCAAGCGGCGCGGTCAGTGAGGGTGTATCCATCTGAGCCGACGCCTGCCTCATGAGGGTGTTGAGCGTGTCGAGCGACGAATTATCGAAGACCTGCGTGAGGGCTTCGGAGAGGTAGCTGAACAGGTGGTTGAATCCGAAGCTGGCACCTGGGAGTGGGCTGACCCAGTAGTGTTCCAGCAGAGCACAAAATCCCAGCCTTAGCAGGAACCGCATCACCGTTCCGGCGTCCACGTGCTGCGGACGGAAGCTGATGGTCCAGTTGGCTGTGTTGATGGAGATGACCATCTGGACGAGCATCATGAGTGCGATGAAGCTGAGGAGTGACATTCCCACGCTGGTCAGAACGCCGCCATTCTGAGTGGTAAGGCTGGTAAGGTTCTGCGCAAAGACAGAGAGCCAGTCAACGCCCTGGGCGGCTGGAGCTTGGAACATTGCGAGCATTGCCATCTAAAACTCCTCTGTCTCCGAGTGGCGCAGTGGGGTCAGACCACTACGGCAGATAGTGGTTCCACGTCTTGCCCTGCTTGCCGGGCATATTGTTTTTGGACCGGCGAATCGCGTCGATCCTCTTCGCTTGATCCTCGCGGGCCTTCTGTTCGGCTGCTGCCTGGCGCTGTTGCTGTTCAAGGACGGCAGCGGTGCGTGCTGCCGCCGCTGCCTGCTCCTTGCGGATGCTGTTCTGCCTGACCAACAACCCTCCAATAACGGTGAGAGCTGCGAGGATCGCGATTAGAAGTTTGGTGTTGATAGCTTTGAACATCCGGTAATTCCTCCTCGACGGGTTTAGGCTTTGAAGTAGCCCGCAGAGATGGTTAGGGTAGGTAGTTGTTCCACGTACCGCCCTGGTTCTCGGGGTGCTTCGGAGCAGTGAGATTCTGCTGTCGAATGTACGCGGCGGTGTTGAGGTCGTGTGCAGCGGCGTTCCGTTGCTGCATATTCTGGATAGCGAGTTGAGTGGCGATGCAAGTGTGCAGCGATCCCTGGGCCTGCTGATCGTTCATCTGCTGCGCTTGACCTGCGTTGAGTAAGTTGAGCTGTTGCACCTCGCTGTTTGTGTCCTGGCTCCCGTCAAGCTGCTGCTGTTGTAGGTTTTGCTCGGCGGTGCTGGCGTTTGCTCTCGAAGCGCGATAAGAACCAACGGCGTTGATGCAGTCGGGTGAGGCTGCATCGGACGCCTCGATCAAAGCGAGCTGGGAGAGCTGAGTGGAGGAACCAACGGTCTGCCCCGAGAGGAGACTGGAGGTATCTGACGAAAGAGAGACGTTGCCGTTCTGCCAGGCCGAATTAGCGGTGCTGGCCGAGTCAGAGTTGAGTGCAGCGGAGAGCCCGTTAGTCTCACCGAAGGTATTTGCGACGTTGACGGTCTTGAGCTGGTTTAGCTCCGTCTTCCAGACCGTTTTGATGGAGAAGTTCTTGAGGCTGGCGAGGGTCGTGTTGTACTGATTCCTCGCCGTCGTGTACATGCCGGTGAGGGTTGAGAGTTGCGAAATGAGACTGGCGTAGGACGTTGGATCGAACACGATATCGCCCAGTCCGAAGATGGCGAAGCTCGGGGTTGCGGTTCCTAGCAACAGAGCTCCGCCCACAATCCAGCGGGTACGCCGTTTTGAAAGTGACGCCTTGATTGCGGTGTATCTGAGGTTCATGAATGCCTCCCTCTCGACTGGTTGCGGCGCTTGGAAGTTAGCCATTTTGGGTGCCCAAACTGTGAAGCATGTTTAGGTACAACGGCGGGAGAAGTCGAACCCGCCTTCCCTCACGATCAAAGCTGAGGGCGAGCCCAACGCAGAGGAAGAGCACTGCTCTCATACGACCCGGCGCTTGTCCTGCGTGTCGTGTGCTCTCATCGCTTCGCTTGTGAGGGTTTGTGTCAGGGTGTCTCCTTTCCGGGGGTTAGAGGGTGGAGTCGACGCGATGTTCTGCGTAGGAAGGAATGAGGAAGTCCTGGTTGATGTAGACCCTCGCTCGTGAACCTTCCTTGACGGTGATGACGGGCAGGCGGCTTAGGAACTTGTTGAGAATCTGCTCGGACTCCGCGGCTGTCTGGGCCGAGATGCCGTTGCGGATTTGCGTCCCGGAGTCGAGCACGCTGCCCGAATTTCCAACTTGAGCGAGCCCGCCGATTCCGCCCACTGCGGCGGCCGCGACGAAGCTGGATAGATAGTGATTGCTCACGCTCGTCGCAAGTCCTGTGGTGCCGAGTGGGTCTAGGCCGACGAAGCGGTTGAGGTCAAGCGAGAACCCGTCTGGGCAGATGGCCCGGTTGAAAGTCACCATGAGCTTTCGCTGACCTGATGCCCCCACGCTCTGTACATTCCCTATAAGCCGGGTTCCCTGGGGAAGGAGGAGCTGTTGGTGATCGTGCGAGTAGTAGTCCGTCGTGAGCATCACAATCATGGGACCTGCCATCGCGCCGTCGATGTGGTTGGTCACGACTCCTTCGAACACGGTTCCTTCGAACACGCGATAAAGCCTGCCCTGAAATTCATCGAAGTCGTAGCGAGCCATGGGATCGTGCTGGGCCGTACGGGACTGATCCGCCACGTTCTGGACTCTTGCTGGAGCCTCGACGCCTTGATTCCGGTTGGTCGAACCTACGGCGGCTCTGCCGGCCTCGTTCGAGGCCGCTGGAGACGCCTCGGACTCGCCTTGCGCTACGTCCTGATCCTGTTCACGCTCGGCAAGCAATGCACTGCCCTTCCCTGTGCTTCCCTGCCCTTCTGAGCGTTGGAAGTCGATAGCTACCGTGTCGCTTGCAAGGGCCTGCTGATGCTGTTGCTCTCGTGCAAGCGCCCTTTGCTTGGCTTGAGCCTGGGCCTCGGACACTCCAGAGGTCTTCTTCGGAGCGTTGGGGTTGTTGCTGCCGTACATCGCCTGGCGTTGCGCCGGGGTCATAGCAGGAGCGTTCGCAGACTCGGGGCCAGGGGTCTCCTGTTCCTGTTGGAGCTGAACTTGCTGGGCCGCGATAGTCTGCTGGCGTAGTACTTCCGCCTGGTCGTGCTGTACCTGGCGTTGCTGATTCGCTTGGAAGGTGTTGACTTGGTTCGAATCGGAGACGATGGGCTTACTTGCCAGAGCGCTCTTTGCGGGCTGGTTCTTCGCGTGCCCTGTGGCGATGTTGCCGACGTTTGCGATACCGATGATGCCCACCACTACGGCAATGGCAATCATGACTGGCGTAGAACGCTTTATCGGAACAGGGGCGTTTGGCTGGCCGGGGACGGTCGGTTCCCGGTCGCCTGGAAGTGTGTGGAGTTCTTCGGTCATGGCTAGTTCACCCCCTGGCGCTTGAAATCAACCCGCTGCTTACCGATGGTGAGATACCCCTGCATGACGGTCTTCGGCACGGTGTAGAGGCCATCTGCGTAGTCCCAATTGATGAGGCTTCCCTTCCCGTCCTTCAGTTCGTACAGCACCGGCGTCTCTTGGAATTTGCCGCGCAGGTAGGTGAACTTCTCATCACGCCAAACCTGCTGAAGGCCAAGCGCGTCGGCCTTCTTGCGGTCCCATGAGTAGTCGAAGTGGAGCTGGCCGGGATACTGGCTGCGGTAGCTCTCGGCTTTAGCCTCTGCCTGCTTCCGCTCCGTGGCCTCTTTTGCCTCCGCCTCGGCCGCCTCGCGCTTCGCCTTATCGAGCTCGGCGGCAGGAACGAAGACGGGCAGAGCGACTAGCTTGTCTTTCCCTACCTGGTCAGCGGGCGAGATGAACACTTTAGAGTCGTAGCGAGGATCGGCGTCGCCGGACACCTCGCGGAGTTGTAGGGTGTATTCGTTTCCGTGGTCTGAAACGATATGTACGTCGGTCACGCTGTTCGCCACCTTGGGCTTTATCGAGATAAACCGGCTGGCAACGTGTCCGCCGTCGAAAACCCAGCTCGATGTGTCTCCGCCGAACACGGTCGCAACCTTCTCCTCGGCGGGCAAGAGAATCAGGGTGGACTGAAGCAGGCCGGTCCTAATGACGGGCGGCGCTTCGGTCTCAACGATCAGGATGGTTCGTGGGGCTGTGGCTTGTGGGTGTGGCTTCGGGTCTGCAGCGCGGCTCACCGTTGCGTTCATGGCAGCCAGGCCGGACAGGGCAAGCGCGGTCAGGGTGTTCCTTATAGCATTTGTCATTACGCCTGTTCTCCATTTGCGAAGCGCTCGATGCCTTCGGTGAGGCCATACTTCTCGACCAGCTTGGACCGGCGTACACGGTCCTTGGGGCGGGTGGAGAACTTGGCATAGCTGCGGTTGTCAAGATTCAGGGTCACCACCTTGGTGATCCCATCACGGCGTACATACAGCGCTTCCCTCTCGCGCAGCGACTCGAACAAATCGAGCTGCTGCTTTGTGAGTTTGAACAGCTCGCCGTAATACTTCCGGTTGAAAGTCGCATCGGGCAGGAAGAGAAACGAGGTGCACGAGTTCACGATGCTGTCTGCGTTCGCCCCCAGGTCGTTCGCGCTCTGGCCGATGAGGGTGACACCCCCCAGGTTCTTGCGGACGGTCTTGATGGACGAGAGAGCAGCGTCGAGAAGTTGCGTGTTCTTCATCGAGGAAAACAGCTCCTCGATCATGATGTGCTTCGGCACTCCGAGGTTCTTGGGATCGAAAAGAACCTCGTTGATCCGGCGTAGGAGCCATACCATCAACGGCTCTACCAGGTCGGCGTGCTGGTTGGTGATGCCCTGGAAGTCGAAGCATTGGAGCCTTCCCAGCGAGAGGCTGTCTTCCACGTTGTCGAAGACGGCGTTGTACAGACCGTCTCCAATCCACTTGGAGAGATAGCGTTGAATATGCTTCGGTAGCATGATTGCCGAGAGCCGCCGCAGTTCCGGGGGAAGGTGGTAGACCCCCTTGACGGCGCTGAACACCGTGTCTTCATCTTCGGGGGACAGCTCGGCTCCACCATTCGTGAGTAGTAATTTGATGAAGGAATGGAGGAATTGCAGGTTGTCGTCGTTCGGCTTCAATGCGAAAGGATTGACGCGCGGACCGTCTTTGCCAACCTTGTCGATCCGGCCCCCGTATAACTCCACAACCGACTCGTAGCTGTTGCCTATATCAAAGATGTAGGTAAAGCCGCCGTACTTCTGCTCGAACGCAATCAGGTTGCTACCATGAACACTCTTACCCGATCCTGGCGGTCCAAGAATGAGCATGACGCGGACGCCGTTCACCCATACGTCCTGGAAAAAAGGTGTCCGGGTGCGGGTCTCAAAGACATTCAGGTATTCGGAATCAACTTCTTCGCATGTGGGGTGCCCGATATGCGGTGCGAAGGCAAGAGACAGCCTGGCATGGTGATCCTCGCCCAGCCACAGCGGGAAGACGTTGAATCGCTGGTTGCCTGGAAACATTGTGTAGAACGAAGATAGGTTGCCAAGTGTCTCCTCCATCACCTGGCTCCGCGCGTCCACGAAGATCCTGTGAACGGCTGGAATCGCGTTGTGAAGTTCGTCCTTGCTCCTGGCCGCGAGCAGCAGCCGCATGGTGTATTCACCCTGCGCGGTCCTATCGAGCGAGTTAATGACTTCGCTCAGCTCTTCGACATTGCTCTGCGCGGCCTTGGCTCCGGCTCCGGTCTCTAGTGAAGCCGTGTCTTTCCCGCTCATGACGCGGTTTAAAATTCCGACCTTGAAGAAGCTGATGAACTTCTCCTGGTTTTCAATCTCCTTGCGTGCCGCCGCACCTGACTTCGGTCTCCAGCTTGTGCACAGAACGCTATCGCAGTCGAGGGTCATCAAACCGGAGAATTGGCAGGGCCGGGACGTGTCCGGCGTCATCATGAGGGAGAACATCTGCACGTAGCGCTTTCCTACTTGCAGATGGTCACTATGCCAGCTCACCGGGCTTTTTACGATCTGACGGTCAACGCCGGTATCCGCTCCAAGCCGGTCGAAGTTGGCCCATGGCTCAAGGTTGTAGAGGTACGAAAAGAATGGGAAAGCCTCGTCTTTAGGTAGCAAACGGATTTCCAGAACGCTCCGAAGGTGCTCTTCAAGGATCGTGGCCGACTTCTGAAGGTTCGCCATCATGCGCGCGTTCTCACCAGCATTCTCCTGCGGCTTGTTCTTCAGCGATGCCGACTTCGGCGGCTCGATGGTGAGGCACCAGTGCAGGTCGATCCGCCTGAACCCGGCTCGCTGGTTCAGATATTCGTGACGATCTTTCACGAATTGGTCGGTGACAGAGCTGGGATACTTCGGTTGCCGGGGGAGGTCATAGCCGTTCAGAACCCGGCAATACTGGTAGAGGCAAGACTGCTCTGGCATTCCGCGCAGCGCGCCCTCGATCATTCGCACGCGCGACTCTAGTTCCTGATCAGTAAGGCTCTCTTCGTCCGCCCCTGCGAGCGAGAATAAGCAGCCATACCCTCCACCCTTGAGAGCAAAGATGGTCGAAGTCACAAACCGAGAGATCGGCACGATAGAGCACGCGGCACCGGCTTTCGTGTACCAGGGCGTGCGCTGCGGGTCATTGGTCGCTTTTGCGAGGATCATAGTAGCTCTTCTGGTAGAGGCTGTGACCCCAGAGCTGGAACATCTTGGGGTGGTTGCGGACGGTGAACCATGCCGCCGTCACCAGCAGTGGAAAGCTGATGACGGCGAGCAGGCGGAAGCCAACGAGGAAAACCGTGACTGACACGAACACGATGGCCATCCAAGCTGTCAGCTCTAATCCGAGCTTGGTCCTGGATCGATTCATCGCCTGGTTGATGGCTAGCGCTTCTCCTCGTTTGGTCATGGTTAGCAGCCTTTAGAGGGTTTGGCCGGTGAGGGAGGAAATCCAGCCTGCACCCCAGCCGAGTACGCCAGCACCGAAGAGAGCGCCAAACAGGCCGGGAATTGCATCCTGAAAGCGTCCTCCCATGAGCCGGATACCAGCGAAGATGAGGCTGCCGAAGCAGATCACCGCGCCCGCGTAGACCGCGAACGTCTGGAAGCTCTGCATCAGGGTTTTGGCTTGGCTGAAGTCGATACCGCCCGATTGAGCGTGGGCAACACCCGACAGTGCCATGCCGAGTGCAATGGGAACGAGGCTGCGACCGAATAACAGGGCCTTCTGCTTGGCCTGCTGGCAATCAATGTTGAGGGTCTGAAGGCGAGCGAAACGAGAAGCAATCGACTTGTTCAACGGGGTTCTCCTGTAAATCCACGAGGTTGAGGGGAAGGTTGCGCTCTCTCGGGAGAGCAGGTCTGTTACGGGTTTTGCGGCCCACGACCCCACGGACACGCGGTACCTTCGCCGCCGTGTTCACGTTGTTGTGCAACCGCAAACTTGTGGGTAGCTCCTACCAACAAATCACTTATAACAGCATCCTTGCACTGTATCAACACATTCAAGGTTATGCACAGTTTTGTGAACTAGACACAAAGGGGCATTACCACGTTTGTGTGTGTGTTTTGGAGTTGCTAAGATCCGGAAGTACCGAAAAGCCAAGGAAGTGCTCTTATCAAGGCAAAGGAAACCATCACCCAAAGCAACCCTGTTCTCCGGTACGACTACAAAGCGTTCGCAGTGGAGTTAGGAAAGAGGGTCAAACAGCTCCGCAAGGAGAGCGGACTGACCTTCCGCGCCTTGGTGAAGCAGCACGATTACCACCTGACGCAAATCCAAAGGATCGAGTCTGGGGAAGGGATTTCGGTTCCCACGCTCCTGCGCTTAGCTGAAACGTTCCAGGTCCCGATAGAGAAGCTGGTCGCGGGTTTGGGGATGGTGGAAGCTGTCGAGCAGGGGTCAGAAACTTCAAAGAAGTAGTCCTCCTCGCGATGCCTGCGGACGGGTCTTCCGACAACCCTGACCGATTGGCAAGCGCGTTTTTTGGCATCTACTTATAAGCGCGTTGAGCGGGGGGGTTCTTGACACCCCTGCATCCTGATTTACGGAAAAAGATGGTCCGGGCTCACCTACATCTCGTCGACGCGAAAGGAACGCCTCTCAGTTCCGGAACCACACTGGCAGTAGAGACAGCCTTTCAGTGGGTCATTCGCGATTACCCCGGCTTCGACCAAGCTCAAATCGCTGATTGGGCCGAAGAAGTAGGCGGCTCGATGCATCTACGCGGAAGTGCCATTGCTTCACCGAAGCGCTATGCCTACGTTGATTTTGGCATTCTGATTTGGCCCACTCTGGCGGTTTAAGTTGGCCCACCCTTGGGCAGAGCGGACTCTACCCTATTTCTCAGCGGAGCTGAGGGACGGAGGGCGAGTTGGACTGGAGAGCCAAGG
>JAABUK010005470.1_pt1 | contig 19764 bp, 18 predicted proteins | sample 5559141 | NCBI WGS metagenome assembly JAABUK01 (sample SAMN10711869, study PRJNA513367) | rock metagenome | isolation source: Antarctica rocks | place: Antarctica: Victoria Land, Pudding Butte nord | collected 2016-01-03 | reverse complement strand
TTCTCACTCCCACTCCCACCACTCCTCTCCCTCTCCCTCTCCGACCCCAACCCCAGCCCCAGCCCAAGAACGTCCCTACTCAAGCCAAACCTCACCTCCCCCACCCTCTTCAGAAACGCACACAGACTCCCCCTAAACTCTGAATTCCCACTCCCGCCCAGATCCCGCTCCAAGAGAGAGATGGCGAGCGCATAGAAGGTCTCCACGTGGCGATCGAAGCGGTCGGTGGGGAAGCCGGAGATGCCGAGGAGGGTCTCCGCGACGGTGGGGCGCCAGGCGATGATGTTGCGTTGTTGGGTTTCTTCGTCGAGGAGGGCGTAGGAGCGGAGGATGTCGGCGCAGAGACTGTGTTTCCATGGTGTTAGCGAGGGGTTGGAGGCAGGCGGTTAGTGGGTGGATGTCAGGGAGGATGGGGCTCCAAGGGTGGTAGTGACTTACGGAATAAGCGCCTCCTCCGTCTGTTTCCTACTCTCCCTCTTCTCCTCCCCTTCATCATGATACATCCGCAATAGAATACTCACGTATGTATTCGCGGAGCCGCTCTCCTGCTTCAAGAGATTGGGCGGCTGCTTCATGAATCCCTGCCGCCAGAGCTGCATGCGGAGATCCTTGTCGGCGTTGAATTTCTTGGCGAACTGGTAGGATTTTTTCAGGAGGACCATTAGGCGCAGGAGCTCGGCTGACGGGATCGAGGCGTAGACGGAATCGTTAGAGAAGAGCTCGGCGACTGTTTCGATCATGAGGAGCTGGAGGACACAGTTCGTTATGATGCGGTTGAAGAAGCGGCGGCGGGCAACAGTGACGACAGGGGCTTGGGATTGAGTGTCGATTTGGGACGGGCGGTAGTCTTCTAGGTCCGGGGCGGTTGTGGGGGTGGCGGAGATGGTAGGGGTTGTGCTAGATTCGATGGGCTGAGCGGCCGGAGGGGAAGGAAGAGCCTCTGTAGTTTGAGCCTGAGTCGATGCTCCATTGGTAGGTGGCGTGATTTCAGGCTGTGAAGGCGGCTCTATTATAGCGAGGCCATTTGCGGTAGAGGAATTTGAGATTGAGGGTGTGCGAGCATGAGACATGGTAGCAGCAGCGGAGAATAGTTCATATGCTGTGGTGCGGTCAAAGAGGCCAACAAAGGCTCCGACAATTTTTGCCCAATGATCAGGTCGGAATTTGGTCACATTTTGCAGGATGAGTTGTTGCAGACAATTGCTGCCAATGCGAGCGATAGTGTCGTTCTCTTGGCAGATGCAGAGAGTAAGAAGATCAAGGAAGCGATCGAGCATATGTTCTAGTGAGGCAAAATAGTGAGTGAATAATGTGATCATGTTTCGTAGAGCTTGAATCATGGTTGTAGATAACCATACAGATAGCTCTTCGTGATTTGGTGCTTTTGACATCTCGGACTTGGATTGCAGTACAACAAATATTGGGTAGAGCAACTGTCGCCAAAGAACATCCCAGAAATCGGTTGGAAAATCTCCTCCGTACCTGATCAGGGTTTCAAAGAGGTATGTGAGAGCCCGTGATCGGACTTCGAGGTCTTCGCCAGTCATCAGGATGTCTTGGTATGCGATGAGCACTGGATACCAAAACTGTTCCTCCTCGGACTGTGGTGTCGGCTGTTTTATACCTGGTATACTGCCATTTCGTTTCTGATTGGCAGCTCTATCGTGCCGTTGCGAAAGCGGACATTCAGGCGTTCTCAGCATTCTTGGGACTGTTGACTTCAACGTCTCAATTGCTTGCAACGACTTCTTCTGGAATTTCAGGTTCTTAGCGAACTCAGTCAAGCAAACGATCAGGTCTGCGAAAGCGCCTTGCGTTATGACAACGCCGAACCGGTCGTTGTAGATCTGGCTTGTATAGTCAAATGCCAGATTGACGATGCCTTCATATTTTTCTCGCGCAGCCACCGTGAATACACCGAACATGGTCTTCCAGCCCGATCGTATGTTCTCACCTCGTACTTGTATCATTTGTATGAGACATCTCAACACCATGTCTTTGACCGTCACAACGTTGCTATTGGCAATAACATGCTCAAACGGCTTCAAGAAGTCTTTTTGAAACTTGAAACCTGGCAGCTCCTCAATTTCCAAGAAGCGCATAGACAGTTGACGCAACGAGTCCAGGGCAAAGAACACCACCGCGGTATTGGTATGGCAGCCAACCTGGTTGAAGCGCTCTCCAAGCACTTCCCATATCCTTGTCCATTCTATCCTGACTCGAGTCATGTTATAGTAACTGATCTCAACTAGCTTCTGGAGGCTGTAAGTCCGGGGTGATTCACTATCTCCAGATGACTGGATCTCTTGCCAGCTCACGTCGCTCAAGGCTCGAACGAAGTCAACAATGGCCTCGCTGGATAGATTCGCAGTGTTGGTGAATATCCGATCAACTCCCCGTACCATGTCCGTGGATCTAGTCTCCATTGCCACTTCAGATCGATAACTAGTGTTGGAATTAGCTGAGCGTAGTCTTGGCCGCCCGATAGACTGCATCGACTTTCGCGATCGGCCAGCCTCGCTCACGTTCGAAGGAAGCGGTATTCTAGCTCTTGTTACATCTGGCAATGCACCCTCGTCAACTCCTCCGGATAGCAATTGGAATCGGTCAAGCATGCTGACACAAGTCAGGATCTCTCTCCAGGAACTCTTGAGGACTTCACCCTCTGATAAGGCCACCTCTAGTAGAACTTTTAATGCTTCCAAATTCTTAGCCATCATCTCCTTCAGGTTTCCGAGATTTGTGAATTTGGCAAGAGCTGTCACGAAAGCCACTCTGGGCGTTTCAAGGTCAAATCGACAGGAGATTCTGATTGCAAGCTTGAGGCCTTCCATACACTGCTTGATGATCTCAATGTTCTGCGTATCCTGAATTTGTCCAGAGAGACCAGACAAGAATGACATCCAGGTAACATTGAACATCGGCCCTACATGCTTGACGGATGACGCGGGTATGAACCTAGACAGCTCTTCTTGCACCACAGATCTCTTTTGCGCTCTGATGAGACTTCGATATAGCTGCTCGGTCTTGTTCGCCATCTCTTCAGAAGCTTGAGCATACTTCTCTTTCCGTACGTCTCGACCGACATTCGCGAAAACCTGGCCTGCCCTTGAAGCTAACCCAATGGTAGGTGTTGATGTTGAGATTCCCAAATCTGCTGCATGCTCACGCTCAGACGCTAGAACGATCTCATTGTGTGCTATCTCATCAAATATGCCCGTCAAGTACTCCGCTGGGAGATCTTGACCATCATTGATACCTCGATTATTTTTGATAAAATCATCTACATCCATACGCCCACCTCTGAGCTTGGTGCTATGCTGGTCGGTATTGAGCATGATGACAGAGTACGCAAGTACGTAAGCTGTGTCAGCATTAGCGAAAGCATTAGGATTACCTGTCAAGTATCTTTCGGCAAACTTTAGCATGAATCGATCGATCTTTTGAGCTTCGCCAGGTAGGCGAAAACTCTGCAAAAATTGTCTTAACGCATCAACGAAGCGTCTTTTGGCAAACTGCATGGCATCTACAAAGGCATGCATAATGGCGACGTTTCTCTCGTCGCCTTCCCCAAGAAAATCTCCAAGCATGGCTTTGTCCAGTCGGTCGTTGCTGATTAGGAACCGAGCGATATCTTCTGGCGAGTCACTCTTGATGAAACTTTCTGCGAGTAACGTCTTGATTCCGCGTTTGGCTTTGAAGTTGAATTGACGGATGCCCTCATTCAAAGCAGTTTTCCGCTGCTTAACCTTTTCTATCTGCGACGGGTCATCTTCGGCGACAGGTGTGGAGGTACCAGTATCATAGGTGGCACTGCCTATCCGCGGCGACGGTGGCACAACACCGGCACCAGTATCCACGGATTCTCTTGAGTCTTCGTACGATCCGCGAGAGCCCGGATATTGACTCGTGCCAGCTCCATCCGTGAGGCCCTGGGTAGACCAATTGTCTAAAGAGTGTAATATCTCGATCAGACATTCTAGCGATTGCTGTTTCAGAATGTACTCAGTCGGCAGTACTGGCGGAGGTGGGTTGGCAAGTGCAATACTAGCAGTTGAGAGACCTGGAAGCAGGGCTCCTTTCTGGTGCCATTCCGATCCACCACTCGGAACACGAATGTGTTGCTCTTGATACTGCACTTGCTGCGCTGGGGTCACGTTGATCGGCGAGCTGCAGATCCTAGCAAGATGCTCAATTATGCCCTGATACATGTTATCCAAAGCTGTTCCATCGCAATCGTAATTGAGGTAGACCTCGACAAGTGCTCGCGGATCCGCGGATAACCTTTCCAGGACGTCCATAAAATGCTGCTTTTGGAACAATGGGGCATTCTTCTTCTCCAACACCGCAAGATAGACCTCTTTGAGGAAGACTTCTAATTCCTTCTTGAGGAAGACACGCAGATGCTTCAATGAAAGCCAGAAGATTTCACAGCACACTTCAAAAACTCGCGCCACCGAGCTTGATGCATTGCGGGACAGACTTAGACAAAGATGAGGTTTGGCTACCTGCATGAAGGGATTAGGCTCTCCATTGGCCCCACTCTTGATCGAGGACAGGGGAGAGATGAAGACGGCAATATGATTGTTGAGAAGATGGTGGATAAGATGTAGGGAGAGTAATTTTGATCTCATGTTCTGAGACTTTAGGTCCTGCTGTTGGTCATGCGTTAAGATTTTCTGGCTCAATTTGCAAAGCGATCGGAAGACCAGAAAAGCATCTTTGATATAAATATCGTCCTCTTCATCTTCTGTAGAAGCATCTTGGTCTTCCTGCTCGACTTGTGCTCCAGATTTAGAGAGAGCGCCAGAGGTAGAGCGGGGAGGCTTGTAGTCTTTTCGAGCTATTGTGACCATGGTGGGAGCATTGTCTGTGACAACTGCATCGTCCAAGTTCTTGTTGTTCTCGAAGCTTTGTAATGTCATTTTCTCCTGCGTCTCCTTTGGCACAGTGATGTCTGAAACACTTTCGCTGTGACTGTTGTTTTGGTCCTCTTTTCCATTCACAACAGGCTGCTCCGCGTCCTCCGTCACCGATGCAGTACCAGACAGATCCTCATCACTTCTTGACTGGGGACTCCGACGCAACCGGGCCTCTTTCAGATCGAGCCGCACGCGGACGCGGTCAAAAACAGTGGCTACCATTTGTGTAAGAGAGCCTTGGGCGACCTGTTGATTCTGACTGGATTTAGAGTATATGAAGATGTTGTATATCTGGCGGACAGCCTTGAGCAAGCCGGCACCATGGACGACAATTTTATCGTTCAACACCGCAGCCAGCAATGATTTGACGATCTGCTGCTGGATCTCAACAGGTGTGGCTTCGTTCTCAAAAGAGTCGCAGATCGTCTCAATAGCTCGCTCAATCAATGGTGGCTGTTCCGACGAGTTCGCGGCCTGCTGAGCATTGCTGGCTTCCGCCGATGGAAAAGCAAAATAAGAATAGCTGATGAGCTTTCCAATGCAGTCCAACGCGGTCACCTGTAATGGGATACTGAATGTCTTCGAAGCGAGCTGTAGGGGGCGGAAGATGATCTCTGGGTCGATATCTTGGTTGCCGTCCTTGATATTCGCGAGGGCTGTGTGCACTGACTCTCGTAGCTCCTTGCTCTTTCGTGCTTCCTTCGAGCTGCCGATTGTTTCCAGAGCTGTGACAACGAAGACTGCTGAGCTGACGGGGGCGGACGTAGAGATCGAAGTCGGTGTAAACTTTGCACTTAGCCGAGTATCGAGAGCAGACGGCATTGAAGACGTTGCCTGCTGCCGGGCTTCGTGCTTAGGGGGTGTAGCTGGAAGCCCTTTGGATGTTCGTATGGTGGGCGAGGGGTGGGATTGCTGTGTTCTTCCAGGGCCCTCTGTAGACCTGTCCGGCTCATACGACAGCTCAAGCTCCCCATTGGAGGAGGGAAATGGGTCTGGAACTGTGCTTGATTGCGCTGAGGGCGTGATTGCTGGATGTTCGTCAACATTGGATCTCTGCGATTCAGCATCTGCCATGTCGATTGCTGTCCATCCTGAGTCCGCAGTCAAGTCCGGCTTGTCTGCTTCCCGACTTGCGGTATGCTCTTCTGCCTTTTCGGCCTTGTCCGATTTGAGTCCATTTGTCGCAGCTTGCTCAGGATCTGGATCGGTCGTACAATCTTCGTTGGCTTCAGACATTGAGGGGCAGTCTCGACGAGACCAATGCAGATGTTTCCAGCCACTGTCTGCACATTTGCAGCCACTATATGAGGTAGTGAAACCCTTAGAATCATTCACCCTCTCGCACGTTGCGCCTTGTCCAGAACACATATTCTACGTCAACCGGCAAGGACTTGGAGTGCAGAAAAAGGGTTCCGGCCGTTGAGCCTGCTTCGGTCCGTCGATACCTCAACATCGCCCTGAAGAAGCATTCTTAACACAGCACATCCCCAAGGTCCAACCTTGACGTATCTTGGGCCTTTGAAAACTCATGCTCACTACAGTCATTCCTTTTGGTGTCCTCTGACCTATCTCGTGGGCTCGACCGTTTGTTGCAAAAAACAATTGGGGCACTATGTCCGCTCCAACTATGGTCACCCGTTGTCCGACTCGGGTGATATTGAAAGGTGCAATCAGTTCGAGAATAGGTCGACCAGCGTATACACGACGCGATTTTGCCTTGTGAGCCACTAAAAAGAATCGAAAGCTTTCAAATCTTATGCTAATGCTACATGACAGTCGCCCGACAGTCCCTGCCCTCTCCGCCCTTTCCAGATACTATGCCTCTAAGTGTACGTACTGTCCATGAACGAACGAAAAGAGCTTGTAGTGACGATTGCCTACAGCTTTTCCACCTCACACGGTCATCAGCATGCCGGCATTGTCACCTACCATGACTTCTGGAAACATTGGGACCTGGCAAAAGAAAGCCGGTGATAGTCTGGCTCCGGGAGATGTCTTGGTCGAGATTGAGACAGATAAAGCACAAATGGATTTCGAATTCCAAGAAGAGGGTACACTTGCAAAGATCTTGAAGGACAGCGGCGAGAAAGATGTTGCAGTCGGAAATGTATGGCCCCTCCGAGATCTTTGCAACACGTCTCTAATATTTGCACTTACAGCCAATTGCTGTCATGGTTGAAGAAGGTACAGACATCTCTAGCTTTGAATCATTCACGCTTGATGATGCGGGTGGGGAGAAAGCACCTCCAAAGGAGGCGCCCAAAGAGGAAGCTTCTCAATCATCTGAACCTCCAGAATCTACAGCTTCGACAGCGCCTCCTCCAAAGGAAGAGCCGGCACCGCAAGCTGAAGAGTCAGACTCAACCGGAGCCAGATTACGGACCAGCCTTGATCGGGAGCCAAACGCAAGTCCGTCGGCGAAAGCACTAGCCCTTGAAAAGGGTGTGCCACTAGGAGCGATCAAAGGTACCGGACCTGGTGGTCGCATCAGCAAAGTAGATATAGAGAAGTACAAGCCATCCGATGCGGCTGCTTCGGCTTCCACGGCAACGGCGGGCCCTAGCTACGAAGACATCCCGGCCAGCTCAATGCGAAAGACGATCGCAAACCGCTTGAAGCAATCTATGAACGAGAATCCGCACTATTTCGTCTCTGCTACCCTTTCCGTATCCAAGCTGTTGAAGTTGAGACAGGCACTGAACGCTTCTGCTGATGGAAAGTACAAACTATCGGTAAACGACTTCCTAGTGAAGGCATGCGCGATTGCATGCAAAAAGGTTCCCGCTGTCAACTCTAGCTGGAGAGAAGTAGGCGGCCAGACAGTGATCCGTCAGTACAACACAGTCGATGTTAGCGTAGCAGTCGCTACTCCAGTTGGTTTGATGACACCGATCGTGAAGAACGTTGATTCAATTGGTCTATCATCGATCTCATCCCAAGTGAAAGATCTCGGCAAACGAGCAAGAGATGGCAAGCTGAAGCCTGAAGAATATCAAGGAGGCACGTTTACAATCAGCAATATGGGGATGAACACGGCAGTGGAGCGTTTCACGGCCGTTATCAACCCACCGCAGGCTGGCATTCTGGCTGTTGGCACTACTCGCAAAGTTGCAATCCCGGTAGAGACGGAGGAGGGTACATCGGTAGAGTGGGATGATCAGATCGTGGTGACTGGCAGCTTTGACCACAAGGTGGTGGATGGTGCGGTCGGAGGCGAGTGGATCAGGGAGTTGAAAAAGGTTGTTGAAAATCCGCTGGAGATGATGCTTTAGCTTGCTTTTGTACAAAACAACGCGCCTTGCAAAGATGTACCACTCAGCATCTACATAATGTGCAGCAAGTCAGAAGAAAACACTATTAGTTCTGATTGAGCACAGGTCCTCCGGTCCCTCAATGCATTTCAAACGGTTCCAAAGTTATTGCGATGCCTTATGTAAGCGTGTTGGCTGCACTCGATTTCTTCCTCCGAGCTCCGATAAATTTTCTGGACAAATTTAGGTTGGAACTGCGGTCGCATCCCCAAGCACTCTGCGAGAAAGCGTCAGCATGTCTTTCCTTTCAGGGTGCTTTCTTTGATATCTCCCAAACACGACAAACTTGAGTCTTCGGGGGTGTAGGACACCCGGCAATGAGCCTGACTTCGCGCATATCCAATCTGTTTGCCTCCGTACCATCTTCACATCTGGTACCCACATCGCAAGAAGCCGATGGAGGCGAGTATGATGCGGACAGACGGCATGGCACAGATTCCACAATATCCAGAAAGATTAAGAGAATGCGCACAGTGGAGAAGGCGGAGGCGGATGAGAACTTCGAGTTGAAGCGTCCGCCATATCTACACGTATGTCATCCAGAATCGATTCTCTTGTTCCGGGTGCTCATGTTGATAGTCAATGCTTGGTGGAGGAATTGGGGGCACGAGCGGCGATCTGCTGATGCATTCCCTCGACACTGTGAAAACGAGGCAACAAGGCGATCCCCATTTCCCTCCCAAGTACAGCTCAATGTCCGGGTCTTACCTCAAAATCTTCCGGCAAGAAGGTCTACGGCGTGGACTGTATGGAGGAGTAACAGCAGCCATGCTTGGGTCATTCCCAGGCACTGTTATCTTTTTTGGGACATACGAATACTGCAAAAGACATATGCTTGACCGCGGGATCAACCCCTCAATTTCGTATCTCACTGGAGGTAGGCTCCCTTCACGCGTTATGTTGTCAGTTGCTAACAGAATTAAGGCCTTGTTGCCGACTTTGCCGCCTCAATCGTGTATGTACCGTCTGAGGTCCTCAAGACTCGCCTACAGCTTCAAGGCCGATACAACAATCCTTACTTCAACTCCGGCTACAACTATCGATCGACATGGGATGCGGCAAAGACGATAGCGCGGACGGAAGGCTTTGGTGCACTTTACTCTGGCTACAAAGCCACAATCTTTCGAGACCTTCCATTTTCGGCGCTTCAATTTGCCTTCTATGAGCAGGAGCAGCGGCTTGCGCGTGACTGGGCAGGAGGCCGTGATATCGGGCTCGGGTTGGAGATTCTTACTGCAGCGTCGGCTGGTGGCATGGCAGGTGTCATGACATGCCCCTTGGACGTCGTCAAGACAAGGACACAGACACAAATCCCCAACGAAGATCCGAGCAAAACCAGCCAAGCCGCGCATTTCGAAAAGACCATAAGAGCTTCGCAAACTGTCAAAAGGGGACAAACCAGGCTTATGCATTCCGGACCACGATCTGTGCCTACAGGAGCATCAGTGCTGGATACGTCCTCGGTTCTGACAGGGCTGAGGCTCATTTACAAGACAGAAGGAGTGGCTGGATGGTTTCGAGGTGTCGGCCCTCGATTCGTCTGGACGAGCGTTCAGAGTGGAACTATGTTAGTCTTGTATCAATATCTGCTCAAGCAGATGGAGAGCCTACAGTCGCAGGACAGCTCGATTGCCTGATGACCTTTGCCGTGCATTCTGGTCTTGGAAGGTGGGGAGAGATCTGCATCCTCTTTGCATTTAGAGGCGTTCTGCATAGCACACATCAGTTGTACAACAAGGGGACGAGTTAGATGCGGGGAGAGGCGGATAGCCGGTGTATATAATAAATCTCCCACTACTACTATCAGGGCTATAGAAGGGGTCTATCTAGCTCCAAGCTTATCCCATGGGTGGATCTTGTCCGTCCGGAAAATTAGCAACGCAGGCACAGCTATCCGTACAACTACTACGGTACCAGGCATAAGTTTTCGTAGCTCGGCGCTAGTATCATTGTACGAAAACGCTGATTTTACAACAGGTCCTTGCTAGCAGGTTACACGCTATCGACGCGCTTGGTATGCCAGAGAGCAGGCATAGTCGATACTAGATGCTAAATAGGCAAGCGTATGAAACAAGCGTTTTGGCGCTGTATCTATCACAAGCGCATACTAGCGCCGAGCTACGAAAACTTATGCCTGGTACCGTAGTACGCACGTCGACTTGTAGGGCAGGGGTCAGGGGGAGGTTGTGGGGGCGGACGATAGTGCAGCCGTTTCCGGCGGCCGCTTTCAATCTGCGCGTCGGAGTCAGCACACCAATCAACCGACTCAATCCACGCTTTAGTCCGCCCTCTGCCAAAACCCCTTTCCTGAGATTTTACCTTGCAAGCTACATCAGAAAACGTGTCGCCAAACCTGCGCTCCGTCATCACGAAATCCTCAAACCTGCATCTGTCGGCCTTTGATCGGCTCGAAACCACGAAGCGGTGCTCATAGCGCTCGTGTCAGAGACGGTGGAATAATTGTGGAGGCATTTCCAAAGAAAGCGGGTACGTTCCCAGAAAAGTCCCAGTGACCGCGATTGCGCCAGATTCTGGAACTCCTTACCCGTTCATCCTCCTACACTTGGGCTGGAACGATGCTAACCAGAGTTCCAGCAGATCTGAGTCGTTGCCCTTCCCTCCGTCGCACCTTCCTCTGCGCAGATCGTTCAACATGGGTAAGCCTGAAACCAAATCTCATAAATCTTCGCCTCCCATTCCCATCTTTTCCTGCAACCCGATTTCAGTCGTTGCAGATTACCTCGTCTCGTTCTCTGCTGGTGAGGAGGCTTTGGAGCTGGCTGAGATGGCTACGGCTGCAGTAATGGCGACCCATTCTGAGCTGCACCGCGACTCTATTTACTCCTCTGCCAAAGAAGAGCTCACCTCCCCTACATTACCTTCACTCAAGCATGGTGGCAGTTTCAATCTTACTGACACCGCCGATGATCCAGCTGCCGTTGCTAACGGAGCTCAAGCTCCAGCTCGAGCTTCACCGTCTCCCAATATTCTGAACGGCAAACCCACATCTCCGTACTCCGAACGAGGGAATCCAATGGGTCATGGTGCTTCGCAGACAGTCAGCTCGAAAGATCCCAAGGCTGCCGCTCAAGCTGCAAATGACATGAGAAATGTGGTTCGTCGAAAGTTGACTGGTTATGTCGGCTTTGCCAACCTGCCCAACCAATGGCACCGCAAAAGTGTGCGCAAGGGATTCAACTTCAATGTCATGGTAGTCGGTAAGCAATGATCCCCCTTTGGTGTAACGTGGCAGTTGGAGTCGTCCCAGTTGACTCCCGACGCAGGTGAGTCTGGGCTGGGAAAATCAACGCTGGTAAATACCTTGTTCAACACCTCTCTTTATCCTCCAAAGGAACGTAAGGGACCCAGCCTCGATATTATTCCAAAAACCGTTTCGATCCAGTCGATCAGTGCCGACATCGAGGAAAACGGAGTCAGACTGCGCTTGACAGTCGTTGACACGCCAGGTTTCGGAGACTTTGTGAACAATGACGATTCCTGGAGGCCCATTGTGGAGAACATTGAGCAGAGATTTGACGCCTACCTCGAAGCCGAAAATAAGGTCAATCGTATGAACATTGTCGACAACCGTGTCCATGCTTGCGTCTACTTCATCCAGCCTACGGGTCATTCTCTCAAGCCTCTCGATATCGAAGTGATGCGCCGACTCCACACGAAAGTCAATCTGATTCCGGTGATTGCCAAGGCAGACACCATGACAGATGAAGAGATTGCAAACTTCAAGCAAAGAGTATGTTTGGCCTTCGGTATTCACCTGCGACTGCGCTGATGTTGACATCTGCTAGATCCTCACCGATATAGATCACCACTCTATTCAGATTTTTGAAGGGCCGCGTTATGAGCTTGATGACGAAGAGACAATTGCCGAAAACCAAGAAATCATGTCCAAGGTACCTTTCGCGGTAGTCGGCGCAAATTACGACGTCACCAATCCCGAGGGTCGTAAGGTCCGAGGGCGACGCTATCCCTGGGGCATTATCGAGGTCGATAACGAGGAGCATTGCGACTTTGTCAAGCTGCGACAGATGCTGATTCGGACGCACATGGAGGAGCTCAAGGAACACACCAACAATGCCCTCTACGAGAACTACCGATCCGACAAGCTCATTCAAATGGGCGTGAACCAGGACCCTAGCGTCTTCAAGGAGGTCAACCCAGCCGTGAAGCAGGAGGAGGAGCGCACCCTGCACGAGCAGAAACTTGCCAAGATGGAGGCCGAGATGAAGATGGTCTTCCAGCAGAAGGTGCAGGAGAAGGAGAGCAAGTTACAGCAAAGCGAAGAAGAGCTCTTTGCACGTCATCGCGAGATGAAAGATCAATTGGAGAGACAACGACTGGAGCTCGAAGAGAAGAAATCACGGATTGAAAGTGGCAGGCCGATCGAGGAGAAGGGCAAGAGAAAGGGCTTTTCGCTGAGATAGACAGGCTCTTCGGTAAGATGGACGATTTTTGCAACACCTCATTCTCCGCTTCCAGTCAGAGCCCAAGTGATCGAAGCGGCTCTCGTCTATCCTTTCTTTGCCAGTTCAGCATTCGATTCTCGACATACATCGGTGAAGACCGGAGCTGGACCTGGAAGTGAAGAGGCGAGTCGTGTTGTGCCAGAAGGGACAGTTGGGACTGTGCATAATCACGAAAGGAGACTTGGTCGTTGGGAATGGCCATGATGCTCGTGCACACTATCTCAGAAAGTGGGAGAGACTGCTTTCTATCATGTACACTTTTTCTTTTTCTCCTTATGATGTGGCTTTACCTTAGTTACCCCTATACTCTTCAGTGATGGTCAATGGGTGCCGAATTCTTTCCTTCTCAGTTTAGCTGCAGCGTTCGCGAAACACTTGAGAAGCGTATGATCCGTTCAATCACTCCATAAATGCTCCTCCTTAGCTGAATATCGCGTCTGTGGTGTCACATGCGTTTGACATTGCGAGACCGGTTCCGACCATACCTTTGGGGGGAATGGTCCTTGATGCCACGGCTCTCCACGGCTATTTCTTCTGACGTTTGTGATGTCTCTTAGCGATCATACTACTGTTCTCTCTGCCTGTGAGTAGAACAATAGCAATCAACGGTGCAGATGCTGAGCAAACACACGTGCTCTGTCCCCCGAACTGGGTTTTGTGTGAAGCAAATGCGTCATCGTACCGTCTTTCTTTTTGGCGCCAGTTCAGCCACCGATTTTGAGTGCCAAATCTCGTAGTGTGCGGTCAAGCCCACTTTGAAAGAGCCACCTTTCGCAACCTTCCTCAAAGCCAAAACCTCAATCTGAAGCCTCGTCGACCAGCACACGATACGTCTTGATTGTAGCAAGACAAAGCTCGCCAATTCATATTACCTCCAGTCGCTTCGTGACTGCCATTCTACCTCCGCCCTCAACATGGCACCCCCACCTCCTTCTACTCTTCCCTTGACAGAGCGTGTCAAGAAGCTCGCACAAACGCTCCAGTAAGGGCCAATGCGATCCGAGAACTGACATTGATTGCTGACAGCTACTCACAGGTTCGCTTGGTTCCTAGGGTAAGCGTACAGGCATGTTTTGCTTTGCACTTTTGCTATTCTGTCACGACATTCTCTTCCCCTTTGAAGAGCTGCGAGTTTTCTTCCCCTTTGAAGAGCTGCGAGTTTTCTTGAAAGCTTACCTTTCTGAATTCTGCCTGCGCTATCGGCCGTGTACCTCTGGCAGTACGGATCGCTAATTGTTTGCAGACATTTGACCCTGCTCCTCACTGTCTTCCGATACTTCTTCTCCTATATCACCTTCAATTTTTATTCCCGATGGGCGCAGACTTCTTATCGTCTTGCATTCGTTGCAGCAGCTGCAACATATGGCATTGTTGTCTACAAAGCTTACAGAGCTCGTCTCAATACTGGGGCTAAGCAACAAAGTGCGCTGATGCTGGCTGCTGACGAGAATGTCCAGTACCTGTGTATGTTGATAATTATTCCCACGCATAGTTTAATACTGACAGGAGCGTCCCCTTACAGTAATGGCACTCATCTGGCTCTACTCTCGTCAAGTTCCCCTTGCCCTTCTCCCATTTACAGTCTACTCAGTTTTCCACGTCGCCACGTACACGCGGACAAATATCATCCCTACGTTGCAAGCGCCCAAGAGTGCTCCTTCGGGTACAACGCCATCTTCTCCCACCTCTCCAAAACCATCCTCAAGCCAGTCTCCGTTAGCGAACAGCATTGGCAGATTCGTCAAGGAATATTATGATGCTTCGATGACGTTGGTCGCGCTTTTAGAGATTGCTTTGTGGTTTCGCATTGTTCTTTCCGCCTTCACGTTCTCCAAGGGCTCCTGGGTGCTGCTCGTCATATACAGCGCCTTTCTGAGAGCGAGATATGCTCAGAGCCAGTTCGTGCAGGGCGCATTTGGACAGGCCGTTGCGAGAGTCGATGCGCAGCTTCAGAACCAAAGCATGCCCCCTGCAGTCAGACAAGGCTGGGAGACAGCCAAAGGTGTCGGCAGGAAATTCGTCGATGCGACTGATCTTCGGAGATACCTTGGTGGATCCAACCAGCACGGCATGAAGAAACCTCAATAGACATACAGCTTGCAGGCCAATTCTGGGTGCAAGCGCCTATTGCCCCCTTATCAGCAAGCCAGGATTGGTGTATCAGCTTGGGTCAACCATGAAGAGCAGAAGTGAGTGGAGAGGTGGAGGTTGGCGGTGGTTCTCGTCAAGACTGGCGTGCTCGTGACATGATACCCGTACTTCAGTTGCCTGGTTGGGAGATATTCCAGCAGCGCTATCGCAGAGAGAAGTCCAACAATATTGGGAGGACTCGTCAAATAGTGACATAGCGCAGGAGACAACGCAGTTTCGTCTTGGTCTTTCTCTCCATACGGGTATGTCTTACTTTGGCTGTCTACCCTAGCAAGTCGTCCTGCAAAGCCTTACGTGTTCAAACTGCTTCATTGCCGCCATCAACACGTGAAATAGAAAGATCCAGCTCCACGAACGTGGAAAAATTATCAGCATGGTCGAGGCCATGTACGTAGCTTTCGACATTGACCTTTGATAGGGGATCTGCCATTTCTCCTCCACTGGTACCATGGTATCTTGAACCGTCAAAATTGAGCAATCTTATTTGTTTGTGCATGAAACTATAGCCGAAAGACGTCATCGACCATGATTATGGAGGTCTTGAATGCCTACTCTACACACCTCCGTACCATCTCAATTACCATTGAGTTGTTCAACATCTCTAGATTCCTAGTCTACTACTGCTTATTGGTCACAGAGGCCTGTTCAGTCAAAGAGAAACCGGCATTTCCCTACTTCCCAAAAGTTGCACACAATTTTACTCCTCTTTCTCACATTACTTTCCAAAATATAAATACCAGAGTTAGTTAGCGATCGGCAGCTTTGCTCCGACTCTTTTGTCTATGGCTACCATCAAGGGAAAGAAGACGTTTATACCACTGGGTTAGATCTGCCAACACATCATTGCAAAGAGAGCAAAGACAGGACTGACATAAAGAAAGAGAACAATCCAGATGTTTTCTCCCACCTTGCTCAACATCTTGGTGTTTCCCCTGCACTAGGCTTCTATGACATCTACAGCATCGATGAGCCGGAACTTCTGGAGTTCATTCCACGTCCAGTCTACGCGCTCCTCCTCATCTGCCCGGGCAGAGTTTACGCCAAAGCCAGAGCTGACGAGAATCAAGACATGGCGGAATACACTGGTTCTGGCACTCAAGAGCCTGTGATCTGGTTCAAGCAGACTATCGGTCATGCGTGCGGACTTATTGGGCTGCTTCATGCCGTCAGCAACGGCGGAGCAAAGCAATACGTTAAGCAGGGTTCAGATCTTGACAATTTGCTGAAAGAAGCTGTTCCGATGAAGACGGAGGCCCGTGCAAGTCTTCTCTATCATTCTCGTGCTCTCGAGCTTGCACATCATTCCGCTGCATTGAAGGGCGATACAGCGGCTCCGCCAGCTGAAGATGAAAATGAATTCCATTTCATCTGCTTCGTCAAAGGTGATGACGGTCACTTATGGGAGCTCAATGGAGGCATGAAAGGTCCTGTAGACCGTGGTGCTCTTGACCCTGACGGAGATGCTCTCAGCGAGAAAGCCTTGCAGCTTGGTGTCAGGACTTTTCTGGCCAAGCAAGGGCAAGAGGGAGAAGCCGATCTTGGTTTCAGCATAGTGGCACTGGCTCCGAATCTCGACTGGGCGTGGACATAGATAGTTGATCGATGCTTGGTTACATCCCTCCAAAACGAAGATTCAAATTATACGACATCCTTCTGACTCAAATGCGAGTGTATCCTCCTTCACAGTGCCAGTATTTTGGCGAGAAACTTTCGTTACATGACAAGTGATGATGAAAAAAGATATGTTTTAACGCTGTGGTCCACCATGCACCTATGTAGATTATCTGGAAGAACCCTCGGCATGCTCGCTACCACGCTCGCTTTCCCAGTCGGATAAATTGAAAACGTCGCTCCAAAATGCTCCCTTCTCGCTCGGCAAACTGTCGATGAAAGCTTTCAACCCGTCCTCATCAAGATCGTCGCGGAACTTGCCGATCTCCTCTCCATATTCCGACAGGAACCACTGGACGTCCTGGAAGTCCCTTTCATACCTTCGCTCATACAGAACCTTCAACTTTCCGTTCAGAGCGTGGAACAGGTTGAGTAATGTGAATTTTTCCACCCACCCATTGGCTACATCGGCAGTGATCTCAATCCTGGATTTGCTCAAATCTAATGGACTTCCTGCAATTCCTTGACCATCTCTGTAAGCCGTTGCCTTCCCGATTTCTCAACCCGCGCACAACTCACCTGGTGCCTTTAGATCGACCTCGATTTTTCTGTGTAGGGCACATTCGTCGAACCCTGGCCCGGTCTCGACAAAAATCTTCATGATGCCCTCACACATGTTCGGATACCGTATTCTGCGGCCAGATGTCAGGACTTTAGAGCCACGAAAACGGGCCATCAACTCTGCGCATCAGAGAAAGCTGACCGAGAGTGAGGTCGCAGCATCTCCTTGAGCTGCCTCATCCCTCCTGATGGTTGCACTGCGAAATCTATCTGCCGGGCCTGACGATCACTGCCTCTCAACCTCAGGCTGAATCCTCCGGTAAGTGCGTGAGGGATGTCGTGGGACGCCAAGAGATTTTGAAGAAACAGAGCGGCGGAGAAGAGGTTCTGCTCTGGCGGTGGGTCAGGGAATTGTCCATCGTCCTCGTCGCTTTCGTATTCCGCCATGTTGTACTCGGTTGCCATGGTGGTAGATAGATATCGTGATGGATAGGTAGAAAGAAATGGGATGGTCAGTCACATGTCAGGGCAGTATTGCCTGGAGCGGCAGGGTAGTCGTTGTTGGCTAGTTGATAGCACGGATCACATCCAGTCCACCAATCCGCAGATAGAACACCTGAAGAGATCAGAGATCGTCGACGGTAGATCTCCTGCGCCAAAGCCGCCAGAAGAGAGGTATATCAAAAGCAATCTCCGACCAGCGCGGAGGAGATGGCGCGCTTCACTCCTCTTTTTGGACCCTGCCAAGCCGGTGGTTCGCTCATACCAGCCGACCCTTGTCTGCAGGCATTATTGACGGGACACTTGGTGCGCGCGAGACGGTCGACCATGGTTCTCGCATCGCGCAAGCTTTCTTTCACCTCCCTCCTGCCACCTCAGCGATAATAATGGTCTTTCTGAGGTAGAGCGGGGGGCAGATCTCCAACGGGCCATCTAGGTGTCTCTCTGTGAGCTTGTATCCTGTGGGAGTGTTGTCACTGCAGATTCCAGTAGCATTCAAATTTGTCGTCAAAGGAAATGCGTTCATTGGAGTTATAGAGATGAGAGTTGGTCTCGTTCACCGCAGGGAGGTGGGAAGATTGGGGAGCTTGTACTGAAAAGACTGATATCACCGGTAAAATGGAGTCTACAAACTTCACTTCATTCTGGGTGTTCTATAGACGAGAGTCATGTACAATCTGTTGTGCAGACTCGTAGCCAACCATCCAGCATCTTTAAATTATTTCCCCACCGACCACAGCGTCGACATCTGGAAATTGACGTTTCAGATAACGCCCTTCAACCTCAGCTTCTCCGAGCTCGTATATCCTCGGGGAAGGAATGATTGGACACTTTCCATTGCTTTTCCGTCAAGGTCCCCGGGGACAAGTACCCTGAAAATCGCACACTTTGATATTAAGATCGCTGTCGAGAAGAAGATCATTTGTGTGGATGTCACAGTGCATGACTTCTTTCAAGTGGATGAGATTGGATTCCTCTGCAGCTTATCACGACCACTTCAACCTTAGCTTTAGCGGAACTTGAGATGCGGGTATCTTTGTCAGATAACTCTTAACACTCCCTTCCTTTGCCAGCTCCACTCGTCCTAAAATATTTGACGAGTTTATTATGAGGGCCCAGGGCAGAGAGAATCTTGTTTTCAATATCGATACAATCTCCTCCATCATCAACCAACATGCTAGCGCGATCTTATTCAGCATTCGAATTACTCTAGAATGTATTTGCAATCATATTGGAATCTGATGCTGATCCCATCGGTTTTAGCTCACGAGCTACCATTAGATTAGACAATAACGGACTTGAACTGAGGTTTGAAGTAAAGTGATTGGAATTGACCTCTCCGGAGTATGTCCCAATATGACTCCTATGTACACACACACGAATGTACATACTTCTCTAATAGCTTCGGAAGTACTCACGCCAAATATTGTCTTGACCGCCCGCCAAAGAGTGTGAATGGAATGAATGGCCCCTCCTGCTCCCAGAGATATCTACGAGAACGACGTCGATTTCTCGGCTCTAGCATTGCACAATCCTGCTTTTGCGAAGAAGTACTCACACCCTAGTCCACTGGGAACAAAGCATACTATGTATATGTTGCTGACTACGTAACATCAGATTGAAGCCGAACAAGCAGCTTGACTTTTCGGACCCAGAGAGTGTGCTGTATGATCATGTTCTTTTCCTCTTCTGTAATCTGTGTCTCTTCCAATGTTGTGCCATCTAATCACACACTAGATTTTCCGTGCTTTCAATCTTATACAACACGTTTCGACGGGGAGTATTGAAAATGTCTGCTGATGTTCTTACCGTCCAAGCAGGCAACTCACCAAATCACTTCTGCAACGAGACTTCGATATCGAAATCGACCTGCCGAATGACCGACTGTGTCCTCCTGTATGCTTCCATCCTCAGCCAACGCCAACTTCGGAGCTATATTGATTGAACTGACAAAGTCGAATGTGCCGCGCAGGTCCCAAATAGGTATGTGTCTATTACCTGTTCATCACACATTCAGACCTCCCATACCCCCGTGGAGAAATCTTAGAAAAAGAGCAACCAGAATGCTGACCAGACCTCCCAAAAAAGATTCAACTACGTCCTCTGGCTCCAAGACCTCCTCGACTCAACCAGTGTTGATTACCGGGAAAGCTATGACCCGAAACGAGAAGTCGTCGGGATAGATATGTAGGACACCCCTACCACGCCCTTGCTTCCCTCGTA
>JAABUK010005469.1_pt1 | contig 19772 bp, 32 predicted proteins | sample 5559141 | NCBI WGS metagenome assembly JAABUK01 (sample SAMN10711869, study PRJNA513367) | rock metagenome | isolation source: Antarctica rocks | place: Antarctica: Victoria Land, Pudding Butte nord | collected 2016-01-03 | reverse complement strand
TTGAGTTGCTGGAACGCCCCACTTTGGCCCCATGCTGCTGGGAGTGAGCCTGACAGCTGCGTCATGCTGAAGTCCATTGTCTGAAGCTGAGGGAACGCCATGTCTTGTGCCCAACTGCTTGGCAAAGTCCCAGCCAGACTGGCTGAGGAAAACTTCATGGCTTGCAACGAAGGAAAGCTGTCATTGGCGGCCCAGGCATCTGGCAGATTTGGCAGATGGCCTGTCAGAGTCAAGCTTGTTAGATTTGTCAGGCAGCCCAGGGCCTGCCAGGTGGCTGAGGAGCAGTTGGAGGGCAGCTGTGTGTTGATGGTGTAGCCCTGAGGGCTGTATGCTTGCTGCCAGCCCAGCAACCTAAGGGTGTTGAGCTCACAGTCTTGCGCAACAGGACCAGAAGCAGGACTGAGAGCTGAGGCCAATGCTGGTGTAGATGCAGATGGTGGTGCATTTGGGCTCTGACTGCTGTTGCTGGTGCTGGGAGATGATGCTGTGGCGCAGCAAGCTATGCTGTAGAAGGAGACATACAGCAGGACTTGAACAGCAGGCAAGCGCCTTGCGGATGTGTTCATGGCTTCAACCCTGCATACACAGCACTCAGCACTCAGGTAGTCTGGCACTGCTCCATGTATCAGGTGGTGCAGAACTGTCAAATGTACTCTTGCCAGCAGACCTGGTTGGTGAGAGCTGCTGTATCGGCAGGTTCTGGTCCAAAGCAACAACAAGGTGTAAGGACATGTCTGATATGAGCAGGCTGCTTGCACCAAGGCAAGCTTGCAGACTGCAGGTTGGGTCATGACAGAGGCTGGCAGTGCGTTGTCCTGCGTAGCTGGCAGACGAAAGTACCGAGGCGGTGGTCTCAAAGGCGGTTCTCTCTCAGACGCCTCTAGCTACGAGGGAGCGCAGACACGCTCTCTTACGTGCCTCACGGCTGTCTGAGGCTCGAACACATGAAGTAGCGCTGGATTTTGGACCTTTCAAGCTCTGACGGTGGCGGGCTGTCCGCCGCTTGCCAGTTCTGTACTGTATTGGCAGACTTCTGAAAACGTAAGTTAAAGAATTCTAAGAATTGAAGTCTGGTATGAATGAAAGCGATGTTGCCGGTGAGGACTATCCTAGGATATGGAAGATGCCTGAAACGGAAGGAAGATGCCTGAAACGGTCCAGCACTATTGCTCTTCATCAGCTCTAAACTCACGTGAGGTGCGCTTTGCGCACTGTCCCATTGGTTTCTCTGACGTTGGCTACATTTGGATTCCAAACGCCCCTTACTGAACCCCAAACAGGCAATCGGGTGCCCATAAGCTATTCTGTGGCTCAGCCATTTTACATGGGCGGGATTTTTTCCCCAATTTAGGTGGGCATGGCCTTCTGCCGATTTAGATGCGCATGGCCTCCTGCCGATTTGGGAAGCATGGCCTCGGCTGTCGAACCCTGACAGCTTGCAAGTTGTCACTGAATGTCTCGTGACTGTTTTCCAAATTGGCTGACCATCAGCACTGTCAATGAGTTCTGAGCATGTGTCAAAACATACGGTAACCAAATCACCCCTCAGAGGTTCTAACATCGACGATGTCATCTCTGACATTGTGCAAGCTTAGCCTCGATATTTTGCAGGTCAGCTGTTTCTGTTTTGAAACTTATAAACCAAGCGTGCTTTGGCATGGGCAGAAGTTATTGGCAATACTTTCTCTAGACTGCATTGCCACTGAACGTCCTAAGACTGCTTGAACAGATGCATGTAGAATATAAGCTCTGCAAAATTTGTCAGCATGACTACTAGCACAATTGTGCTGAACGTTCCTGAAACCTGACAAACCAAAAGCTAACAAACCAAATGTTGCTGCACTCTTGACTTCATTGCTGAGGTGAAGGTGACTGACAATCTACACAATTTGAACTCGTTGCCAACAAAAGCTACCACTGCTATCAAATCAGCACAGCTTGACATTATGTGACGCTACGTAACTAAACTACCGAAACATGTCCAGAACCTGCAAGTACTGCATTGCATGCCTTGTTGGGCCGACTGTCATGACAGCATGCATGCAATGCTGAGATGCTTCACCAGCATGCATTCACATCAGAACCAAACTCAAATTGGGCCGACTGTCATGACAGCATGCATGCAAGGCTGAGATGCTTCACCAGCATGCATTCACATCAGAACCAAACTCATGGAGCAATGAAGTCTAGCCCATGTCCTATGCTCTGACTGTTGGCAGATGAGGTCAGGGGGGCTAGAGTCTCCCAGACATTAGCACTGGTATCTACACAGTCTTGCGCTGCTGGGTTGTCTCCTGTCCAGTCAGGAAACTCTGCAAGGGAGCCTGAGGCTGCACGGCCTAAGCTGAAGGTGTCCTCAGTGTCACCAGAGTCTGAGCCAGCTGCTTCGCTCTCCTTGACGGTGTCCAGGGACCTGCCTTTCATCAACGGCATGCCTGCAATGCACACAGCCCTTACAGACAGCAAAATGGCACACCTTATTATTGACAAATGGCGTTATGTTGTAACGCCAATCAACAAGGGCGATATGCGGCCATTACACTGTCGCGTTTCAATGTGGTATCCCAGACTTGAAGGTGATGATGTCAGTTCAAGCATTGTTTATTCGAAATAAGCCCTAGGGTGAGGTATGTTGGGTTTGCCTGTGGCCGCCCTTGCAACAATGCCTTGCCGGCAATGATTTGCACATTGTAAAGAGCTTTTGCTGATAGCATGTGCCGATACTCACAGCACCAGGTGCATGCAGGGCTTGCCTTGCCTCTCTTGTGAATCAAGTTGCGCTGTTGAGACAGTCATTTAATTTGGGTGTTTATGCTTTGAGGTCAGACATGGACCATGGTAAGTTGATTCCTTGATGTGCGCGCCATCAGGTGAATAAAATCAAGTGCACTGCAACATGACATTTTGTGAAAAGTACCTTGCAAATACGATCGGTCCGGTTGCTTGCTGTGTTTAACAGGTCATGGGTCCTCACACGGTGTGAGGGACAACAAGCTCAATGCAGTGACCAGGATCAGCCTGATCTGTCCAGTACAGACATCTGTCTCAAGGTGCAAACTGCAAGCAGCAGGCGAAGCAAATTGTAGACAATTGACAGTGTATGAAGATAGCGCTCACACAGAGCCGCTATCCTCATGTCCTGCCATCTGTCTACGATTTGCTTCGCCTGCTGCTTGCAGTTACCACCTCTAGCCAGACAGTACTGGGACTTCAGACCACTCTTAGCCGGATAGCACTGGGACTTCAGATTCCAGTGCTGGGACCAGGCAAAGCAGAGGGTGGGGTACCTGAGGGGCCAGACATGGGGGCGCCGATGCTTCGCAGGTCTTCAGAGCTGTAGGCCCGCCCACTGTTGACCAGCATGTTGAGAGCAGGATTGCTGCTGTTGCCCCCTTTACTGTCCAGGTTGTCCTCAGAGGGGGCGCTCTCCATGCCTGCCGCCAGCAAAGCTTGCTCAGAAAAGCTACTCAACTCCATATATGCAGCATTGCCTCAGCAGCTAGATACCAGACAAGCACAACAGAACAGTCACATGATTAAGCTGTGAATGTACAATGCTGGCTTCCCCTGTTTGGGGTGCTCTCAGAGATTTTGATGTAAGGGCCTGCAGGTTCACATTGAGACACAACGCAAGAGGAGCATGTCTGATTGTCAATTAAGCCTGCTTGGCGGTACATGCAATTCTGTGGCAGGCTTGATATGGTTTGAAACAGTGTCTCTGAGCTGCAAGTATCTTGAAAAGAAAACACAGTCTCAGAGAGCATTTGCAATGACACACAGCCCTCTGATCGCGCAACTTTGACCACAGCTGGAAGGCAAGTGAGATGCCTGTTGAAAGCAGGGTACACATGCATCAACTTCTCTGCATGTTGATGTGTGGGGTACATGTACTGCCCATCCACTTGCAGCAGGTCACAGATACCGATTTTGCCAGCGCAACCTTCACATCCTGTCACGGTATGTCAAACAGAGCAAGAGATGCGCACACAAGAGCTGATGCCCCTTCATGGGCTGGGGCCTGAGCCTCGGCAAGAAGGTGAATGTATGCTGGCAGCCACCGGGGTGTGCCATGTACTTTAGGCCAATCAAATCTAAATAAAGAGCGCATGTAGGTGCTGACCCAGTGCAGTCAAGTGCAGCCAGCTGGGAATGCGAGTGGTGATGCGCTGGCCATTGGTATGCAAGGCCCGGGGCACATGGTGCCAGGGCTGCCCCCTCCCACTGGTGGTGCTGTCCCCACTGCCCATGCCCACACTGCTGCTGCGGCCCAGCCTGGGACTGCTGATACCCTCTGCAGTGTTGCTGGGCTGGCTGCCTGTGTGCCGCCTCAGAGGCGAGCCTCCTGCATTGCAGGAGTAATGTGTTTGGCCATGTGATGGTAATGCATGGCTGCACAAACCTGGCATGCAGTACTGCAAACCTGTGCTGGCACTGGTGATGAGGATGTCTGCATAGGACTGTGTACCAGTGTCTGCAGTGTTACCAGTATCATGTTGAGCATAGTAGTCTAGCCAACACATTTGGGGGGTGGGTGGGGGGGGGGGGGGGGGTGGCCATGGGGGGCAGCTAGGGGACTGCCTGACAACAGCTTAACAAGCGCTTGACTCAAAGTCCTACCCAATGAACAAGCAAAGATGCATGCTCCAATCAGGTACCAGACATGCTTACAAGAGGACATGCATGCAGGTGCTGCCATGTATGATTCCAAAACCTAGCCTACTTGCCTTGAGTGGCAACATCAGCTTATACAGATGCTGCCCACCAGAGCTGTGCAAAGCTGCAGATACCGACAAACAATACTTTCAATATCTGTGTAGTGCAATGTCGGCAGCAATAAGCAGCGTTCACCTGTGTGTTCATGACAAGCACAGGACTGTCCAATGGCCAAACCTAACTCCATACCCAGACCACGAGACATCAAATGCGAACGTCAAAGCAAGTTACCTGTGCTTTCAGGCCAGGATGCTGACAAGTCACAACTGGCTTCACATCCCAGACTATAAGGTACATAATGAAACCAAAAACAAAAGTCTCACCTTCAGTCTCGCCGGTAGCAGCAGCCCCCTCTTCAGCAACCCTGGAGGGAGGCTGCCCAGCTTCGCGCCGCTTCTTGGCTTCGTCTTCTCGGGCGAGGCGGCCCTGGTGCTCCAGCTCCCTCAAGCACTTGTCCAGGCACACCTCAATGCCGCAGTTGCTCTTGATGGCCGACAGCTTTGCCCACGTGGACTGCTCACCCTGGGATGCAGTGCAAAACATTGATCAGCTTTGCCCAGGTGGACTGCTCACCCTGGGGTGCAGTACAAACATGAATCAGGAGAAGGAGGGAAAGTTTGCATCTTCAGCCAACCAACTAGGTTGCACTGGTGAGCTAGGGTTGTCTAGGCACACGCCAATGCCGCAGCTGCTCTTGATGGCCGACAGTTTTGCCCAGGTGAACAGCTCACCCTGGAGCGCAGTCATGAATGACATGAATGAGGAGGAGAATTTTGCATCTTCAGCCAACCAATTTAGTGCATGCAATGCACATCATAAGCATGCGTGGTGCGGTTGCTCTTGCTCTTGATGACTGAAGGGGTGATGTACTTTTCAGCCTGCAGCTTCCCAAACATCCCTACATTATGAGTGTATGCAATCCTACCAACCATAACCCATGCAACCATAAATGGTGATCACGGTGACCAGACGCCATTATGGAAACTGCACAGAAAGGCAGGCCTCATGCAGCTTCCGCCTGGCACAAAACCAAACACGCCAAGCTGGAAAGGGCGGGTCAATGACAGTATGCACATGAGCAACACTCAGGGAAGCTCTGGATACGTTATCCACAGACTGTTCTGCAACCAATGCAAAAGGGGTAGTGTGTTCACATATGATCTGTTTCAGCACAGCTGCTGATTCCAGCATTCAACACAGTTCAACTGGATGCCAACATGTCACATTGTGTTGGATCAACGTTACAAAAGATGAAAAGAGTATCAGCAAAATGTGGAGCACGACTGAAGACGGCTGCAAAATCTACGCTTTCAAGAACTGAAAAGATTGTCACTGACCTGGAGACAAGCAATCTGGAGGTCCTTCTTGGAGGGGTTGGTGACGGCCTTCTTGATCTGTGAGTATGTGGATGGCAGCACCATGGTCACGTCCCCCTCCCAAGGCTGACTCAGCACTTTCAGCCACTTGCTGGGGATCCAGTCTGGCAGCACCTGCTGCAGCTGATTGCACCTGCATCGGCAATGGATCACAGTCAGCCGGTAAGACAGGTGAATGTGTCATGCCATGCAACACTTTGCTTGGCAGCACCTGCTGCAGTTGATTGCACCTGCATCAACATTGACTCACACTCAGCTGCCAAGACAGGTGAATGTGTCATGCCGTGCAACACTTTGCTTGGCAGCATTTGCTGCAGCTGATTGCACCTGCATCAGCATTGAACCACACTCAGCTGCCAAGACAGATGAATGTGTCATGCCCATGCCAACACTGAGCTTGGCAGCATTTGCAATGCTTTGGGGAGGTGAATGTTGAGCTGCATGCATGATCGCTTGGCTTGGGAAATACTCAGCGTGAGCACTTGTGAAGGTGCATGTGACAGCGTCTTGCAAGACTGCACCTGAGCAAGTGTGGCAGGCAATGGTGTGGCCTTGCATTTTGGGTTTTGGTGTGAATGGGGGGGGGGGAGGCCGGGGGGCACTTCATTAGGAGATGACAATGCAGAAGACTATAGGGTTGTGCCTGAAGGCGACATTTGTGATCACCTGTGCTTCCACTCTGTCTCGAGCAGGTTGCCAAGCTTCCTATTGAGCCTGCGCTTCATGTTCAGCGCTGGCACAATGTGAGGGTTGGTCTGACTGACTAGGAAGTAATTGACGTTGAACATCTCTGACAGGGTGCGCATGGGCAGGTCTTCCTCCAAGCTGCCGTCACGCCACCGCCGAGAAGCTTCCTTCTCAGCTTCTGGTGTGTACCTGAGTGATCCAGAGCTTCTGTCACCTCTCAGACAACACCTTGACCCAGGTTCAGGCAACAAGGTGTATGTTGGTCATGACAGCTGATGGGTTTGGGATGGTGCGTATAGGCAGGGTATCAGGGCAGGGCTTGCTTTGTGTAAGAACTGACCGTATGCAAAAGACAGCGTAAGAGCAGAATGTAGATCAAGGTGTTTGTCATGATGGTGCAAAGTGAGTCTCAAAAACTACTGCCTGCCTTCAAGTCCGCCTACTGTGAGCAAGATGCTGGCCTTGACACATGCGCTTGCATGTACAAGGGATCAGGGCTAGGAGCATCTGTATCTGTCCCTCATGCCTAGCCAGATGCAGAGCTGACATACATGTGTTGCAACGCTGTCACCCCGAGGGACTTACGAGACAACAGCGCCTTGTTCATTCTTGCTGAGGAGCTCCTGGGGCTTGAAGAGGTAGGGGAACGCTGAGCTGCAAGCCACAGCGCTCCACACCACCACATTAGGCCCTGTCAAGTAGTTGAGCACCCGTGGAGGTTCGTTGGTGTCGGCCGCACATACAGCCACATTCAGCACACGCCCTGAAGCCAGCAGCAGCTGTCAGTGAGTCTTATGCGTCTCAAGAGAACACGTATTTGGTGTGAAATCACATGGCCTGCCTTGCTTGAAGGGTTGCAGTAGTAGAAGGTGTGTTCAGTGCATGATACACGAACCAATGCAAAGGGTTTGAAGGATGCTGCTACTGCAAAGCCAACAGAAAACACATACGCCTGCTTCATGCACTAAAACATGGGCGATGTACTGTGCAAGATGGCACGTTTGGTTTGATACATGCGCTTGCAATTGTAAAGGATCACGGCTGAGTGCATCTGCAATTGGCATTCATGCCTTGCCAGATGCAGAGCTGACATACATAGCATGTATTGCTGTCACCACCTATGGCAACACTCATCATCTTGTCATGGTGCATCACACTTCCAGTTCTGTCATGACAGCTTGTTCACCTGACAAATTGAATGCTTCCAGAAAGGTGAGATCTCCCAGCAGCCTGCGCAAGCGCTTCTGCAAGACTTCGATGTCCTGCAGAGTGCCCTTGAGCAAGAAGTGCCGCAGAAACTGGCTGGCTGTGCTGTTGCTGAAAAAGGACAGGTCAAACTCGCTCATATGCTTGAAGAGGTCTCTCAACATCTCATCATTTCTGGTTGCAACAATTGCAGCAACTGCAGTCAGTTTGTTGCAGCCAGTCAGTTCACAAGATATCACAAGAGCTATCACACGGGCTGAATCCTGTTGCATACCACAGTCCACCATGCCTTGCAGTCAGAGATCCTGGTGACTCATACCTGTTATACAGATGAGATCACTCTCATTCTGACTTTACACTATGTGTAGATGCTTGCACACAGATACTGCCAGGATAATGCATTCAGACAGTCAAAGACTATGTATCAAAGCATCAGACTGGGAGCTTGTGACTTGAAAATGTGATAGATTGAATAGTTCATCATGATGTATCTGCCAGCATCTTTATTTTGTGCGCCGGTTGTGTCAGTCGTTAAACTGCGTCAATACATCGCGTGAAAAGGACGCTACCCACCTATAGAGCCCACACTACTGCCAGCCATGACCCTAGGTAGCAGCCCATGCTGAAACAGTGACTTGCAAACACCCTGCAGTCAAGCAAAGTAGCAGAATAAGATGTCTGCAAAAACAAGCAAACTGACTCTTGTACACTGCGGGCAGGGTAACAGCAATGAACAATCTGCAGGCAGGCTTGCCTTGTGCACACAAGGACGTGTTGCCAGCAGGCAGCCTAGCAATGTGGCTTATGCGTCACTGCTTATGGGCATTGCTGTTGAAATGTATATGAAGTGGAACTTGTATGCCTTGCAGTTCATGTAGGCCTTGAGATCAGGGCATTTGCTGCTGATGTAAGGGCTGATGGCATACCAGATGGAAGGCCCCCAAGGCTCCTCCACCACTGAGGACAAGTGCAGTGCGGCCAAAGGCATGTCGTGTCAGCTTGATGAATTCCCACTTCTCCTTGAGAGTCATGCTTGGACCATTGTAGTTGGTCAGCATCTGGAGTTGAGTCTTGACTTCATCAATGTATTGCCTGATGGGTTCTGGAACTGCCAGGAAGTGCTCATGCAACTCACTGCAGTGCGCCACTGACAATCAGAGGATGCTGTGTCACTTGTCCAAAATGGCGGCAGCATATGATCAGAAGAAGGCACACCTGTTGGTCATGTTTCCCAGATTTCGAAGCAGGTCTTGTCGCAGCGCAAATATGACCTGCTGCAAGTTTCCAGACTGTCGCACCGCCTGGAGGTGTTGCAACCTTTGTTGCAGCAGCTTGCGGTCATACAATCTGGTCTGCTTTCTCCATTCTGCTGTGGTATCCTTCTGACTCCTTCCCTGTATCTCAGCTAATTCCTTGACAGCAGTACTCCATGAGGAATAATGCGCGGAGGTCTGCATAGCTTTGCGTAGCTGCTTTTGTCGCGCCAGCGCTGGATCTCTCAATTCTTTGATCATCTCCTTGAGTTTGTTGAAGCCAGCTATCAACAGTACAGTGACTGCGCATCACGCCAACAATCCTAGTTTGGTAGTGTGGCTAGAAAATGCCATCAAGTGCAGGGAGCAAACACTCACCAACAATGCCGTGCCATCGTCTCACACGGAAGTATCCCCTGCTCAACTTACGCAGGCGTAGTGTGCGGGGAGGAGCAGAGAACCATCCCAGGATTCCCCAGAGCGACCTTTGAAAATCCACGAAGACAGTATAAACAGATCGACCAAAAAACAATTGCAAGGCTAAAAGTCTCCGGAACGGCTGACTGAGCACAAGCAAGATGCGCCATAGCACAAGCTGGGCAGAAAATGTGGAAAGCTGGCCAGCTCCAGCAGGAGAAGGGCTTGCTTTTACCACTGAGCTGGAGGTTTCAGTCATCAGAAGTCAAGGCTCACGGCAGTGCAATTACTTATCAAGAAAAGCATCTGCTCGAGTGCTGCCGACACAATGCTGCATCCATGCTTTGTGGTGTGCAGCGCTTTCGCAACAGCTGAAAGTGTCCCTGTAGACAGTGTCACACCTGTCACGCATGGTTCACATGGCACGTCACATGCTCCAGTGGCTGGTCCAGTCAGCAATGTGGAGATCACTATGACAGATAGGCTGTGTCTAGTCGTTGGATTGTGTGGAGGCTCTTTGTTTTCAACTGCCCAGCGTACAGCCATATCAGGTCACAGCATCTGGAACTCCAGCGGCAATGTTGCACCATTGCAATCATTTGTTTTTGTGTGAACCAAATGCATGTGGAGGTGGTTTCCTTGGGGAATGCTTTGCCTGTAGTAAGCAAATTCTAACTGTACGAATTCAATGAACTGAATTGGTTGCCTGTTGGGTCCCAATTGGGGCCCCAGAACGTTAACAATTGCAATTAATTGATTGCTTGACAATAGTTTACTGCAGTTGCAGTCTTCCATGATTTTACCATCCCCCAGGACATGACGAACCTTTCATGATCTTCATGCGCTTCATACTCACTGGGCATAAACAATACCTGTAATACAGGTCCTGTATGCAAATACCTGTCTGCCATGTATGAGATCCTATGACAAGCATGCATGATGCATGCACAGCCTGCAGACTTCCTTACAAAAGCACAAGATTCATTGACTCTGAGTCAAAGCTGCTGCGGATTCATACCCTTGAGAAAAAAGCTGTTGCGGTGAGGCATACATATATTTGCTACGTGCTCAGATGCGGTCAGATGAGGCAAGCCAGCCTGGCAGAACACTTGGTGGCAGAACTCCGAGCAAAATCAAGTGGCTCTGCACACCTTTGCTGCTTACCCCGCAGGTCAGTAGCGAACACTCTCGCAGATGCTCACGCCTGTAAAGCTTGAAATCATCGGATGAAGCGCATTCAATAGAGCTTTGCTGACTGCATGGCGGAACAAGCAGGAATTGCTCTGTCTACCAAGCCTGTAAGCTGGTCAAGGCGTGTCAAGCCTCTCGCGCCTTTGAGATTCTCGGCCCGACGGACTGAGGCTATCGCTGTATCTCGGGGTGCGTCATCATCAAAAATGAGTACGATGACAAGACGCAGCACAAGAGACGCACAGACAGCAGCGACTAAAACGATAGACATGCAAGTAGGACTTCTAACTACGGCGCTCGTTTCATGCACAACAGGTTGAGAGATCGCTGAACAAACACACAAAAGTATAGCTGCTTGCAGGACAAAATAAAGTTCCTTCGTGACGACCTGACCCACTTGTTTGATGATCAAGGCATTGATCAGTTGGGTTTGTGTGCTTGCCAGCTTGTATGCTGCCTCCATACAGTCGTTATTCAAAAGCATTGCGTGCAGATCAGCATACGATGACAAAGTTAAATTCGAGGATCCTATCACAAAATACTCCAGTGTTCAAGGTACAAGTGTGTTCCCCAGAAAGCGGGTGTGTCTTGCCTGCCGCTGAGTAGAGGTTCCTTTTACACAGGCTATGTCTTCAACATCAAGTTGCTGCGGCGGGTGTTTGCACCAACCTTTCAGCTGCATGACATCAAGCAAACAGCGTCACATGAGCTGACAACCAGATGGACCATGAGTATGCAGCTGACTTTCAACAAGTACAACCCCTTAAGAAGATGGTGGGATCCCCAGCTGCTCTTCACTGGCACATCAATTATGGGAATCAATCCATCCACAGGTGATTTGGCCAGACAAGACAGTAGAGATCGCTGACCAGAGATGTACAACACCCTCACAATATCCTGACATGCATCATGCAAATCAGGCTTGCCAGGCAGCGGCAGCAATATTAGGTGTGCTGGTGGTTATTATGCTGTCATGCCTTGTCATACCTGAGCTGCTTGTGTGTTGCAAACAGTGCAACACCAGCATGGTGATGGTGGCCTGAAAAGGCTCAGACATGGCCAAGCATTGACTTTGCACTCACCAACCATGCATTTTTGCAGCTGCAGAACATCCTGCATAGCTTCGACACACAAAAACTGTGAAGGCAATCAGGGTGTCTCAGCTACGCCAACTTTGCTTGCAGGCCGCTTCAACAGCCATGTTGACACTTGGGACGCAGTCAAGAACCAGAAGTACTTGAGCTTGGAGGCTGTGAGGCATCTCTTAGGACAGCTGCTCACTTTCTCCCAAGCACCCAAGCTTGATACACCTAGCTACACAGTGTTGAAAAAGCCCAGTGGCTATGAAGTCCGTGAGTAAGGCTCATGATACCCAACATCATACCAAGAGGCTGCAGCACTTGAATGTGTTTGTTCTGTGCACACCTGCTTGCTTGCTGCATGCAATCATGTGTCTGCTTACACCAGCAAAACGCAAGCAGTTGATGCCCACCATGTCTATAGTGGACTGCTCTCTGAATTGATTCCATGATGTTGTTGACAGAGCCGACTTTAGGAGCCTGAAGATCGTCCATATCAAATTCTCCTCAGTCACAAAAAGAACCATTGTTGCTACCAGCTTGCCAAGTGATGCACCTTGTTACAGATAATGTAGGTACAGCGACTTTGTGGTGGCAGAAACCCAAATGGAGCAGGCAAGCTCAGCAGGCAGGCAGGCAGCCACAGAACAGCCTCAAACCCGCGGCAGCAATAGCAGCAGCAATAGCAGCAACAATAGCAGTAGCAATAGCTCATCAGGCGAAGGGAAGTCTGCCTTCATGACGCTAGCTGGATACATCTTTGGCAAGAATGACCGGCAGGAGAAGATGGCGATGACAATGCCTGTCTTCTCAGATAACTCTGGACGCATGCAGTTCTTCATGGGCACTGGCAAGGTATGCCATTTGGCCCCACAACAGCATGTGGAGTCAGACATTCCACACTGTTTGTCCAAGCTGTTCAGCTGCAAGAGGACTTGTAGTAGTCATGCGTGATGTTCAGCACAACTGTAGTGAGCTGGTAGCCCTGACACTGTGCAGCTACTGGCAAGCAAAGAGGCCATGCAGAGTTGGTCAAACATACAAAGTATAAGCAGCGCTGTGCAGCTCTGCCTGCATGCAGTTTCTACTGCTCGTCCATTGTGTTCACAGCCAAAATGATGTCGGCAACATCAATGTTTGCCCTGCCTGCAGCTTTGTGAAGCTGAATGTCCAGCAGGTTCCTCACGTAGTGTCTTGCCTCAGCTCAGTCTCACAGTGTCTCCTATAAGCATGCTAGACTTGCAAGCTGTAATGCATCGTCAAGCTGTCAGGACAGCTGCCTTTCAATGCACATTCATGACTACTGTTTGTGTTTTTCCATTAACTATGCTGCTCGAGGTTGGATTTCGCCTTGCCATGTGCTCACATCAGTGGATCACTACTGACATTGAAGGCGGTGTCTGCAGGACACCAGTAGTCTACCAGCACCGTTAGATGATGCAGTGCGCTGCATCAACATGCCTGGTGGAACCTATGCTGTAAGAAGCTTCAGTGGCATGGCAGGCGAGAAACAGGCACAGGAACAGCTGAAAAGTCTACAGGTAGCAATGGCCAGGGATGACTTGCAAGCAGCTGCAAACGACTGGACTCTAGCCAGGTACAATGACCCTTCCACCAAGGGGCCATTCCGCCGCAATGAGGTCTTGGTGTCTGTCATGAACTTTGATCTGTGGGGTCAAGGAGTCACGAAATAACACTGCAACAAGCCTTGTTCCGTCTGCACTGTTGCTGTGGCTTGATTGCCATATCTGCTGACAGAAGGCTGTCGTGATCCGAGTTACCGGCACATATATGTTATTGATCACACATCTTACGGACACTTGGAGCGCAAGCCCTAGGGCCTGACAGGCCTGATACATTGTGCTTCAACTTCTGTTTTGCTTCAAATTTATGGGTAATAATGTGTCCCCAGTCCTTGAAGCCGGTCGTTCAGCTATTCATGTGGACAATGCAGCGTGCATTGGTTACATTTTCTCGTGACTAAGGACAGGGCTGAAAGTATACCTGCATGTCAGTTCCATTGGAAGCTGCCCGTCTCTGGAACTGGGCTATGGAACAAGGTCGGTACTTCACTCACTTTGCAAGGCAATATGTTTGGGCATCTGCAGACCTGGACATCGCGTTGAGGACTGTGTGAGACGATGTTGCCTGTTATGGCCAGCGGCAGTAAACAGACACAAGGCATTGTAGCAACTGTCACCACTGCTTTAACCATCGCAGCCTTGGTCAAAAGCCTGCTCCCTGCGGAATGGGTGCGTGAGAGCTACAAAATGTTGTCCAAATTAGGTCGAATTGCTGAGCCGTTCTGCTTTTTCACCTTCCACGAGTTCAGCGGCCAAACTCCCGATCACAACTACGACAAGATCGAAGTGTACCTGAGTGACGAAGCGACTGCACAAGTTCATAGGTAGGTGCTTAAGCCCGCGTTGGTGTTATTTGCTCATTTTCCCTGGCCACGTAGCTGACTGACGGCGTTCTGCTTATCGCAGAGTCGTTGTCAGTCAGCCAAGGAAGTCGGAACAGCCTATTTTTGCACTGGCCGATGGCGAATGGCTGATGGAGACGTACCATGGAGTTACAATGGAGTGGACGCATAACGCCGGTGAACGCGGTTCTGCGAGGCGTGACCCTCGTTTTGGCAGATCACAGGAGGCACACAGTTTCTGCCTTCGGCTTCACCAGAAACACAAGCACATCGTCACTCAGTACCTTCAGCACATTCACAAAGTGGCCAACGAAAGGCTCGAGCAACGGTCTGAGCTGCAGGTAAAGTGCTGCCCGTATGCCCTCTGCTCTTTCACAGTTGGTCTGGTTGAAAATTTGAATATCTTGCAATAGATAGGTGTTGTGGATTCAGAAGCAGTGTCTGTCGGCTTTCTTTTAACTGCCATCTGGTCAGGAAGCCTTGCACCTTTGGCCATTGATCACCTCTTGTTGTTTGTAGGTGTACAACAACATGGGAGTGTGTGGGTCGGGAGAGCGTGCGTGGGACAGCCAGCCTTTCAAGCACCCAGCTAACTTTGACACCATAGCGCTGAATTGCGACATCAAGCAAACTGTCATCAGCACCCTTGACAGATTTGTCACTGATGCACACTACTACAACAAGACTGGCAGGGCTCACAAGATGGGAATCTTGTTGTTTGGCCCACCAGGCACAGGCAAGACCACCTTCATTGCTGCTGTTGCCAACTACTTACACTACAACATTTACGACCTGGACCTGACCCATGTGGGTGGCAATCAGGGTTTGAGACAGCTCTTCAGCCAGATTCCTGACCGAACTGTGGTGGTCATTGAGGATATTGACTCCCTTGGACTGCCAAATAGGGCAACTGGGGCTCGTCAGCATCCTGACTTCGAGTCGGACAGCTACAGCCCTGTTATGCATCCTGTGCATAGGAGTAGATATGAGGTCACACTTGGCGGGCTGCTCAACTTTGCAGATGGCATCCGTTCCTCCTGTGCTTCGCAGCATATCTTTATCTTCACCACAAATCACCCGGAGCTGCTAGATCCTGCCTTGATCCGACCAGGACGTATGGATCTGCATATTGAGCTGCCCTATTGCACCTTTCAAGAGTTTCAGAGTCTGTGCAAGACCTACATGGATGTTTCAGAGCACCCACTGTTTGATGAAGTCAAGGAGCTTCTGCAGCCCATGGCCAAAGTTGCTCCTGCAGATGTGACTGCTGTGCTGCACGCACACAGGGGGAATGCTGACAGGGCTCTGCAACAGCTGATTGCACTGCTGAAGTCCAAAGGCGCAGATGCTGAGGCCGCAGGAGATGTGTCAATGAATGTAGAGGAGTGACAATGATACTTACACGACACAATGCATGACTGTAATCACACCAGTTCATGCAGCTATAGATACATTTTGCCATGGTGATGCATTTTCGTGACTCAATTTCCTTTTCTTTTTCTCTCCCATCTTAGGGCTACCCTGATGGGCAACACTTCTTTTCGACTTGTTGCTGCATGATCATTCAAACGGTTGCCCTTGAGAATGCTTGAAAATGGTAATCGCATTGGACCAGATAGATCTTGAATATGTGTTGCCAGACTGACAGGGGCCAACTGTCACAGCAGCCTAGCTTGTGTGATTGCAAACTGGCAACTTGCCCTTACTGATTTTCAGCACAGAACGAAGAGCTTAACAGAGATAAACAGTTTACAAGTCACGCCTCCCGATTCAGACTCATTTCCTGAAAATTTTTGCAGCAGGAAGGTTCCATCTTTTAAAGGTACTCTTTAGTGTTACAAAAAGATTATCTTTACTAATGATTTTACTTTCCTATTATCCATATTTCTATGTTATCTTGTAACAGAAGAAGAAAATTAACAGGAACTAAGCAGAAGAGGAACAGGCCTGTGTTGTCTGCAGCAATGCCTTAAGATCTTATTCTAGAATGTCGCTGCTTCAAGCTATAGACCAACCGTTCTGGCTTAGTGTCAAGCACAGGACAGCTGATGGCTTTTTACTTCTTTCGTTACATTGTTCCACATGCCCCGCGTTCATGCTGCAAAATCTGGTGTCAACTTGCACAGCTGCTGCAATCAACGCCAATGTGACATGGTCTAGACTACCAAAACATGGACGTACATAGCACATGTGTGTGCTATATAGGCCTTGAAGCCTTCACAGAGGCATTGTGACTACTCAGCATAATGATGTCACAGTGCAGGTCTGCAGGCTGCCTGGCAGCAAACATGACACAGCTGATGTGCACGCATATTGCTGCACCTTTTACTACACGCTTCACTGGAAGACTGCTCACTTTGAAAAGAGACAGAGACAATGCAACTCACAGGTGGATGGACCCACGACACTTAAGCACGACCAGCAGGGTCTCAGTGAGTCCACTTGCCACACTCATATGCCACACTCATATGCAACTCGTTTGCAGGTACTGACTATCGGAAGGGTGCAGGCAGAGCAGGGGAAGCAGGCACAAAGGTGACAGATCTGCCATACAGTCCAACATCTTCATCAGGTGTGATTCTCTGTCCAGTAATGTCAATCTGCAGCAACGACAGACAAGGGAGTGCGACCCAAGATTCATCAAGAGCTGCTGGCAGGAGAAATGGCATGTGTACAGCATATATGTCAGTCAGGTGCACAAACAGAAGTCCGATCTGCAGCATTATGCAGCTATATGACAACATGCACCAGTCCAAGGCAGGACTGCTACAACACACCGCACAGCATCTATACAAGCCATCCATTCAGCAGGCTAAAGTCTATCCCAAAAATGATCAATAACAAGACAAACACCTTTCACACAATGCAGGCTTGTATAAGAATGCTAACATGCATTCATGCAAGGTAGCTTTGCGCCTCTCACATTGGCCTGTTGCACCCCACTGACAATCTGGGGTTGCACCCAGGGAGGGAGGGTGCCCTGGGGCTTCTGCGCAGGGGGTTGCCGCATAGAGGGATGCTCTACTGCCTTGTACTCAAAGCTGCGTACCACCCATAGGAACCACACCAGGTTCACAAGCATCAAGCCTGCAGCCAGCATGCCACACTTCCCATCCACTTCTTGAAACTAGCTTTGCATTACCCACCAGTGTTGGTTGCACACACTGCTCCGTGTGTCAGCCGCAAACAACATTGCATGTTTGCAAATGTAATCTGCAGTGCTTTGAATCCAGGTCGCAATGATGCTGACGCAATACTCGCGCTCTGCTCACGAATGGAGTCAGCGTTTGCTAACTCCAACAGCCTGTACCAGGGAGATGTATGACCCAAAGAGCCAGTGACATCACTCAGTGTCATAACGAGCACATACTACTCTGTGCTCAATTAGACATCAGCACACATACTTTACCAGCATGACAGGTTGAACGAATACAGGAGCCACACTAGCTGCTTGTTGTAGAGTGTGCATGGTGAATGGGTGGGACTGACCGGCCAGGAAGAGGAAGAACAGATCAAGGCGGCCATTGTTCAGGTCATCAGGCAGCCAGCCATGCCTGTTGCCACGGCCTGTGGCACTGCTGACGGCTATCACCACAGCACCTGCATCACACCAGCTACTGTCAAAATTTTGCACCATGAACCAGCTAGTGTCTTGGGAAATCATGGACTGTGCCTTCGGCATTGTCATAGAAAGCTCTGATAGAAAGCCCTAGCAAAGCGGCTAGTGTCAGGACAACCTTACAATGCAAACCAAGTATCATGGGATAAAATCGAGTCTTGAAGCAGACGCCATGAAAGCATGGGGTGCGCAGTGTGACCACATAACCCACTGGGGCTTCATTTACAGCTGAGCTAATTGGAGCTAGTAGGTCTACTACTCAATCCCCAGCAATTGGGTTGCAGTGACCTACAACTCAGAGCCTCTTAGTAAGAGGAGGTTTTTGTGGCTGCTGATGCCCAGCTGGCCATAAAGGGCCATGTGCACAGACAAGTGCAGAGATGGTCCAGATGATATGAACCAATGGAAAAATGAACAAACAACCAAATGACAGGGTAATGAGTGAACGGATGTGCAGAACAGACCTGAAAGGTAGCTGCCAGCAGCCACACTGAGGAGCTGTAGCGCCATAGAGCAGCTGCGCATCACATCAGGGGCTTGGTCATAGAAGAACTCCAGCTGCCCTATTGATGCCAACACCTGTACATACACAAATGCAATCAGTTAGGTGCTAGTATGGCTTTGCATTGCTTCCCACCCTGATGTATGACCCAGTCTAGCATCAGGATTTGGGCATGACCTAGCAGGCAATGACAGGTGAAGCCTACCTCACTGAGGCCGACCAGCAGGTACTGGGGAACCTGCCAGAAGACATTCATGTCCACCATGCAGTAGACAGGTGAAGCCTACCCATGCGGTAGGCAGTAGACAGCAAAGAGTAGACAGGTGAAGCCTACCTCACTGAGGCCAACCAGCAGGCACTGTGGAACCTGCCAGAAGACATTCATGTCCACCAAGCAGTACACAGGTGAAGCCTACCTTATTGAGGCCAAGCAGCAGGTACTGTGGAACCTGCCAGAAGACATTCATGTCCACCATTCAGTAGACAGGTGAGGCCATGCAGTAGACAGGTGAGGCCTACCTCACTGAGGCCAACAAGCAGGTACTGTGGAACCTGCCAGAAGACATTCATGTCCACAATGCCGCTGCCATCCCTGTGGCTCAGAATGCTCTGGGCCTGGTTCCCATCCAAGGCAGGCAGCACCTTGCCCTCATGGTATAGCTTCAGACGGTACCACTCCACTGCAGCAGCTGCAACCATGGCCATTACACATACTAGCAGCCCCCAGCCTGCACACAAGATGAGACACAGTCTTGTCAGCATTGTCAACAGACAGTCTTTTCAGCATTGTCAACAGACAGGCCTTTCAGCATTGTCAAGAGACAGGCTTTTCAGCATTGTCAACAGACAGTCTTTTCAGCGTTGTCAAGAGACAGTCTTTGCAGCATTGTCAAGGGATTATGACGCCTAGGTGTGACATTGCAAGGCCCAGTATAGGTGCGTCGACCACTGGAAGTTGCCACGATGAGCTTGATTGAAGTGTGAAGCTGAGACGGATGAGCAACCTGTGACAAGGGGTCAGCATTGAGTGGCGTAAGACCGGCAGTACTGGCTTAGGTCACACAGCCAACCAGAGCTTAAGTCTCCTCATGACACACGGAGCAGTCAGAAACCGCATAGCTGTTACTGCAGCAGCCTGGTGGGCTTTTCTGTCTTGATTGCTGTGATCTAGCCTTGAACAAACTCTCCAGAGCTCTTGATGTCGCTGCAGATTGTGTTCAGCCACTTGGAGTGATGTGTACCGCGTGGGAAGTGCATGGTAATCTCACGTGCGTGTACCAATGCATGCTGGACACAACCAATTA
>JAABUK010005468.1_pt1 | contig 19774 bp, 13 predicted proteins | sample 5559141 | NCBI WGS metagenome assembly JAABUK01 (sample SAMN10711869, study PRJNA513367) | rock metagenome | isolation source: Antarctica rocks | place: Antarctica: Victoria Land, Pudding Butte nord | collected 2016-01-03 | reverse complement strand
TCAATGGATTTATTTCATCTTCAAGATTTCCGTTTGCCAGCTTTGAATTACTCCATTCCGGTGAAGTGATTGTTTTTGAAAAAACAATTTTAGTAACGCTGTTCATCATATTGGCAAAAGCAACATCTTCACCTCTCAGGGATGGATAAGCTACTTTTGAAGGCCAGTATCTGGCCATAGCGTTGTAAGTAACCCTGCCTAACAAAATAGTATCTGCCTTACTTAATTCTTCACAAAAAGTTGCCGCCATGTCTTTCGTCCAGTATTGAAAATGCCAATCCAATTCACATTCAGATCCCGACATGTAACCATCAAGCGTTACATTCATTGATACGATAAGCTTTCGCATAAATTTTTGCTTCATGTACAATCATGCAATCACTGTATCTGTTATTGCAGTTGCAGTATTTTTATAAGCATTCAATTCTTTTACGTGAGGTTCTTGTAAAGCAGCTTTTGCTTTCAATTTTTTGTGATACCATATGTAAGAGCCTGCTGCGAGCATAAGTGGCAATGCCATAAATATCCAGTTACTTACAGGCTGGCCAGAAGATGCAATTAAATAAGTGGCTCCTAATAAATCAAACACTAATCCTGCATAAGCCCATTCTTTAATGCGGGGATAGCCGGGAATAAGTAGTGCAATTACGCCTAATGTTTTGGCGATTCCAAGAAAAGGAAGCAGGTACGCAGGCAGCTCCAATTTTTTAAATTCTTCAACTGCTGCCTGAACGGAAAACATATCAGGAACAGCAGATCCAAGCATCATGAATGCAAAAAGGCTGGTAAAAATCCAGTAGATAATTCTTGTTTTTTTTCCTGCATTGTGGGATTTAACTTCTTTTAACATTTTGATAGTTTTTAATGATTTATAATTTTGTTTGAACAACACGTAGTGTCTTGTCAAGCATTAAATTTTGTGCTTATTGCTATCATCCGTTAGCTATCAGCTATCAGGAAGAAACAATTATGTTATAATAACCTGAGAGCTAATCGTCATTTTATTATTGACATGACAATGATGTTTTGTTAATCATGAAATCACGGATTAAATTGCTATAAGCTACCGGCTTTTAGCAGTCCGCATATCAATATATTAATTTTCTTCCTGATAGCTGATAGCTGACGGCTGATAGCTAATTCGTCCATCTATACCTGCTATTGAGATATGCCTGAAATGACATAGTTGTTTGTTTTAAAAGGTGAGCTAATATCGTTTTGATGTTTCCTGAGTTTCTCATAGAAAATGTAAGAAGTGATAAGAATTGCAAAGAAGAAAAGAGGGAAAAGCGTTTGTACCCCAAACCTATCAACTGCCCAATGACTGATACAGGCAAAAATGAAATCAAAAGCAAAACCTGCATACGCCCATTCTTTAATACGATTTGGTATTTTAGGAATAACCAATGCCAAAACACCAAGAATTTTAAAAACAACTAAGGCATTACCAAAATATTGGGGATAACCCAAATGCCGTATGCCCTCTTTGGCAAGTTCTGTTTGAGATGTTAATGCAGGCATAATTCCTTCAAACAGAAATATTATCCCTGTCGTTATCCAATAGATGATTTTTGTCTTTTTCATTGTTTTAAATTTTAGAAATGAATAATTAATTTAAGTAAAATCTATTGATAGTTAATGCTTCAATTAATTATCGTTCTTATCATAGTAAAACATCCAATGTTTACCGAATTTATCAGTAATGTTCCCAATTTTTGCTCCTCCCGGCATCTCACTTATTGGGCAATCTATATTCCCGTCGGCAGAGAGGTTTTTATAAAATCTATTCATTTCATCCTCACTCGCGCAATTGACACAGATTGTTACCGTATCACCATCTGTCAATTGTTTTGTTCTCATATCAGAGCCCATTATCATGTAGTAATCACCAATCAGTAAAGATGAATGCAGGATTGCATCTTTCATATCGGGGGGCATTTGAGGAGCCATTGGAGATTCTCCCACTGTTGTTAATGTGAGTTCGCCACCGATGCAGTCTTTGTAAAAGTTCATTGCTTCTCGGCAATTGTCGTTGAAGTTTAAATAAGGATTAATGCGTGTCATTTTTGATTGTTTTTAGTTGTTAATAAATTTCATTGTTATCTGCACAAAAGTATGTTATGTAAAAAAATTTCATCGGGTGCAGAAAGGACTTATTACAGGCTGTTCGCGACATTTGCACATAATGCAATATACCAGCTGGTAGAATCCTCTACCTTCGAAATCTTGCTTTTTTTGAATTCCATGATGTAATGCCCTTAAAATTGCATCCTGGTTTAGTTACATTTGTATCAGGTCTGTAAAGTTTTAGTTCAGGTAAATCATTAGCATGAATGATATAATACTAAATTCAAAAATTACACAAGTGGAAAAGGTCATCGCTGATTATCTTTTCCAATCTGATTTTTACTAAATCAAAAATTGGACATTTGATTTTAAAGATGATAAGCAACCAAGCAATGGGTTTAATGATTGCCTTTGTGGTGTATTTGTAAAAAAGGGAAACTTTTTATTTGATTTATCAAAGGACTCCTATGATATGCACACCGGACATATCATTATAGATAAACCTAATTATAAATACAGGCTGCGTCCTGCAATGAGTGAATGTTCCATCTTTAATTTTATCGATGATTTTTATCATCAGTTTATAGATGACCTGAACCTGAAGTACTCTTTCTTCTTCTATAATTCAAACATTCTTTCATTACTGCTGAAATCAACACCTGAAACAGAATATTTGCATTACCAGATAATGAAAAAGGTAAATAATACAGCCAAATTGCAAATGGACAATCTTGTAATTGAGCTGCTGAAACAAATTGTTTCGGCAATTACAAACAGTTCACTAGATGATGAGGTAGATGCGTCGTTAAAAAAAACACGTCACCTTATTACTATGGAGAGAGCCAAAGAATATATCTGTTCCTGTAAATAAAGCGGCATTCACCTTTCATCTGGATGATTATTAAAAAGCATAAAAGATAGCAGCGAAAATTAAATAATTGCGCCAGTAACAGTAGAATGGTTCTTAAAGTATAATAACTTAAACCAGTATCAAAATATAATAAGTAGTTGAATGAACGCTGACAAATGCTAAATATAGCATTTGTTTAGAGGCTTAATTTAGTGTAGCAATATAAGCATGATTTAAAAAAAAGCCGGATTGTGCAATGGGCACATTATTATAATTCTATTACAGTCAAAGTATGTTTATTGTGTAAAATTATTACATAGATTATTTAATTTCCGTAGAAGATTCACCATCTAATGGGTAAGAGTTTACCGGCAGTATGCATAAAACAGAGAGGATTTAAGGAGTAATTCCTGGTAGCACGATTTTATACTGTGAGCATGTACACATTAACCATTAATTTAATTTATTATGAATTTAAGTGAATCTAATAAACACCAGGAAGATCTACGTTCTGCTGATTTAAGTGTGAAGCCTGTACATACAGGCGAAAACCTCATTGATTCTATGAAACGTATTTCCTGGGGGTCTGTTTTTGCCGGTGTTTTGATAGCTATAGTTATCCAAATTGCGTTAAGCCTTTTAGGCATAGGTATCGGGTTAAGTACGGTAGATCCTAAAGAAGAAGCAAACCCTGTTAATGGTTTGGGAACAGGGACCGCTATCTGGTACATTATAACCAGTTTACTTACTTTATTTGCCGGTGGCTGGATCGCCGGGCGGTTAGCACCAACACGCCGCCTGTTCGATGGTATAATTCATGGCATCTTGGCTTGGAGCCTTATTACATTAATTACACTTTATTTTATTACTACCACAATTGGCGGAATTTTAGGCGGTGTTGGCCGGCTGGTTGGGAATACCTTAGGCACTGTTGGCAGTATAGCTGGTAAAGGTATTGAAGCTGCAACTCCTGCTGTAAAAGATGCAGTGAAGGATCAGGGTATTGATTTATCCAGCCTGAAACAGGAAGCCCTTACACTATTGCGCCAAACAGGAAAATCAGGGTTGCAGCCTAAAGCACTTTCCAAGCAGGTAAATAACGCGGGAACCCAGGTAAGCAGCACGGCTGATGACGCTGCTTCGAATCCTCAACAAGCTGATAATGAATTTAGCGGCTTGATTGACCGTTTGGTAAACCAGGGCAAAGGGGTTACTTCCCAGATAGATAAAGATGCTGTTGTAAATGTAATTGTTGCCCGGACAGGTAAGAGCCGTGAAGAAGCAAGCCAGATTGCAGACAATTGGGTGGCAACGTCAAAACAGGCTGCTGCAAAATGGGAGCAGACAAAACAGGAAGCAGAAGCTAAGGCGCGTGATGTGGCTGACAAAGCTGCAAAAGCTGCATCCACAGCAGCGATACTAACTTTTGTCAGCCTGGCATTAGGTGCTGTTGTTGCTGGGTATGGTGCAAAAAAAGGTACAGAATCAAAGGAAAAAGTAAATTCAGTTGATCATACTATTCATGCCGCTAATACTTGATAATTATACTTAATAATTGAATACGTCGAAAGTGTACATTGATTGATAAAATTTTCTGTGTTTTCACTGGCTGGTTTTGTTCGGGTATTTAGATCAATTATAAAATAATTGTAAATGTTGCTTGTGCTATCAGCCTTCAGCTATCAGCTATGAAGAAGAATACATTACACATTAGCGCCCTGTTAACTGAAGGCTTATAGCAGAAACGAAAATTTAAAGTTGACATTTACAATGGTGTAATGTTATCAATAAAATTACAGTTAGCTATAAAGATATTATTACCTAAAACATTTCCTCCTGATAGCTGATTCCTGACGGCTGATAGCAATTAACACGAAATCTTATGCTTGATACGACACTAGTAAAATAAGCATTATTAAAAGAACTATTTACATCGCTATGTGCTCGTTCTAATACTTGTTACTGTTTACATCGTGTTTAAGCCTGTCAGCACAGGACACAACTGTTTATCAAACATCAAATAAAACGCTTTCAGAAAGCAATGTATTCATCGGTATGCAAGTTCCTTTGCAGATTACTGCAGGTTATGAATACCGGTTTAGTAACTGGCTCTCAGTACGCGTGCAAACAGGATATATTAATAAACCGTATAGCGGGTATATTGTAAATGCTATGGAAGCTTTTGGGATGGATAAATACCTGGCCCGGGTTATCAAAAAAGCTTTTAAAAGTGGAAGTGCAATAAGTCTTGGGCATAATTATCATTTTGGCAAAAACTATGTGGGCCTTTATGACCAGTACATTCATCTGAAAGGTGGAGGTATTACACCAGCTGACGCCTTTAGTTTATACTTTAAAAAAGACTTTACCCAATTTAATGTGTCGGGCCTTCCGGCTTTTGAATTTTCCATGCAATCGAATATTTTAAATGCTGGCGCTTTGTTTGGGCATATATTCCAATTGCAGGATCCCAGGTTTTCAATTAATGGAGAAGCTGGCTTTTCCAAGATTGTAGCTTCTAAAAATAAGTTATCTACTAACCGTACACTTATTGACCAGACACCATTTGCCCGTAATTTATATGCTGAAATACACCAGGAAATGCGGGACGCTTATTGGAAATATGGTTTTATCCCAACTATTAACGTGTATCTGATTTATCATTTATAAAGAGATCTTCCTAAACGGATGCTGTTATAAATTAAACGCTATAAAATTCATTCTTTAACGTATCTCAAAATCAATTTTGTTTTAACATCAAATAATAACATAGGCAGTCTGGATGACAACTAATATAATCCGTTGTTGCTTTGTTGAAGTAACACTCAAACCTTACTTCGGGCCGGGATTAACTGTTTTTTTGAAAGTTCCTGTATAATCGCTCCCCATGTAAGCGCCCCAGATCACCGGCTTTTTTATTAGAATATTCGTAGGATAACAAGCAACAAATATTCCGAGAGGCTTTTGAAGATCAAACCGAACGTCCTGGTATTGTACGGCGCTATAAATGATATCTATTTTATTATCCCTATTCAAATCGCCTATCCAGGGAGTAGAAGCTATATTGGTTGCTTTTAACGTATCACCTATTGGATATGTATTATGGTTTTTAAAATCAAAGATCAATAGATAGCTATAATAAATATTCTCAAATTGTTTTCTTTTTACGGCACTCTGATTAACCAGCGTTTCATCGTACCCATCTCCGTTTAAATCCGCTGTTACAGGACTCGCATATTGAAAGGCCGGAACAGTATCCTGATAATTCACTTTTCCAGTTTTTCCATCTACCATAAAGCGTATGGAACGTGGAAGGTTTGGGAATGTACCAATAGCAAAATTGGCGAAAAAATCAGGAATAGCATCCGCATTAAAGTAACCTGCTGCAGGCATGGTATAAGCTTCCGTTCCCGGCATATTCACCTTCCACAATAATGAATCATTTACTCCATTTATTGCCAGCATCTGTCCATCTACAGCATTATCTACTATATCAAGAATGCCATCATTTGTAATGTCCACTAATATAGGAGGCGCAACAAAACCTTTTGTTTCACTTGTCGCTAATATTGTTGCGGTAGAAATATCTCCCTGTATAATATCTTTTAAAGTAGTGCGAAAGAGATGACCTCCTATTGATTCACCACCTGTGCCAAATATTACAGTCAGGTTACCACTGACTTTAATCCTGGAACAAACTACAGACATATAAGTTTCCCTGCCATCAGGCACCTCTACATTAGAAAGAATTTTTCCACTTTTCCCACTTAAAACAAGAAGCCTTCCTGCAGGACGATCCGGATCACCGGCAGCAGCTTTGGGGTTGCCTCCATTAGCTATTAATAAATCCTCCAGGCCATCCCCATCCTGATCAGGAACAAGCTGCGGAGTAGTAAAATTGTACCATCCCTGATCAGAGGCATCTGCATTCGTTCGCCCGGGAAAAAAGCTCCAGATAATTTTTCCATCTGCTCCATTAATAGCTGTAAGCTGCGCCCAACGGCCGCCAATAAATACATCAGGAGTTCCATCATTATTTATATCCTGAAAAACAGCGGAACCAACATTTTGATTTTCTGCCGGCAAACTCCATAATAATTTCCCGGTGGCACCATCCAAAGCAATTAAGGCAGTATCTGTGTGATGTTCTTCCTGTCCTCCGGCTCCCATAACAATATCTAAAATCCCGTCATTATTCAAATCAACTACTCTTGGGGAAGAATAAGTACCTATTGCGGGCAGGAATATTTTCCAGGAATGAGTTTTTTTATTTGTGCAGGATGATAGTAGAACAAGCGTTAGCACAAGATATAATAAACAGCTTAATGGCTTTTCAGTAGTCATGTGCAGAGATTTGGCGCACTGCATTACCTGGTGCCTTCATGTATGGCGAGTGCTTAGATACAATATTTGTGAGCAAAATAAATCTATTTATCCTGCGTAACCCTCACCCAGTCTACTAATATTTTACTTTTACCCTGTTTGATTAGATCAACACTCGAGGCAGGAAGACCAAAATAAGGTTCTTTAACTTTATTTACTCCGCCGGGATAACCTCCTCCCAATGCAAAGTTCAGAACAAGAAATTGTGCATTATCATAAGACCATTTACCATACTTTTCCACCATGGATCGCGTAACCCGGTAAAATTCATTTCCATCTACTTTAAACATCAGGCTATCATGCCCCCAGTCTACAGAATAGATGTGCCAGTTGGTTACAGGACTTTTTACAGCAAAAGAATCTCTTTTCACAAAAGGTGTATTGCCGGAATAACCAGGGCCATGCATAGCCGCATTAGTCCATTCTTTTTGTCCTATAAATTCCATAATGTCTATCTCCCCTGTTTGTGGCCAACGCCCGGTGCCTAGCATCCACCATGCCGGCCAGAAGCCGGTGCCTTCTGCCATTTTTATTCTGGCAGCAACAGTACCGTAAGTAAATTCAACCTTACTGTGTGTATCTATTCTTCCGGAGATCATATCAAACTTTTTTCCATCTTTAGTAATATATCCACGAGAGAATCGCGCGTGTATCACAAGGGCGCCGTTTTTTGCTCCTTGAGCATCTTTACCATGAACAGTGTAAATGGTAGCAGGAGAATCAATGTAGGCTTGCTGCTCGTTATTAAAAACCTCTCCGGTAGTGATTACATTCCATTTAGAGCGGTCTAATGCATTGCCTGAAAAATCATCAAAAAAAATAGTTTTAGAGGAGCCTGTTCCAGCAGTGCTTTTTTTAGTAGAGGAGCATTGAGCAAATACGGCAATGCCCGCTGAAAGTGCAATAATGCGACAATTGATTAGTTGATTAAATTTCATATTGTTTTTATCGATTATGAACTATGGTTTTGCTATCAATGCCGTTGTATTAAGAAAATATACAATATTCAATTCTCAAGGAAGTGCTTCCCATAAAAATGATATTTATAATCTAGTAAATATGGAACATTCAATGTCGTTGACTTAAGTAGTTAGTAGTGTTCTTTTATATTTGAAAATACAATTTAGTTATAGGTTTTAGTGCCCTTTGTGGGATTTCCTTTGTGTTCCTTGTGGTTTAAAGACGCTTACAATTAAAGACCTTATGTAACCACAATGGACACAAAGGAAATCCCACAAGGAACACTAGGGATGCTTTAAAGAAGTAATCTTAAGTCAACGACATTGATAGTTTATTGATTATTGATAGTGAATATTGAATCTTAAAAGTATTTGGCATTCTTAAGTATCGAAATTGATGTAGCTTTTTGCAAATTAATGACATTATAGTAACATGTTTCATCTAAAGCTGATGACTTATTGATACACTCTTACGTAATCCAAAATAAGCCACTGAGGATAGTAAGTACTGGCATCAGGATTCCCCGGCAGGTTCCCTCCCACTGCAAGATTTATAATCAGGTAAAACTGTTCGTTAAAGGGATAAGTATTATTCCCAACATCTGCTTTGGTTACAGTAGAAAACAAATTGTTATCTACATACAATTTTATCATATCCTGTTTCCATTCCATTGAAAAAACATGAAATTCATCATTGAACGTACTGCCGGTGAATAAGTAGTTTTTGCTGATATAGGTACTTCCGGGACCGGAACCATAATGAAATGTTCCTAGAATTTTATTAGGCTCGCTGCCTATAGCTTCCATCATATCAATTTCCCCGCTTTTCGGCCAGCTACCGTAAACATTATCCTGTGGCAATAACCAAAGGGCAGGCCAGATACCTTTACCTGTAGGCAGCTTTGCTCTAATATCAATCCGGCCATACTTAAATGTTTTTTTGCTTTGCGTTTTTATTTTTGCAGATGTATAGTTTTTACCTCCCATGGTTTCCTGCTTAGCTTCAATGATCATTTTACCATCCTGAAAGATCAGGTTATCGGGCCGGCTGGTGTAATATTCTAATTCATTATTACCCCATCCACAAAGGTTCGGGCAACCATCGCCATTTTCATAGCTCCATACCTTATCATCCAGGGAAGCGCCATTGAATTCATCACTCCATACCAGGTTATAACCAGCATACGAAGCAGGTGCATCATAACCAGCATTGGTAAAGGGAACTTTAGTATCATCATTCCTGATAGTTCCTACAGCGGTTTGCCTGATTAAAGTTCCATTTTCGGGAGAAGAAAGCCGAACAGAAAAAGTTTCATCCCCTTCTTTTATATCATCTCCAACCACAGTAACACTGATCTTTTTTTGTGTTTCATTAGGCTGAAATATAATTACCTGGTCGCTTACTGCAACATAATCCTGCCCACTTTTAGCAGTACCGTCTATAGTGCTGTAATGAACACTGACAGCCTTTGAATAAGCATTACTTAATGATATAGTAAATTCAAAATTTGCGTTCCCGGAACTGCCCTCGTTTAATGAATTATCTGCTATACTTATTGTGGGCTGTTGCTGAGGCGTAGAATTAGTACCGTTCCCTTTATTACAACTTAACGCTGCTGTTATTACAGTAAAAAATAAAATCGCTGTTAACTTTTTCATTTGGTGATTATAATTTATGATGCTTATAAATCAATCATTCCTTCTTATTACCTGTGTGGCATCATTATTTTTAGATATTACCAATACGTTGCTTTTTTTACCATACACTTCAAGCATGTCTCTTACATCACCAGGAATATACAATCCTGTAAGGGAATGACTAACAGGAGAAAACCCTCCTTTTCCATCTCCCTTTAACAGGCATCCGATACCTGCATCACACCTGCCCTGCTGCACTCTGAAAGGATAGAAATTGCCGGATAAAAGAATATCCTCCTTTCCATCGCCATCATAATCTTTATAAACAATTGCATCCATCGTGCTAAACTGCGCTTCCAAAGGCAACGCTTTCAATTCAAATGTACCCTTGTTATTGATAAGTAATGATGTTTGCGTGTTATAGATATAAAACTTTGTAGCTTTTTCTATTTGCTGATCCGTAAGAATGTCATTGATTGTGGCGTTAGCAAAGTCAGCATACTTTAAAAACTTCTTGTTTAATTGCGGCATTTGTTCCACCATCTCATCTCTCGAATTGAAAGGATAGCTAACACCTTGTATATACCAGGTCATAATAGGATCTACCTTCCCATCATTATTAAAATCATCTGCATAAGTAATTAAAGGTTGCAGGCCGGTTACTTTAAACTGAGTATTAGACCCTATATTTCCCAAAATGAAATCCATATCTCCATCCTTATCTATATCAGCCGGAATAATTTTGCACCACCAGCCATCCGTTTTGTCTAATCCTACACTCGTGGAGATATCTGTAAAAGTTTTCCCTTTTTCATTATGAAATATTTTAACCGGCATCCAGTCTCCTACCACTACAAGGTCAGTCCAGCCGTCTTTATCAATATCAGTCCATGCAGCATCGGTTACCATACCAGCATTAAATAAACTTCCACCTGTCATATTTTTGGTTACTTCTGTAAAATGGACTTCATGTGTAGTCCGATCCAGGTCGTTTCTAAGCAACATATTTCCTGCGCTGAAAGGATAATTACCTGGTGTAGCGCTGCCACCTACAAAAAGATCCAAATCACCATCATTGTCAAAGTCAAAGGCTTTTACACAACTGCCACTATATGCTTCAACCGGAAGCGCTGTTCGGGCTCTCGCAAAATTTCCCTTTCCATCATTTATATATAAACGATCTTGTAACCCAGGCACCGCGCCCGACCATTCACTGCCTCCGCTTACTACATACAAATCAATATCTCCATCGTTATCAGCATCAAAAAAAATGGACCCAACATCTTCATATATAGCATCTGCCAGCCAGGGTTGTGCATTGCCCTTTTTAAACCGGCCTTCTTTTGTTTGTATATACAACACTCCGCTTTGCTCTGCCGCACCTCCTATATAAACATCTTCCAGGCCATCCCCGTTTACATCGCCTTTGGCCATTTTAGGACCCTGCCTTGATAATTCATAAGGGATCAGAAATTCACGTTTAAAATCCACATATTGATTTTCAGAATGAATAAAATCAATACCACTTTCCTTGGTAATATCTGTGAATAATACAGGTTGACCTGTTGTGATAGTATCAATACGAACAGTTTCACTTTTATTGATGGTTATTGTGGTATTGATAGAAGGATTTTTAATGATAGTGGCGGAATCATTGCCCCACAATACCTTTATTTGCTTTACCTGTTTTTGTTTACCTATGCCAAAATTCAAAACATAATCCACTGATGACTGATAACCGCGGACCGGATACATTTCCTGCATCTGGGAACTACTATCTGTTGTTACGATAACTTTAGATCCGATACCAAAAGTGTTCTTCCTGTCACCTTTGAGTGTTACTTTGATAAAACTATTTTTATCAAGTTCGTTTGCGTTGTTTCTGTATAGCCAAACCGGATCATTATTGTTACAAACAATCAGATCCAGGTCTCCATCGTTATCCAAATCCGCATATGAAGCGCCACTACTTACTCCTGGCTCATCCAAACCCCAGTTTTTGCTCTCATCAGAGAAGGTTAAATCTCCTTTGTTTCGAAACATATAATTACTAAGTTTGGTAGAAGGCATTTTTCTAACCAAATCATATAAAGGCATATTTCGTTCATAACTTTCCCTGGTAGAAATATCCAAACCTTTCCTGGCGGCTTTAGCCAACGCTTCCTGCACATTATATTTTATGAAATCGAGATTGGTAGACTCACGCAAATAGCCGTTCGTCACAAACAGATCTTTCCATCCGTCATTATCAAAATCTGCAAATAAGGGAGCCCAGCTCCAATCCGTATTGGACACACCGGCTAACTGACCTACTTCACTGAAAACAGGCATGCCTTCAGGAGTGAAACCTCTATGTAACTGCATCATATTACGGTTGTTCTGATGGCCATAACCGCTATCAACCATTAAGCTGTATTTGTCGTACTCATCAGGTCCTTGTAATATTTTTTGGCGATAATTAGTTTCAGGAAGCATATCCAGCGTTACTACATCTGGTAACAGATCATTGTTATAATCAGCAATATCCACCCCCATTGTATTTCTGCTGATGTGTCCAAAAGCTTTCTGGCAAATTTCTTTAAAAGTGCCGTCCCGATTATTTAGATAACAAAAGTCCTGCTCATGAAAATCATTGCTTACAAATATATCCGGCCATCCGTCATTATTAAGGTCACTGATAGCAATGCCTAACCCAAAATTTATTCCTCCGCCGAATATGCCGGCTTCTGCACTGATATCGGTAAAATGCCCGTTATCATTACGATACAAACGGTCTCCGAATTTAGGATGCCGAAGCGTTCTTAATCTTTTGGTATTAAAAAAAGGAGCATAAAAACCATCTGCGTGGTTTAATAAAAACATATCCAGATCGCCATCCCTGTCAAAATCAAAAAAAGCAGATTGACTGGTATAAGTTCCTTCCGCGTCTATTCCATATTCCGCTGCTCTTTCTGAAAACTCAGGCACTCCATCCTTATTCACCCCATTATTAATAAATAATTGATTTGCTCTATCCTGATCAGTACCTACTCCGGAATAGCAAACATAAATATCCAACAGTCCATCGCCATTTACGTCTGCCATGTTTGCACCTGTTCGCCAGGCTTTTTTTCCGGCAACACCTGCCTGAAAGGTAATATCCTGAAATTGAAAGTTTCCTTTATTAAGATAAAGCTTTGAAGCAGTTTGATTTCCTGTAAAGAATATATCTGTAAGTCCGTCGTTGTTTACATCACCAACGGCTACTCCATTTCCATTATAATAATACTGGTAGGTAAAAACATTATGCTCTTTGTCTTCGGTGATGGTATTGGTAAAGTCTATACCAGTTTCTTTGGATGAAAGCTTCTGAAATAATTTTTGTGGCTGTCTGCAGGAGAATACTACAGGCAACAAAAACAACATAATAAAGAAGCGACCCCTCATACTTATCAATATATTGAATAGTGTCATGTTCCTCCAGATAGCTGATAGCTGAAAGCATAATGTGAACAGCTCACCTATAAGGTTTTTAAAACCTTATAGGTTTAAATGCAGCGTCTTCGATTACGATTCAGCGCTCCATCTTGTAAGTACGTCTTATAAATTCAAAGACCCTGCGTACAAACCTATAGGTTTTTAAAACCTTATAGGTTTAACAGTTGCCTCCTATTTAGTATACCCGGGATTCTGAGTGAGCTTCGCGTTTCTATCTATTTCAGATTGAGGAATAGGCATTACATTCTGATATTCCTGGTAGGTACGATCTTCCCATTTAGGATAGGAATAAATTAATGTACCATTTGCATCCTTTGTTATACTTACTTTATAAAGCGGGGCATTAAAATAAACAGATCCAAGCTTCCATCTTCGTACATCAAAAAAGCGATGTTCTTCAAATGACAGTTCCACTCTTCTTTCATTTCTTATACGCTCACGCATGTCAGCCTGAGACAGTCCTGCTAATGCAGGTTGTCCGGCTCTTGCACGAATTTGATTAACAGCATCCAACACCGATGCATCCGGGCCGGTTGCTTCATTTTGGGCTTCCGCATAGTTTAATAATACTTCGGCATACCGAATAAATATCCAGTCATTATCAGCATTACCAGCAGCTCCATACTTGGAAGTATCTACCGTTTTAAGCAAACCATAACCGGTTTTAGAGCTATCAAGCCTGTTAGTATTATTCGTGTTTCCTCCCCGGTATGTTTCTATAATGATTCCTGCTTTATATTTTGACCCCTGGTGAAGAACTGATTTATCCAGGCGGCTATCACGATTCGTATATGGACTTTGCAGGTTGTATCCGGATGACTGATCAGTAATGGGTTTACCATTCTTCATTTCATAAGCATCCACCAAGTTTTGAGAAGGTGAGAAACCGCCCCATGCTCCATCATTTACCCCAGGTACGCTCATATACCATTTTGGCCTGTCTCCAGCGATGTTTGGACCAGGATTTTGAAACAGGCGAGCAAAAATAGTTTCCTTGTTAAAGTCATCAATGAATAACCTGTAGTAGTCTGGATAAAGGCCGTAATCGCCTGAGCCTGGAGGAGGGCCAAATGCCATTACATCTTTTGCCGCTTTTGCCGCATCCTGCCAACGTGTATTCGAATTGGCCGTATTATTCAACGGACTTGCATAATACAACAACGTTCTTGCTTTTAATGCCAAAGCGGCAACCTTAGTGGCACGGCCTCTATCGGAACCTGCGAAAATAACCGGCAAAGCGGCAGCCGCTTCATTACAGTCTTTTACAATCTGTGTTATGCATTCATCATAGGTGTTGCGGGGAACAATAGCCTCATCGGGAGTTCCTGCCTTAAGTATTAAGGGAACACCGCCATAGCATTTAACCAGTTCTTCATAACAGAATGCCCTGAGAAACTGAGCCTCTCCTTTCATGCGTTTCTTTAAATTTTCGTCTCCGGGAACAGCATCTATTTTATCGAGTAACGTATTGGCTTTACGTATAACCCCGTAATTTTGAATCCAAACGTCTTCAGCATAAGCCCAGGTATTAGGCAAAACACCCTGATTTAAGGTATGCGTTGAGCCCGCAAGGTTATTAGCTTCTGCCTCATCCGTTGCCATGGCAAAGGCAGTCATCCCTCTAGACCAGTCGGCATTAATAGGTTGCTGGTCCCTGCGGTTAAATCCGTTAGGTAACGTTCCATAAGTGTTAGATAAAAACCTGTCAACAAACTGCAAATCATTCCAGACATCAATATCGGATAAGGCATCACTGGGATAAATATCCAGTAATTTCTTTTTACAAGAAACAGCAATCGAGGCGACAATAAGTAAGCCTGCAATCCATTTAAGTTTTCCTGCCATCATAAGTACTTTTTATTTAGATGAGTCTTTTTAATTTATCCACCAGTTTTAAAATTGAATATTAACACCGAAATTATAAATTGCCTGAACCGGATAGTACCAACCACCTGTATCCGTATTTTCAGGATCAACGTTTTTAATATTAGTGAAGGTTAACAGGTTCTGACCTGTTGCAAATACTCGTAGCTGACTGGCGCTAATTTTAGATAGAAACGCGGGTGTAAACGTGTAAGCCAGTTCCACATTTTTTAAACGCACGTACGAAGCGTTTTGTATCCAGAAACTATTTGCTCCGTTTCCGTAAGGTGGTCCGCCCGGTACCTGATAGTTATTAGTGGTAGCTGTGGCATTGGTTGATAAACGTGGATATTTAGCATTGGGATTATCAGGCGTCCAGCGATCTAACCACTCTGCAGTGACCCTGCCACCATTAAAGAAAGCAAAGCCTGCATTATTTGTCAATTGCTGGTATGACTTGGTAGCTCCCTGGAAAAGAAAATTCAATTCAACTCCCCTGAAGTTTATACCTCCAGCTATTCCATAAACCACCAGCGGTACTGTGCCACTACTTAAGAACTGCCGGTCTGCCTCATCTATCTTACCGTCATTATTTTTATCTTCATACATTATATCTCCTAATCCATATTTAAACTGAGTTGCTTTGTTATATGTTTTCAAAGTAGCAGAATCTCTGATAATGCCTAATGCTTTGTATCCATAATAAGATCCTATAGGGTGGCCTGCAACTCTGAAAGCAGCCGGAACATTTTCAGCTTCCGCTGCATATACAATTTCATTTTTAGTAAGTGTAAGATTTGCTCTTACAGAATAGGAAAAATTCTTCGAAATATTTTTATTGAGCGTTAAGGTAAGTTCTACACCTTTATTTCTCGATTCACCCAGGTTCTCTACTGCTAACGGGCCTCCATAAGCAAAAGGTATTTGTCCGGAACGGGAGGCTAAAATGCCGGTTCTATGTTCCTTGAATAAATCAATCTCCACTCCCAACAAACCATTTAAAAAACGGGCTTCCAATCCTACATCGGTTTTTGCGGATTTTTCCCAGCTAACATTTGCATTGGCAGCAGTAGGATTAAGACCAGGTAGCGGAGAACCGCCGAAGGCATAGGTATTGGCAACTGTCTGGTAACGGGCCAAATATAAAAAACGGGCTCCGCTTAGAGCATCATTTCCAAGTTTTCCCCATGAACCTTTTACCTTTAAATAATCCAGTACTGACTTTGTACCTTCCATAAAGCTTTCGTTGGATAGTACCCATCCTGCAGAGAAAGCAGGAAAGTAACCGGTTCTTACACCAGGAGCAAAGTTTTCTGACTCGTCTCTGCGTAAACTTGCCTGAAACATATACTTATTATCAAAGTCGTAATTTATGCGGGCCGCGGCACTTCTCAGTGCAGTCCGGTCTTTAGTGCCGGCAATGGTTTCTGTGATGGTACCTGTAGGACTGGTAGAAGGGCCCTGGCTTAATACGTCAAAGTTAGAAATAGCGTATCCGGACCTTCCTGCAGAAAGATAATTGGATGGCGTTTCTTTTTGTAACAATAATACCAATGCGGACAACCCATGTTTACCAAAACGGTTATTATAATTTAACTGTCCTTGCAGCTCCGTAGAGCTTTGCTGATAAAAGCTTTCAAAAAGATTTGGGTTTTGGTAAGCAGATTTATCATAATTACCCGTTGTTGGATTTGCCGTATAAACATATACGTTATCACTCCAGGTTTTTTGATAATTAAAACGCTTATCATAAGCCAGCACTCCCTTCAACGATAAACCTTTTACTCCTGGAATTTGCTGTTCTATCTGAAAAGTAGAGAGTATGATGTTGTTCTCTGGTTTGTTATATCCTGCTGCCGGGTCCACTGCTCTTAACGTATTTACGTACGATCCTACCTGTGCATATCCTACACCAGGGTAGTAAGCCGGTATGGTGGGTGGATTTCTTGTTGTATGTTCAAAAATACCGGAGATGCCGGTAGTAGGCGCCGTTCTTTGTTCCATCCTGCCGGAAATATCAATAGAAATCCTGGTGGTTTTCGTTACCTGAAGATCAAGATTTGTACGTACGTTAAAACGCTTATACCTTAAGGAACTATATAAACCACTCTGATCTAAATAGCCTAACGAAGTAAAATATTTAACCCTGTCTGAACCGCCATTGAATGAGAGGTTGTGTTGCATTTGCGGAGCAGTACCTCCTAAAACCAGCTTTTGCCAGTTTGTATTTGGATAAAGTATTGGGTCAGCACCTGTTCTGTATTTTTCTATTTGTGTATTGGTAAATGCCAACGGCAGATTATCATTTAAAAGAGCCTCGTTTAATAAGGTAGCATATTCATAAGAACCCAGGTTGTCGTTGAACTTAGTAACTCTTTGTATTCCGTAATTGAATGAATAACCGGCAGTAATTTTTCCTGACTTTCCCCTTTTAGTAGTTACCAGGATAACTCCGTTAGCTCCTTTAACACCGAATATGGCTGCTGAAGATGCATCTTTCAAAACGCTTACAGACTCAATTTCATTTGGATCCAATTGTGAAAAGTCACGCTTGTCACGCACAATTCCGTCTACTACATACAAAGGTTCGTTACTTCCACCAAATGTTGAAACGCCCCTGATATAAATGGCTGCTGCGTCTGCTCCCGGCTCGCCCGACCCTTGTTTTGTAATGATACCTGCTACACGGCCCTGCAGGGCTGTACTCATGTCGGCTACTGGGTTTTGCACTAATTCCTTAGCACTTACAGTAGCGATAGCGCCTGTAACATTAGACCTTCTTTGTTGGCCATAACCCACCACCACTACTTCATTTAAGGAAGTAGCACTTGTATTATCCATCTGAATAGTAAGCGTTCTTGCTTCATTAATTGTAAACTCCTGGTTTGTCATTCCGGTATAAGAGACCGTTATTACAGAACCTCTGCGTGGAAGCGTAAGGTTAAAATTACCTTGTGCATCAGTAGTTGTGCCGGTAGATGTTCCTCTGATCAGAACAGAAGCTCCTGTTAATGGCTCTCCTGAAACCTTACCGGTTACTTTACCTGTAACCTGGAAGCTTTGAGCATAGGTTCCATTTATAAATCCAAAAATCATGAAAAAACTGCAGAGGAGTATAATTTTCATTTTCATATTGGTGACCTGGTTTTATGAGGAAGTGTAAGTTCGAAAGAATTAATAAAAAAAACAATTAAAAAACAATACCGGTTGCTTAAATTATATTTATTTATTTCAATGCTATCAGCTGTCAGATACTGGCAGTCATTTACTATCAGACAATAGACACATACCTCACACCTCAAACCTCATAACTACTCTATTGAGCAACAAACTTAAATTGATGAACCGTCTCACTGGCGGTTCCCGAACGAAGCACCATTGCCGTAGATGATATGGAAATTATACGGTAGTTGTTAGAGGAAACATCAGTTACCCCAATGAATCTGGATGGTATGATTCCGGTTAATGTAATAGAAGCTATGCCGGCAGAACCGCCTGCCACACCAGGGCTAAACACGTATTTATCAATATAAGACCTGTCTGTGCCGCAGCTATAATTAGGTGCTACATTTCCTCCGTTGAAAGTAGCGCCGTTAGCCTTATAAGTCAGGGTCATATCACTATTAAAAGTGTATATGTCATCTATCTGGCAATCTGCCAAAGCGCCTCCGGCAAAATACTGGGATGGATTTCCTTCCGTACCCACTACAACAGGATCAGCAACACCTGAATTCAGCTTCCAGCTTTTTGCAGTAAGAAGCTTGAACGTTGGATTATTTAATATATCATCTACCGTTACAGTAACAGTTTGTCCGGTACTGTCATAACCTCCCCTGCCAAATGCACGCAATTTAACTGTATAGGTACCCTTTAAAGGAAAATAAGCAGTATCTACCACATTCCCTTTTACAAATGCTCCGGTACCTTTATCCCACTGGTAAGCGAATGAATTTTGAGAAGTGCTTTGCAAAGCGAATGTATTTATTTTACCAGCTACCGGCATAACAGTAAAGGAAGCTGTTGCCTTTGTACCCAATTCCCCATTTTCACGTTTACAGCCAAAAATCAATAATGCTGGAAGTGCAAGAAAAATGAAGTAATACGTTAGGTTTTTATTGGTTCTCCATTTCATATTTCAATGTAGTTAAGAATGATAAAGTAACGCTGTGACAAGGTTGTTTGAGATAATGTAACTTGGTCAGTTTTATTGTGATCAAATGTAAAAAGAATTTGATTACAATTTAATTTAAAGAATAGTTATTTGGTGGTAAGCAATTAACATAAAACCATTAAGTGAATATAGGATTTTCGGTTGATGATTTTTTTATAACCACAGAGGAAGCGCCGGAGAAGAAGAAGAGGTAACACAGAGGAGCCCGCTGTGTAACCTCTCCTTCTCTCTTGTATTTACTCCTCCTCCTATATAACTACATGTAAGGTGGTTAGTAATCAGGGTGTTACTCATGCAACTTTTTTTAATTTTGCAATCATTCTTTCATAGTGTTCTATTTTTTTCACATTGTTTTTTTCTGTTGCT
>JAABUK010005467.1_pt1 | contig 19774 bp, 18 predicted proteins | sample 5559141 | NCBI WGS metagenome assembly JAABUK01 (sample SAMN10711869, study PRJNA513367) | rock metagenome | isolation source: Antarctica rocks | place: Antarctica: Victoria Land, Pudding Butte nord | collected 2016-01-03 | reverse complement strand
GGCCCTGGCCTTCAACGCCACGCTCAACCGGCGCTGCATCTTCGAGCGCAAGAACTACTTCTACCCCGACCTGCCCAAGGCTTACCAAATCTCGCAGCGACTGCTGCCACTGGGCGAAGGCGGCTTCATCGACATCGACTACGTGGATGCCCAGGGAAGTACTTGCACGCGGCGGGTGTCAATGCACGACATCCACATGGAAGAAGATACCGGCAAGTCCTCGCACGGCGAGGCGGTCGGCGACCCCGATTCGAGCCTGATCGACTTCAACCGCTCGGGCGTGCCGCTGCTCGAAATCGTCTCCAACCCGGATATGCGCTCGATCGAAGAGGCGGACGCCTACATGATCGCGCTGCGCCAGCTGCTGCTGTACCTTGAGGTCTCGGACTGCAAGATGGAGGCGGGGCGGCTGCGCTTCGAGGCCAGCCTGAGCCTGCGCCCGTTCGGGCAGCAGGAATACGGCACGCGCGTCGAGGTCAAGAACCTCAACTCGATGAAGGCCGTGCGCGACTCGCTGCGGGCCGAGGTCGCGCGCCAGCAGAAAATCCTGGACGCGGGCGGCACGGTTTTGCAGCAGACGATGCTGTGGGACGAGGCTTCGGGCACCACGCAGCCGATGCGCTCGAAGGAGCAGGCGCACGATTACCGCTACTTTCCCGAGCCGGATTTGGTGCCCATCGACATCGACGACGCCTGGCTCGCGCGCGTGCAAGGCGAGATGCCCGAGCTGCCGCGCGCCAGGTACTTGCGCTTCCAAAGCCTGGGCCTGTCGGCTTACGAGGCCGGAGTCTTGACTTCGCAGCGCGAGGTCGCGGAGTATTTCGAGGCCGCTCTGCAAGGCTACGACAAGCCCGAAGGCGCCCGCACCATCTCGAACTGGATCTCGAACGAGCTGCTGGGGCGCCTCAACGCGGACGGGCTGAGCATAGGCGAGTCGAGGGTGACGCCCGCAGCCCTGCGCGAGCTGGTGCGGTTAATCGACGCCGGCACCATCTCGGGCAAGATCGCCAAGGAAGTGTTCGATGAAATGTTTTCGGGCGGGCGCGGCGCGCGCGAAATCGTGGCCGAAAAGGGCCTCACGCAAATGAGCGACAGCAGCGAGCTCGAAGCCATCTGCCGCCGCGTCATTGAAGCAAATGCCAAAGTCGTGGCCGACTTCAAGGGCGGCAAGGAGAAATCGTTCGGTGCTCTGGTCGGCGGCGTGATGAAGGAAACCAAAGGCCGCGCCAACCCAGCCATGATTAACGATCTGCTGCGGTCGATTCTGGCCGAGGGCTGAGGCGCGCGGTGCCTGCAAGTACTTGCTGGCGGAGTTCAGGCGGAGTCTTCAAGTTGCTTTTGGCTGTCAATCATGTTCATCATCTCGGCGGTGGGGCGCGACCGGCCCGGCATGGCGCACGCGCTGGCGCAGACGCTCTTCGAGGCGGGCTGCAACCTGGAAGACACCACCATGACGCGGCTCTCGGGCGAGTTCGCCATGATCCTCATCGTGTCGCCGCCGCCGGGCCTTGAGCTGAGCGCGCTTCAAGCCAAGCTCTCCGCGCTCGAAGCCTCGCACGGCCTGTGGGTCTCGCTGCGCCAGGTCGCGGACGAAGACCAGCTGAGCCAAACCGCTCGGGCGCGCTTCATCGTGACGGCTTACGGGCCCGACAACGCGGGCTTGCTGGCGCGCATGGCCGGGGCGTTCGCTCAGCACGGCGTCAACCTGACTGACGTGCAGACGCGCGTGGCTGGGGAGGCTTACGTGATGCTCTTCGAGGTCGAAGCGCCGCCTGAGCTGAGCGAAGACGAACTGCGCGCGGCGGTGAACCAAGCCGCTCAGCAAATCGGCGTCTCGGCCACGGTGCGGGCGCTCGAAGAAGACGTGCTTTAAACGCCGCCTCAAGTACTTGCCGCTGCGAACCGCTTCCAATAATGCCTGCCCGCCCCGTCCTGCTCGTGCCTGACGCGCGACTGAAGCAGCCCTGCGCCCGCGTCGAGGTCTTCGATGAGGCTCTGCGCGAGCTGATCCGCGACCTGGAAGAGACACGCGCCCAGAGCCCCGGCTGCGTGGGAATCGCGGCTCCCCAGATCGGCGCGATGTGGCGCGTGGCCATCGTGGACACCTCGGGCCACAAGAAGCACGGCGCGGTCTCGCAGGGCCACAAGGTGCTCATCAACCCGAGCTTAGCCCAGAGCGAGGGCGAAGCCGTGGGGCGCGAAGGCTGCCTGTCGCTGCCCGATTTCACCGCCAACGTGCGCCGCTTCGAGCGCGTGGTTGTTGAGTTCCAGGACGAGAACGGAGCCGAGCAGAGCATCAGCGCCTCCGATTTCGAGGCCGTCGTGCTGCAGCACGAGCTGGATCACCTGGACGGCATCCTGTTCCTGGACCGCGTGGCGAATTTGCAAACGGATGTGTTTCCTCGCAAGGTGCGGAAGTAGCGAGGCCCGGCTCAGGCGTAAAAGCAAAAGCGGCAAGTACTTTGGATGCAAGTACTTGCCGCTTCTTCATCTACAAGCTCAATCGCTGGACAGGCTGGCGTATTCGGGCAGGGCGCCGCCGACCAGAGGGCGCGCCCATTCCAAAAACGCGGGCGACACGTTGAGCCCGTTTTCGGCGATGTACTCGGCGGGCACGGCGCGCGGCTGGCCCGAGACTTGGTCGAGGCGAGCCGTGGCATCGACGGCGCGGTAGCCCTTCTCGCCGCGATCGAGCGAGTGCTGATCGCGAGCCACCAGGACGTAGTAGCCCGAGCAGTCGTCTCCTGCCAGGCGCACGCACAGCGAGCCCAGGTTGTAAGCCTCGTCCGAGTCGCCGCGCGCGATCGAGTTCTGGCTCAGGCGCGTCAGGGAGCCGGGCCTGTCGTAGCGTGTGCCAACGCCGATCTTCTCGCTGAGCAGAGCTGAGAGTGCCGCGCCGTCCAGGGCCGAGCCATCGGTTGCCTTCGAGCTTTCGGTGGTGACGGCCAGGGCGTAGCCGTGCTTCTGGTAGGCGCGGCGCACTTCATCGGCCACGGCTTCGGGGTCGGCGGGGCGCTCGGGCAGCACGATGGCGTGCGGGGCCGAGTTCTCGCGCGTGCTCTCCTTGTCGCGGGCCAGGGCCGAGGCCGCAGCCAGCCAGCCGCCGTGCGCGCCGGGCACTTCCAGAACCGCGACGGGCTCGTCTCCCGAATCCGCAGCGCGCCCTGCATCACGCGCCGCTGAAGCTACGAAGCGCGCCGCCGAGCCGTAGCCCGGCGTGTGGTCGCCGGCTTCGACTTCGTTCTCTGAGGAGGCGGGCACGCCAAGTACTTGCAGGCTCAGATCAGCGTCGATGCCCGCCTGGGTGACGCTTTGCAGCAGCCGAACCATGGGCAGGCCGCCCACGATGAAGAGCGTGCCCACGTTTTGCGCGCGCAGGAAGGGCACCAGAGCCGAGGGTTCCAGGTCGGCGCGCACGCGGCCCGAGAGGATGGAGCCGGGCGTGCGGCGCAGGCTCTCGATGGTCTTGCGCTTCTGCGCGCCCAGGTCGGCGAACTTATTTTCCAGCAGGCCGCCCGCGCCGTGCGTCGCGCCGTACACTTCGGCGAAGAGGTCGCCCTTGCCCGCCTCGTCCAAAATGCCCGCGATGATCGAGTTGGTGACTGCCCCAACTCCGCCCGCGACCACAATCAAGCAATTCTCGCCACGTCCGGCCATAATGTCTCCCAATCCTTTGGTTGCTGCTCAAGTACTTGCGCCCGCTGCCGCCCGCAATCAACCCGCAATCAACAAAAAAACCGAGACCCCAGTGGGATTCTCGGTCCAAGCAGAAGGCAGCGTCGCAGCAACTCTCTTCCCCGGCGCGAGCCAGCCGCTCCGGTTCCGCAAGTCGCTGCACCCCAAGATTAACACACGCCCCGTCCCGATGCCACATCCAACCACGCTCCCAGGCCCGGCCAAAGCCGCGCTGCGCCAGCACTTTCGCCAGGCGCGCCGCGCGCTGGCTCCGGCTCTGCGCCGGGAGCACTCGGCCTGCATCGCCGCGCACATTTTGCGCTGGCTCGATGCCCGCGACGAACTGCCTTCGACAATCGCTCTCTACCTCGCCTCGCCGCTCGAAGCTAACCTCGACGCGCTGCTGGAGCCGCTCCAGGCGCGCGGAGTGCGCATCGTGGCGCCCCGAGCAGAAGGCTTCGCTCAGGTCGAACCCGCAAGTACTTGCGCCTGGGACGTCGGCCCATCGTGGCGTCCGGCGCTGGGCGAAGAGGCACAGGGCGAAGAGGTTCGGATCGAAGAGGTTGATGTGGTTTTGCTGCCGGGCCTGGCCTTCGGGCGCGACGGCTCGCGGCTGGGGCAGGGCGGCGGCTGGTTCGACCGCGCGCTGGAGCATTCGCGCGCGGCTCTGGTTGGCGTGGCTTTCGCCTGCCAGCTCGTGGACGCGCTGCCTGCTGAGCCGCACGATGTTTGGATGCAGTGGATTGTATCTGAGAACGGAGTCGTGCCGGTTGCCAGGCAGTAAGCTGAAGGCCCCAAGCCCGGTTCCTCTATGAAAGCACGCATTCTGACGGCTGTGGCGGCGATTCCCGTGGTGGCCTTGCTGGTGCACGTCGGGGGCTGGATTTTCTTCGCGGCGGCCCTCGGCCTGGCCCTGATGTGCCTGCACGAGCTCAAGGCCGCGCTCGAAAACGCCTGGCAAACCGGCGAGGTCACGCTTGAGTTGCGCTTGCTGTGGTGGCCGTGCGCGGCTTCGCTCGGGCTAATCTTGCTGGCGGCTCAGCTGCAAGTACTTGGGGCTCCTAAAATTGCGCCCGCGCTGTTCATCGTGGGCGGGGCGGTTGTAATTGGGCTGTGGAGCTGGAGCATCGCGCTCTTTGGGCGCGAGGGCGGGCAGAAGGCGCGGCTGCTGCTGTCGCTGTCGGTTTCGCTGGCGGCTCTGGCTCACCTGAGCCTGTGGAGCTTCGCGATTTTGCTGCGTGGGCGCGGCGCGGCGTGGATGTGGCTGGCGCTGGCGGGCGTGTGGAGCAGCGACATCGCGGCTTTCTTCGTGGGCCGCGCCGTGGGCAAGCGCAAGATGTCGCCGCTGTCGCCGGGCAAGTCGTGGGAAGGCTTCGCCGGGGGGCTGCTCGCCTCCGTCGCGGCCAGCACTTGCCTGGGTGCCTTCACCTCATCTGGCCTGATCGCGGGCGCGGCCTGCGGGCTGAGCGTTGGAATCTTAGCCCCGTTGGGCGACCTGGCCGAATCATTCTGGAAGCGCGAGCTGGGAGCCAAGGACCTGGGCTCCATTTTGCCCGGCCACGGCGGCATCTTCGACCGCTGCGACTCGCTGCTGTTCGCGATGGCCGGCGTCTATGCCTTGAGCTGGCTGTGGTGAACCGCTCAAGAGCCCAGCAGCGAACCCAGCGCCTCGTCCAGCCTCGCGTGCTCGAACTCGAAGCCCGAGGCCTCAAGTACTTGGGGGCGCACGCGCTGCGAAAACAGCAGCATCTCGTCAGCCGCATCGCCAAGCATCAGCTTCAAGGCGAAGCGTGGCGCTGGAATCAGGGCCGGGCGGTGCAGCGCGTGGCCCAGCGCCCGCGCGAAATCTTTGCTGCGCGCCGGGTTGGGCGCGGTCAGGTTGGCCGGGCCGCTGATGCTGCTTTCTTCGGCCAGGTGAGCCAGGGCGCGCGCGGCGTCGAGCAAAGAGATCCAACTCAGCCACTGGCGTCCCGAGCCCAGCGGCCCGCCCAGCCCGAGCCTGAAAGCCGGCAGCATGGCCTTGAGCGCGCCGCCCTCGGGCGACAGCACGACGCCAAGCCGGGCGCTCACGACGCGCGCTCCGGCGGCTCGCGCGGGCTCGGCGGAGCCTTCCCACTCGCGGCACACGCGCGCCAAAAATCCGCCGCCTGAGCTCGAAGTCTCGTCCAGAATCTCGTCGCCCCGGTCGCCGTAGAAGCCGATGGCGGACGCGCACACAAGTACTTGCCGCCCGCCGCTCCTGGCCACGGCCTCGGACAGCAGCCGCGTTGAATCCAGGCGCGAGGCGATGATTTCCTGCCGCTTGGCTTCAGTCCAGCGCGTGGCCACGCTCTCGCCGCCCAGGTGGATGATGGCGTCGCTGCGCTGCACAAGCGCCGCATCCAACTCGCCGCGCTGCGCGTCCCAGAAGGCTTCGCTGCCGGATTGAGGGCGCGAGCGCACCAGGCGCGTGACTTGATGCCCGCGCGCTTCGAGCAAAGGGAGCAGAGCCGAGCCGATCAAGCCGTGCGAGCCGGTGAGGAGGATTTGCATCTGCAGAGCGTGCTCCGAGCGTGAAATGTGGTGTGCTGAAGCCAAGTACTTGTGGGGCAGGAGTCAAGGGCTGCTGATGTAACTCCAGGCCACACCTATGGCCACGTGAATTCGCCCCGCAACCTTGACCTCGCCCGTTTCAAGGTTCACATCTTCCAGCGTGTCCCAGTTCAAATAGCCCTTGTTTTGCTCCAATTGCTCGTACTCGTCCACCTGAATCATCAAGTGACGTCCATCTCGACTGAGAGATAGAGCTTGGAACGAAGGAGCGTTCGGGGATCGTCCGGGACCTGGATCGTGGGCACCAAGCGTGGCGACAATACGCGATTTGCGCGTCTGAGTGTTCCACTCCTTGACTTGCAGCCTCGCGTGCGGGCTGGCTGCGATTTGCTCCAGGACAAGCAGCTTTTGATTATCGGGCAGCCAGAGCAGGGCGGGATAAGCTCCGCTGTGCTCGCTGAGCACGATGCGCTTCGCATTGGCCGAACCGCTTGGCGTGCCCGGGCTCTCGGCGATGGTGTCCACAATTACGCAAGTACTTGAAGGGCTCTCGTTCCAATACTCGCTGAGGGCGCGTGGGTGGAGCGCGTCGCGCGAGCCGAAGAAGGCCAGGCGCTTTCCATTGGGTGAAGAAACCGGCAGGAAGGCGTCGCGCATGATTAAGCGGGAGCTCCGGCTTTCGACAGAATACTCATACGTGCCCGGAGCAACGGGTTTGCGCTTGGGGCCGCCGCGCAGCCTCTCCCACGCCACAGGCGCGCCGTGGACGAAATTAACGCCTGCCTCATGCCTGGGGTCGCCGAGGAACTTCTCATCCCGCGGGCTCAGAGCGCTGAACAGAAGATCGTGCTGATCTCGCCAGGCCCAGGGGCCGCGCAAGCTTTTGCTGCTGGCCACGGGAAGCGTCTGGCCCGTGCGCCAGTTGCAGAGGTAAAGTTGCAGGTCGCCGCCCACGTCGCGCCCGTAGTCGTAGAACTGTGGATTGGGCGCGCTGGATTTTGCAAAAGCCAGGTAGTTGCCGTCAGGTGACCACGAGACGGCGTAGTAGTCCAGGTAGAGAGGTGACGCCAGCTTTGCCTCTCCCGTCTCCGTGTCCATGACGTAGACCCGATACGTTCCAGGAGACCCAAGTTCGCCGAACTTGACCACGAGGAAGCGCCCATCTGGTGAGAAGTGAGGGTCGCTAACAATGCGGGCTTGCAGATAAGAATAGGCACTGCTTGCCACGGCTGGCTTTACAACGGGAAAGGCCTCCGTGCTCATCTTGCCCTCGGAGCCGATCCGGTTGAGCAGTAGAAACGAAGGCTTGGTGGTGTCGCTAAGGCTCGTCCACAGGTTATGCGCTTCACGGCCAGCAACAGGCTGCCGCACCTGCATATTTTTCAGGGCAGCGGCTTGGGCTTGTGGCAGCGCTGCTCCCAGTACCATCACGTCAGCGCGAAGGGGTTTGTCCTGGCCCAGGTGTTTAGCAGTAGGGCCCTTCTGCTGTGACGAGGTGAGCGCCGGAATGCGCTGAGGCCTCATCTGGACGCGGGACGCGCCAATCCCTGCAGCCAAGCCCAGAACGCAACTCAGGCACAGCCAATCCCGATTGCGATGAAGTGTCCTCATAGCATTTCACCAGCCCACAAAAATCAGCACGACCTCAGCGCGGCACCTCGACCGAATCGACGACCGAGCGCACGATGTCGTCGGCGCGCAGGTTTTCCATCTCGGCCTCGGCGCGCAGGATGATGCGGTGGCGCAGCACGGGAGGCGCGACGGCCTTGATGTCCTCGGGCCGGATGTAATCGCGCCCTTCCAGAGCCGCGAACGCCTTGGAGCACTCCAAGAGCGCGATGCCCGCGCGCGGCCCGGCTCCCAGGGTTAAGCTCGGCAGGTTGCGCGTGCGGCTCACGATGAGCGCGATGTAGCGCAGCATCCCGTCGCTGACGGTGGTTCGCCTGGTGGCGGCCCGCGCCTGGCCGATGATGCTCGCGTTGGCTACCGCCTGCACGCCAGCCGCCTCCAGGTTGCCCGCGTCGAAGCCCTGGTGCACGCGCTGCAGCAGCTCGATCTCGGCCTCGGGCGCCGGGTAAGGCACCAGGACCTTCATCAAGAAGCGGTCGAGCTGAGCTTCGGGCAAGGGGTACGTGCCCTCGAAATCGATCGGGTTCTGGGTGGCGAAGACCAGGAAGAGCGAGGAGAGCGGGTGCGTCTCGCCGTCGATTGTGACCTGGCGCTCCTGCATGGCTTCGAGCAGAGCGGCCTGCGTCTTGGGCGGCGTGCGGTTCACCTCGTCAGCCAGCAAAATGTCGGTGAAGATGGGGCCGCGCCGCAGCTGGAAGTCGCTGGTGCGCGCGTTGAAGATGTTGGTGCCCACCACATCCGAAGGCATCAAATCGGGCGTGAACTGGATGCGCTTGAACTCGCCTCCGATGGCGCGCGCCGTGGCCCGCGCCGCCAGGGTCTTGGCCACACCGGGCACCCCTTCGAGCAGCACGTGGCCGTTGGCGAGCAGAGCGATCAAGAACTGCGTGATGATCTCCTCCTGCCCAACCACGGCTTTAGCGACCTCGCGCCGGATCGCCTGCGCCAGGGCCTGCACGCCGCGCGTGGCTCCGGGCGTGACCTCGCCGGCCAGGTCGGGCGCTTGAGGCGGCGCAAGTACTTGAGGTGCTTGAGGCGCAACTTGAGGCGCTTGAGGCGCAGCTTGAGGTGCTTGAGGCGCAGCTTGAGGTGGTGCGAGCTGAGCATCCGGCAAAGTGTTAGGTGTGTTCATAATGTGCAAGTACTTGAGGCGGCCTTTAGCTTACTTTGGGCGCGGCCACCTGGCGTCAATCCAGCGGAGCACGACGAGCAAGAGAATGCTGGCGAGCAGGCACAGCGCCCAGACGCCCAGCAGGGCGAGCATCGACCAGAAATCGCTCAGCGACTTCAGCAAGGGCTTGAGGTTGGCGCGCGCGAAGAGGAAGAAGAGCGCAAGCAGGCTCAGCAAGATCGTGGCGACGAAAAGTTGAAGGTTGGCGTGCCCGGCCCGCCGCTGTTTTTGAAGCCGCTTCATCGTGCAAGTACTTGCCGCTCACTTCCGGAGCGAGAGCTTCTGCAACAGCAGCTCCATCTGCTGCACGTCGCGCAGCATTTGCGTCGCGTTCTCGGAGGGCTGGCGCGCGCGGGCGAGCAAGCCCTCGATCGTCTGGTGCGGCACCTGGCTGGCTTCAGCGGCTCGTTGGGCCAGCAGGATGTCGCTTTCGCCGGGTGAAAGCCCGACGCGGCGGGCGAGCGCGCGGCGGAAGTGCTCGCCCGCAGTGAGGGCGGCGACGTGCGGGCGCTCGACTTTCTGGAACAGCGAAGACATCGCCAGCGCCCACTGCGAGGCCCGCAGCGCGTTGGGCGGGCTCGCGAGCGGAACCGGACGCCCCAGCCGCCGCCCCCAGAACAGGCCCAGCAGCAGCCCCGCCGCAAGTACTTGCAGCACCGCGTAGCGCAGCGGCGGCTGCCACAGGAAATACAGCAAGTTGGGCGTGATCTTGTTCGCCTGCCCCGGCTCGTCGTGCGCGCGCTGGTCCCAGACGGCCAGGTCGCCGCGCCGGGCGTGCGCGCGCACGATGTTGAGGGCCAGGGCCGCGTTGTCGCCGCTGGCGAGCGCGTAGTTAGTCCAGCCCAGGGCGTCCGGCGCCACGAAGACGTGCCCCTTGCCCAGGTCCACACGCGCCAGCTGCGGGCCGTCGGCGCTGGCCAGGATTTGCAGGCTCGGACGCGACAGGCTCAAGGTGTCGCCCGAAGCACTCGCCTGGCGCACGCCCGCGCGATAGATCGAGGCCGCCGCCGGAGCGAGTGAGCTGAGCGGAGGCAAGGGCAAGCCTATTCGCGAGCGGAAGAAGGGGCCAGGCTCGCGAGCCACGCCGATTTCCTGGCGCAGCATCGTGAGCCAGGCCGCGTGCGCCGGGTCGTCCGAGATGGTGGCGCGGTCGCCGTTGGAGGCGTTGGCCCAGATCAAGGTGTTGCCCGCGCGCACCCAGCCGAGCAGCAGCGCGGCCTCGGCCCGCGAGAAGCGCGTGCCGGGGTCGAGCAGAACCCACAGGCGCGCCTCGGGCATCTTCTGCAGCCGCCCGGCCTGGGTCTGGACGCGCAGGCCCTCGCGCTCAAGCAGCAGGCGCAGCGCCTTGCCGCCCAGCGGCGACTTGTCGTTCGGGCGCGCGCGGGGCAGCCAGCCGCTGCCGCCGCTTGAGCGCAGGGCCACGCTCAGCAATATGAGCAGAGCCGCCAGCACAGCGCCGAACCAGGCCAGGGGATGGAACCGCTTCTTCATCCTCGCGCTCCTCGTGCTTCGGGAGCGGCGGGCTCGCGCGTGTTGGCCGCGTTCTCGGCGTGCGCAAGCAAGCCCAGCGTGGCCGCAGCGTCCTCATCGAAGCGGAGCCAGGCTTCGTGGCCGCAGCTCTGGTTGCCGTAGCGCACGCGGTCGAAGCGAAGTGTCAGGGTCGAGATCGCGTCCACGCCCGCGCGCGGCGCGCCGGCGTTTTTGAGGCGGGCGATGTGCTCCCAGTTGGTGCGCCGCCGCTCGTAGCGCCACACGCCGCGCGCGTCCAGCAGCAGCAGCAGCGACAGGTAGCGGTGCCGCAGCGCCTCGCGGAAGTTGCCCTCGCGCGCGAACTGAGCGGCCCGCTCCAGCAGCTCGTCGGGCGGCAGGCGCAGCAGGGCCGCGTCCTCGCCTTCGAGCACGATGTCGCGCGCGCCCTTGGGCCCCCGCGACACCCGGCCACCCAGAGCGCGCCAGGTCAGCCAGGCCGCGCCCACCAAAATTCCGGCCAGCACCAGCGTGAAAAACAGCTGCAGCTTCTTGCTGTCGACGTGCACCGGCTTCGACTTGGGCGAGCGCGCGAGCAGGTTCTTGATCCAGCTGGTCACGCTGTCGAGCAGCCCGTACAGCCCGCGCACGAAGGCCAGCCACCTCTGCTGCAACGCCGAAGGCCCCGTCTCGATGAGCTTGCGCTGCTCCCAATCCACCACGGCGGCCCGCGCCGTAGCGTCAGGCTGGAAGTACTTGCCGTCGCGCGGGAAGGCCCAGGCTTGCAACGCTTCGCGGCGCTGCTGCACCTCCTGGCGCGCCGCCTCGACCTCTGCGCGCGCGACGCCGAGCTTGTTGCCGCCCGCCTCGTTGTCGCCCGCCTCGGCTGAAGGCGTGTTCGCTCGCGGCTGCGCCCACTGGTCGCCGCCGACTTGCATGGTGTCGCCATCGGCGCGCCTGACAAGGCGTGGCTTTTCGAGCCCGTCCAGCGGCTTCAGGGAGCGAGGCGGCGTGCTCTCCATCGCGCGCAGCCTGGACTCGGTCTTGAGCAGCTCAGCGAGGTGCTCGGCTGCGCTCAGGGGCAGCGGCGTGGGGGCCGAGCCAGCCGCCAGCGGAGTCGGCGCCACGAGCTGAGCGCCCGCCGCCAGGGGCAGCGCGCCCGCCAGCCCGAGCAGCAGCAGGGCGCGCGTCAAGTACTTGTGGCTCATAAAAGTGTCGGCAAGTACTTGGCAGCCTCAGCGCGGCGCGAAAGGCGAGCCCTCGGTCCAGCTCTCGGGCTGCGCGCTCGGCGCGGGCTCAGCTGAGCTTGCCTGCTCGCTCGGGGTGGGCGCAGCCGAAGTCGCGGGCTCAGCCGAAGTCGCTGCAGGCTGGGGCGCGAAGGGATTGGCGGCCCAGGCGCCTGAGCTTGGCTCAGCTTGGGCGGGCGAGTAGGGCGCTTCGATGCGCTCGAAGAAGGTCTGCGGCGTGTTTGCCTGGGGCTGAGGCCGGGGCTGAGGCCGGGGCTGAGGCGAAGGGTTCTCGCTGCGGTGGGCGTCCCACTCCAGGTCCAGGGCTTCGTGGCGCACGCGCGCGTCGAGGTAGAACAGGCCCTGCGCGAGGTAGTACAGCGGCATGAACAAGGTGAAGAGCAGCCACGAGGAGGCCGTCAGGTAGCCGAGCAGCCCCGCGCTGGGCAGGCCGCCGTTGCCCTGCAGAGCGCGGCCCAGCCCATCGGCTCCAGTCATGAGGCCCACGATGCCCCACAGCGCGCCCCACAGCACCATCAGAGCCAGGTTCAAGATCGTGAGCAGGCCAAGAGCCGCCTTCCAGCGCCCGCGCAGCAGCACCCAGGCCCGCTTCATCGCCCTCGAATCGCGGTTGTCGTCCTCCATGCACGCCACCATGCTGACCATGCCCTGCCACGCCAGTGCCATGCTCAGCACAACCGACAGCGCCAGGACGGCCACCACCACAATCAAGAACGTTCCCACGCCGAAGCTGCCCGAAAACCTCGAACCGATCCACACCGAAAGCGCGAACAGCCCCCCGCAAGCCACGGCCATCACGACAGCCGCCACGATGCTCGACAGCACATGAACCGCGAGCAGGTTCCACAGGCGCGGCCTGGCGAACCCCCAGCACTGCCTGAAGCCCACGCGCTGCCCGCGCACCGCAGCCGCCAGCACGCAGCAGGCCGGGGCGATGATGAACGGCGGCCCCACCAGAATCCCGAAGTACAGCACCACCGTCATCAGCGCGTTGGCGATGGCGGCCCAGGCCAGCAACGGCTTCCAATACTGCTTGAACAGCTTGAAGGCCAGGTCCAGATTCTCCAGCACGTTGCGCGGACGCAGCGGCAGCGGCGCGAACACAGCCTCTGCAGCCGAGGCCGACGGAGCTGAGTAGGGCGAAGGCGGCGAGTAAGGCGCGTTGGACATCAGCGATTTTGAAAAGCGCAAGCGAAAAAAGCAGGCGCGCGGCAAGGCGCGCCAACTCAATTATGCCGGGAAGGAAGCAGCCGCGCTGCAAGTACTTGCACTCAGCTACAAAGCAGCAAGCCCGCCGCTTCCGCGACGGGCTCCGGATTCCTGAACTCATGCGGCTCGCCGCTTGCGCAGGGCGGCAACTAAGCGGTTCCCAATGCCACTGCCTGTTAGGAAGGCTCGAAGCCGATGGCCTGGCGCACCAGGTGCAGCAGCTTCTGCCACCACGAAGGCGGCGACTCCTCGCGCGCGTCCTCCAGGTCATTGTCCTGCCCGTCGCGGTTCTGCTCGCCGTCCTGCTCGAAGCCGCTGTCGTGGCCGATGCGGTCGAAGGGAGTCTGGCCTTCGTCCTGAGCCGCTGCTTCCGCTTCCATGCCTGGATCGGCCTGAGCTGAGGGCACAGCCGCCGCGCCCGCTGAAACCGCCGCCGAAGTACTTGCCGAAGTACTTGCGGGGGGCGCCGTGGCCACGAGGCTCGAAGCGGTGGCTCCGGCTGACGCTCCCACGGCGGCTGGAGCGGCCAGAGGCAGGTTGGGCTCGCTCCACACGCGCCGGGCCTCACCGTTGTTGTGGAGCAGCGGGGCCGGGTTCATCATGGGCGCGGTCTCGCTGCCGATGGTCGGGTTGCCGATGGCCTCGCGCTGGCGCAGCGCAAAGCGCAGCAGCCCGACAGCCGTCGCGTACTGCGGCGTCTCGACCTGCTCGCCCCAGCCCGCCAGGTTGATCGGGCGGCCCAGGCGCACGGGAAGCTGGAATATTTCCTGGGCCAGCTCGACCGCGCCGGGCAGCATCGCGCCGCCTCCTGTCAGGATGACGCCCGCCGGCAGGCGGAAGGTGCCCACGCCGTCGCGCGCCATTTCGAGCAGCTCGCTCATGCGCGCCTCGATGATCTCGCCCAGGATCGCGCGCGGCAGCCGCTGCCTCTCGCCGCTGCCCGCCGTCATCACTTCGAGCGCCTCGCCGTGCGGGATCATCGAGGACGAGGCCACGCCGCTCTCGATTTTCAGGCGCTCAGCTAAGTCGAAGGGCGTGCGCAGCCCGATCGAAATGTCGCGCGTGACGTGGTTGCCGCCCACGGGAATCACCGACGAGTGCATGATCGTGCCGTCGGTGAAGACAGCGATGTCGCTGGTGCCGCCGCCGATGTCGATCAGGGCCACGCCCAGCTCGCGCTCGTCCGAAGTCGCCACCGACTCGCTCGTCGCGATCGGCTCCAGAACCAGGCCCGAGCAGCGCAGGCCGGCGCGCTCGGCGCACTGGACCACGTTCTGCAAAAACGAAGCGGTACCCGTGACGACGTGCGTCTCGACTTCGAGCCGCTGGCCGCACATCCCGATGGGCCGCCGCACGCCGCGGTGCCCGTCCACCGCGAAGAAGCGCGGCAGCGAGTGGATAATCTCGCGGTCGGCGGGCACATCCATAACAACCGCCTGCAGCGCCCGATCCACGTCCTCGGCGGTGATCATGCCGCCCACGCCGGCGACGGAGACGGTGCCGCGCCGGTTCGAGGAGTGGATGTGCTCGCCGGTGACGCCGACCACGGCCTCGCTGAACTCGACGCCCGCCATATGACGCGCGCGCTCGACCGACTCGCGGATAGCCGCGACGGTGTCCTCGACGTCGATGACCACGCCCTTCTTGATGCCGCGCGAAGGCACGGTGCCAACGCCCGCGATGGACAGCTTGCCACGCGGGTCGCCGTGCCCAACCACGGTGCACACCTTCGTGGTTCCAATGTCCAGCCCGACCACGATCTGCTCACGCGGCACTGCGCCAGCCCTCCTCGGTTCTCATAAATCCTCGCTCCAGCTCCCGCTTCGCCCCGCTGCCCCAAGTACTTGCCGGCACCGGCGCAGCTGCCGCAGCGGACGCCTCCTTAGCTTAACCAATCGCCGTCCCTTCATCGGCCTTCATCGGCCTTAGCTCAGCTTGCCTTGCCGCTCGCTTCCGGCTACCCCTTGGAAGCCGGAGGCAGCGAGCTCAGCCCGGTCGCCGAAGCCGGGGCCGCAGGGCTTGAAGTACTGGCGGCTGTGCTCGTCGCCTCGGCTCCGCGTGCTGCTCGGCGCTGGCGTGCGGCGCGGAAGCGGTCGATGATCATGCGCCTGAGCACGGCCAGGTTGTTGAAGATGCGCAGCGAAAAGACCACCACGGCCCCGACCATCATCACCGAGATGCGCCCTTCGCCCAGCCCGGTTTCAAGCCCGAACTTCTCGCCCATGGCGACGAGCCCAGCCGCCAGCAAGACGTTGGAGACGAAGCCCGAGAGGAAGACGATGTCGTCGAAGACCTCGTCGCCCCAGGCGCGCAGGCCGCCCAGGATGGTGTCCAGCCCGGCCAGCACCGCGATGGCCCCGTAGCGCGCGAAGGTCTCGTTGGCCGAGAAGCCGCTCGTCGGCCCCCAGCCCCAGAACAGCAAAAAACCCAGCAGAACCGCCAGCAGAGGCAGCACGATCATAACAGTTCAGTCCAACCTCAAGCCCAGGCCACGCCAATCTGCAAGTACTTGCCGTCACAGCCTACCCGGAACACTTTCTACGGAATCCTGGCGACGTGGAACTTGGGCACGTTCTCGCCTGCAGGCAGCGACAGCTCGCCCACGCGCTCGATCTTGATGGGCAGTGCGGGGAGGCCGTTCTTGGGCGCGCGCAGGCCGTCCACGATGCCGTCAGGCAGGTTCAGCGCGCTTTCAAGCGTGCCCTGCTCGCCGATGGCCTCGATCACGAAGGGCGTGGCGACCGCCGCGTAGTTGATCTGGATGACCGGCCCGACGCAGCGGATCGGAGTGAAGCCCGTGACGCGCAGCCGTGGCCCGTTGGCGCCGCGAATCGAGATGGCCTCGGCCTTGGCCACGCGCAGCTCGTTAACGATGCCCTGCAGGTCGAAGTCGTGCACCATGCCCGGCCCGAAGCCGCTGGGGTCGGTGAACTGGCGCGCCTGGGCGTTGTCGGTGATTGTCAGGCGCACGCCCGGCCCGCGCACTTCGGACAGCCCGGCCAGCCCCTGCAGCTCCTTGATCTGAGCGCCCAGCTTGCTGATCTGGGACTTTTGCGTCTCGGAAAAGGTGCCCGTCGAGAACAGCTTCTTCGTCAAATCCTTGACCTGAGCTTCGCTCGCCGCCCGCTTCTTCTCCTGGGCCACCATCTCGGCGCGCAGCTTGGCCGCCTGCTCCTGAGCCAGAATCACGTTCTGCTTCGCCTCAGCCCGGTTCGAGCGCACCGACTGCATCGCCCGCAGCTGAACCGCCAGCAAGCCGCCAAACACAAAGCACACGCCCGAAAGCGTCAGCAGCCACGAGGTGCGACGCCGAATCACGCCGCGCTCGCCCGGCACCGGAACCGGAGAACCAAGAGGACTTTGCCTCACTACACTCTGCATAAAGCCACCGCCTTGATGAACAATCGCCAAACAGTTCGCTGTAGCCGCGCGGTTATCCGGCGCGGTATTTTTCAACGTCAAGCTCCAACGTCAGGCCGCTGCGCCGGCTCCGCCTGCTGTGCCTGGCTCGGCGCGTTTTCTGGAGCCGCCTCTTTTGGAGCGGCGGCTTCGCGTGCCTGGGCCATCTTCCGTGCTGGCTCTGGAAGTACTTGGGGAGCCCGAAGTACTTGCGGAGCCGCCTTCAGAAGTGCCGGGAGCCGTGGCGGGTGCGTCTGGTGGTGTGGTGGGAGCAGCGGTGGGGTCGGCGGTGGAGGCGTCTTCGGCAGGCGAGGCAACCTGAGCTGAGGTGCCTGCGCCGGCTGAGTTGGCCTCGGCTGGTGCGTTGAGAGCGGCTGGCGGCGGCTGGAACGGAGTCCAGGTCGGCATCGAGAAGGATACCAAGTTGAGGCTCTGCGCGCGGCGTCCGGCGGCCTCGAAAAAGAGCAGGGCGCGGCGGGCGCGGCTCATTTTCTGCGGCCACTGGCCATCGCCCAGGCGCACCAGGAGCCCGTCCTGAGCGCCGCCGCGCAGCCGCAGCGAGGCCATGTTGTCGCGGTCCAGGTAGGCTCGCCTCAGCTGCCACCGCCTGCCCTGCTGCGAGGACTGCTCCAGCGCCTGCGCCAGGCGGCGCACGCCGTCCCATATTTTGGGCGGCACGGGCTGGCCCGCGCGCAGGGCCTCGGGCTCGAAGGCGGTCGAGGTGACGGCGTACAGCTCGCGGTCCTGGCGCGTGGCGCGGCGGAAGGCCACGCCCGATTTATCGACGACCCACCAGTCCGCGCCGCCGCCCAGCCGCAGCCACGGCTGGCGCTCCCGGATGCGCACGCTCAGGCGCGGCGGCCAGTGGTTCCAGGCCCGCGACACGCTCGCGCCTTCGACCGTGGGCAGCTTGGCCAGCCGCGAGCGAGCTGCGGCCAGGTCCGCGCGCAGCCAGTTCTGCCCGAGCAGAGCCGTCGAGATGGGCCGCACCAGAACATCGGGCGTGGCCGACACCCCGGAAATCTCCACGCTGCTCACGCTCAGCTGAGGCGAGGCGAGGGCCCACCCGGCGCCACCGGCCACCGCGCCCGGCAGCAGCACGCACAGCGTGAGCTGCTTCAAGCGCGGGCCAAAGGATCGCCTGGGCCGCCTGACCCGCTTGTAAGGCTTGCCCCCTGAAGCCTCAATCGAGGCCGCTTCAGAAGCGGTGGGCGCACTCGACGTGCCCGCTCCATCGCGACGCCCGCCGCGAGCACGAGCCGCAGCCGCGCTCGGCTCGGCCAGCGGCTCGTGCTCGTCCTTGAGCTGAGCTGAGCCAGCGGGGGCTTGCTCGGGCGCGTGCGCAGAGGAAGAGAAGGCGCGCAGATCGTCCTCGCGGACATCGCCCAGGCGTGGGCGCAGGGCCGGGTGGCGGCTGGCGCGGGGCGCAGCCGCATCCGGCGCGCTCTCGGGCGGCGGGACGACGGGGTGGCGGGAGGAAGGGCGGCGGGGTTCGTCGCGCATGAGGTTCACGCAAGGCTGAAGTGTTGTGCCACGTTCGTGCTGCGGATGAAGATGATACCCAAATCCGTGCCTGCGCCCGCCTCAAGCACTCGCCAGCACTCGCAAGTACTTGCAGCGGCCCGTTCGCTACGAGCGCGCTACGAGCTCGCCCGCTCCAGAGCCGCCAGCAGCAGCCTCTCGACCAGCTCGGGGAACTCGATGCCCGCTGCGCGAGCGGCGTCGGGCACCAGCGAGGTCTGCGTCATGCCGGGCAGCGTGTTGACTTCGAGCAGGAACACCTCGCCCTCGGGCGTCACGATGAAGTCCGAGCGTGCCACGCCACGGCAGCCCAGCGCCCGGTGCGCGCGCAGAGCCGTTGCCTCGACCCGGCTCAGGATGTCGCGGCTCAGGCGCGGCGGCGTGATGTGCTGCGAGCCACCCGCCTCATACTTGGAGGCGAAGTCGTAGAACTCGCCGCGCGGCACGATCTCCAGCAGCGGCAGCACGCGCGCTCCGGCGCCCTCGCCCAGCACCGCAGCCGTCACCTCAACGCCCACGATCAGCTCCTCGATGAGCGCCGCGCTGCCGTCGGCCAGAGCCGATTCGACCGCCCGCTTCAAGGCTTCGGGCGTGGGGGCGGCGCGGAAAATCGTGGTGGCCACGCTCGAACCGCCCTCGTTGGGCTTGACCACGCACGCGGCTGGGGTCAGCTTGCCTCCGCTCGCCTCGGCCTCGGCCCACGAGCCAAAGACCTGGCCGCGCGGCGTCGCGATGCCAAGTGAGGACAGGAAAGCCTTGGTGACGGCCTTGTCGATGGCGAGGGCCGAGGTGTGGCCGTCCGAGCCCGCGTAGGGGATGCCGGCGACTTCGAGCAGGGCCTGCAGCGTGCCGTCCTCGCCGCGCCCGCCGTGCAGCGCGGGCAGCACCACGTCGAAGCCCGTGGTGTACAGCTGCGTCACCAGCGTGTTCCACTCGACCCCGACGATGACGTGCGAAGGCTTCTTGCCCAGCACGTCCTCGCCCAGCGAAGGGTTGGCCGCGCGCGTCTCGACCTCGGACACATCGAAAATCGCGACCGCGAACTTGTCGCGGCTCAGCGCCTCCGCCATGGCGCGCGCGCTCAAGAACGCCACGGGCCGCTCCGACGAATCGCCCCCGGTCAAAAGCGCGACTTTGATTCTCCCGGCTGCTTCGGTGGCTTCAGTGTGTTGTGTCATGTCAAAGGGTGATGAAGTGTTCAAACTCGCGGCGGATTGCGCCTGTTGCCGCTGCGCCACAGCGCCACCGCGAGCGCCGCGAACAGCAAGATGAGCAGCACGCGCCCCGCCATCTGGCCCGTGCCAAACGCGCCGCCTGGAGCCGAGCCGCCCAGCAGCGAGAACAGGCTGCCCACCGCGAAGAGCGCGAACACGGCGGCCCCGATGATTTTCAGTGTCTGCATTTTGCCCTCGCTTGCCTCAAGTACTCACCTTACGCGGTCAGGTTGTGATAGCGACTTGTGGGTGTCTTACCTTGAGTTCCTGGAGTTGAGCAAAGGCGGCTTGGATGGCGCCGTGGTAGAGCTTGGCCTTGAGGGCGAAGTGGTTGAGGTGGGTTTGGGTGCGGTAGCTTTCGAGCTTGAGGAAGGCCACGAGGGAGGCAAAGATGTGGTTTTGCTGGGTGTGGGGCAGCTTGGTGGGCGATTTGGCTAAAGCGGCGTGGCTCTTGAGCGACTTGTGATACTCCTCGACCTTCCACCGTTTCTGGTAGATCGTGAAGAGAGAGGACGCTGAAAGGGACAGGTCGCTCGAACACAGCACCAGAGAACCTTCTGTGCCCTCTTCGTTCTTGAAGAGTTGACGCGAGACCACAACAGGAAAAGGCACCCCTTCCAGATGCAGCGTCACACAGGTTCCAGGAGCTAACTCCAGAGACGACAACGACTTCCAGCGCCCACGCTTCTTGTCGGCCTGGGACAAGGCCA
>JAABUK010005461.1_pt1 | contig 19788 bp, 27 predicted proteins | sample 5559141 | NCBI WGS metagenome assembly JAABUK01 (sample SAMN10711869, study PRJNA513367) | rock metagenome | isolation source: Antarctica rocks | place: Antarctica: Victoria Land, Pudding Butte nord | collected 2016-01-03 | reverse complement strand
CAACAACGTAACTGGCCTGTATAAATGCATAAGCCGTAAGAAGTACCGTAACTGCGGTCGACACTAGGCGGCAAGTAGCAGATCTGTGTGCAGTTTGACAGCGTACCCAACATGCCGACGGCACTCTAGGACTCATTCATTACTGTATAATGCTGTGGGCAATGTGTTATGGACTCTGCAGCTATGCAATACCCCTAAAGACTTTTTTCGCTTTTTGAGCCGCACCCGCACGAGTGCAACTATGTGTCGCAGTATACAGTGTCACAATCTACTCTTTGCTTTGTTACATCAAATAAATTGGCCAACATGGAGTTAAACCATTGTTTACAGCTGCAACACATCTTGCCTATGACCTAATGCCTCTTGGAGATGCAGGATGTGCAATTGGGAGTCAAGGGTAAGTGCTGGAACATACTGCTCATGGAACCCACCCTGACGAAAGTCTAGTCTGGTCAAGAAAGGCCAATCTGCAAGCTGTGTGATGGCTCGTGCAACCATCATGGGACACAGAAGACCTGACAGGTCAAGCATTTCCAGTTGAGACAAGTGTAAGATGCAAGCAGGGAACTCTTGCAAAAAAGAATTGTCCAGCTTCAAACATTTAAGCCCAGTCAGCTGCGCAAACCAGTCGGGAAGTGATGTGCTGTGCATGTCCGTAAGCTTCAACTTGACAAGAGCTGAGTAGTTCTGCCATTTCCTGGCAGGTTCAAATAGCATATTCAATACTGCCAAGCTTGTCAAGCTGGGCATTGCATTTGGCCAACCTGCCTGGTGCAAGCTGCGCGGATAGAATGTGTCAAGCTCTAGAATTTGTAATCCTGTGGCTGCCTCTAGGTTGACAAGCTCCCTCAGTTCCTGCTCTTCTGGTGCCTCCCGACCTTCAAATCTAGGACAGAAGGTCTGCAGTTGAACAGAACTGCCACTTGGCAATATCAACCTTCTGAGCAAAGACCGCTCGTCCTTCTGAACAACCTCTAGCGCTGTAAGCTGTGCCGCGTCACTGAGGTCATAGGTGTCGTCTTGACCATCAGTCAGTTTCAGGACTTGAATCTCTGGCAAGTTATACAACAGATTATCTGGCAAGGACTTGAAATCCTCCAAATGCAGCTGTTGCAAGTGTACCAACTGCTGTAAATCATGCAGATTCTCTGTAACGTGCACATCTTCAGCTGCACCTTGCATGTGCAAGGCTGTCAACCGTGTGCAGGCGGCAATGCTCTGAAGACCCAAATGTACTGCACTGGCACTGCATGCTAGCCGGGTAAGCATGCCTGTCATGAGCTGACATGTGGCAGGTGCCTCCAGCAAAAAATAGCTTCCTGCATAAAAGCAACAGTACTGATGCTGTGGAGTCTATTGCAAGATGTGACTTGCTGGTCAGCAAGCCTGATGGTGTAGTGCAATTGCTTGTGTGGAACTCCAGCTCTGGTCCAAAGCTGTTGCTTCTGACACTGTTGTACAGTGCCAGCAGGAGAGAGACAGTTCGGTAGCCCCTGTCGCCGGCGCTGGTCAAATGCAATTTGCGGAAGCGAGCAGCTCGCTTCACAAGCCATTCAACAAAAGACTTCTGTTCGCTAGACAGATAGCTTAATGGTGAAGACAGCACTTTCTCAGCCAAGTGCACCATTCGTACGTGAATAGCAGCGGGAAATACGTGAACCACCAACTGATCGCTCCAGACGTCACGGGAGCTTTGAGAACTCGAGCCACTCAAATAGGCCCTCCAAGCTGTGCACACTTGCTCACTCCGGACCTTGTCTACGAACGAAAGAGAAGTGCACGAAAATACTCGGTGCAGCAAAGTATGATGCAGCTGTGCAAAACCTGACTTTGCCATATCTCGATATCTCGATATAAGGCGTTGCGCGCTGCCTTTTGCAGGTGTTAACACGGCAGGGCTGACGGTTCATCTCCACAGCATCAGTCAATGGATTAGTAGTACATAGTGAGGGTGAACTGCTTTATGATGTATAGCAATGTGTAATACAACATGTTTGCATATTAGGTTTGGTGTATTAAATACACTGTATTTGGCCGAATTCACTGAAAATAAACGCATGCCCCCATACATTCGGATCGTCACCAGCGTGGGAATTCTCCATATGCCGGTTCAAACTCAGTGAATTCGGCTGTGGACCCCCAAAATGGTGATTTTAGCCCCGGGGGTTGGGGGTTGTTGCACGTTGAGCAAGCTTGCCAGGTAGCCCTCGTATTCGGTGCCTTATTTTGTCACCAGATCGCATTTTTCCCTGTCTTGGTCTACACTGCTTGTACCTCTGACCAAGGTTTTGCAACGCTCATCATGATGATCATGAAGCATATTCATGAAGGCCAGCATCAACCTGCTCACTGAGCATCTGTACATACGTAGCATCAAAGCTATGAGTTTGGAAGCTATAAGTCTTTCTGTCGACATGACGTCTGCATACACGCTTGCTCCAGCAGTCATTCCCTTGTAAGTTCAATTGCATATTGGCCACCATGGTGGTCACAAGGTGTTGGTGTACATATGTACGTCTGAACGGCCTACTGGCTAATCTTACTGGTAATGAGCAGTGCGTGGGGTGGGCCACACCTTCTGCTTCTGCTTATGTTCAGATACAAATATGCAAAAAAATCATTTGTAAGCTGCGCTCAGTGGATGGCTGTGTGCAAAAAAGTTTACTCACATCAGCACTGCTAGCAGACTCAGGATTAGCCAATGAGTAAACTCTTTAGGGATCATCAACCTGGGATCAACGACAGCATCTGCTCTATAGATCTCTGCACCCAAACACATACCAAATGTGCATGCATATTAAATAAATTTTACGCACACCCCCTTAGACTGCTCATAATGTCGCAGTGTACAGTATCACAATCTACCCTGCTTTGTCACAGCTGTAAATGCAAAGAGAGCACAACACCAACAAGAACAGGAACGAACTGCAGAAGACGCAACACCAACGACAACTGTGACTCGACAATAGAAAGTTGTGTGCCTGTATACCATGTCTAACATGCATGATATATGCAAACATCAAAATAAAATGCCAAAATGGTGATGAAGCATTGCTTACAGCTGCAACACACCTTGCCTATGACCGAGTGCCTCTTGAAGATGCATAACATGCAATTGGGAGTCAGGGGTAAGCGCTTGCTCACGGTTCCCATCCTGACAAAAGTATAGCTTGGTCAAGAAAGGCCAATCTGCAAGCTGTATGATGGCTGGTGGGATCATCATGGGAGACTGACAATCTGACAGGTCAAGCTGCTCCAGCTGAGTCAAGTGAAATATGCAAGTGGGGAGCTCATCCAAAACACACTTGTTCAGCTTCAGAAACTTGAGCCTGGTGAATTGCGCAAACCAGTCAGGAAGTGATGTGCTCTGCAAGTCTGTAAGCTCCAACTTCACAAGAGCAGAGTAGTTCCGCCACTCCCTGGGAGGTCCAACTGGCATGCCCGACACAGCCAAGCTTGTCAAGCTGGGCATTGCCTGTGGCCAGCCTGCCTCTCGCACGCTGTCCGGATAGGATCTGTCAAGCTCTACAGTTTGTAGCCCTGTGGCTGCCTCCAAGTTGAGAAGTTCATGCATTTGCTGGTCTTCTGGGTCGCCCTGGCCTTGAAACAAGAGACAGAAGTTCTGCAGTTGAACAGCATTGCCGCTTGGCAATATCAACCTTCTGAGCAAAGATGGCTCGTTCTGCTGAAGAATGTTGAGCGCTGTAAGCTGTGTCGCGCCACTGAGGTCATAGGTGTCCCCGTGACCATTAGTCAGTTTCAGGACTTGAAGCTTTGGCAAGTTGTACACCAGATTATCTGGCAAGGAGGTGAAATCCTCCAAATGCAGCTCTTGCAAGTGTACTAGCTGCTGTAGATCGTGCAGATTCTCTGTGAGGTGCACTGCTTCAGCTGCACCTTGCAGGTGCAAGGCTGTCAACCTTGCGCAGGTGGCAATGTTCTGCAGACCCAACTCTACTGCATAGGCACCGCATTGGAGCCGGGTAAGCATGCCTGTTATGAGCTGACAGGTAGCAGATGCCTCCAGCAAAAAGTTGCTTCCTGCACGAAGGCAAATAACAGTAATTGTGCTCTGTCATCTGTTGCAAGGTGTGAGATGATAAGCAAGCCTGATGGGTAGTTTAGTTGCCTGTGTGCAACTCCAGCTCTGGTCCAAAGCTGTTGCGTCTGCCACTGTTGTATAGTGCCAGCAGAAGAGAGACAGTCCGGTAGCCCCTGTCGCCGGTGCTGTTCAAGCGCACTTTGCGGAAGCCAGCAGCTCGCTTCGCAAACCACTCGACGAACGACTTCTGTACGTCAGACAGACCATATCCTGGCGAAGACAACACTCGATCACGCAACTGACGCGCCATCTCCACGTGAATGGCGTGTTTCGATACACGAATCACGATCACGAATCACGAATCACGATCACCAAGCGGTCGCCCCAAAAGTCACTGGAGCTTTGAGAACTCGAGCCACTCAAGCAGGCCCTCCACGCTGTACACACTTGCTCACTCCGGACTTTGTCTACAAACGAAAGAGAAGTACACGAAAATATGCGGTGCAGCAAAGTCTGATGCAACTGTGCAAAACCTGACTTTGTCATATCTCCGTTTCGCGCTGCCTAACCTTGCAGTGCAGTGCACCTTGCAGTGCAGTGCACCTTGCAGGGACGAAGGTGTTGAAAGGTTAAACTTCCCTCGAAGACAGGGCTGACGATTCATCTTCGCACTAGCACTCTTAAACCTGTAAACCTAACGAGGTGACCGCTGCCCGCCGTGCACCACATATCCTGTTCGCTACCATACAGGTGCTGCGTTAGACTTTCAGTAGTTGCTGCGGGTTGCCAGAAGACAAGTGCAGCTTCTCTCCCCAGGCATTCGAACATCACCAGGTGGTGAAAGCAGACACCTTATTTTCTGCTCTTCTGCCCAGAGAGTGCGTGCTGGGCTGAGGTGGCAATGTCGGGGGAGCCTGTGGCAAGGCGACGATATTACTCTCCATTTGAGGTCACCTCAGGGCATCCCACCTAAACAGGACATTTCTCTACAATGCCTTTGCAGACAGTGTGGTGTTTGCAGGTGTCTCAGCATAATGCACCACAGGACTGCTGGGTGTCAATATTGGGCGAAGTTTTTGACATCACCCCTCTTGTCAAGGTGCATGATAGCAAATTCAGCCATTCTGTCCACAAGTTGCACCAAATGGGATACTCAACTCTACTTGCTCAGCTTGCAGGCTCAGCAGGGCATTGCTGCTGCACCTTTGGTAGCAGCTGCTGGCACAGACATCTCACACTGGTACATGCTATGTTCTTTGATGTGCACTCTAGCGGCGTACATATACCTGCGCTGCTGACATGGCCTACACTCTCAGGTTCGATGCCAAGACTGGTGACATCAAGCTGTTTGTGGACCCACTGACAAACGTCCAGAGTGCATACTGCCCCCAGGTACTGCTGGCACATGCGTACTGCACTCGATGCAATTGGAAGGCACCTGAGCATGGATTATCGCAACCCTGTTCCTGAGTTGTCGCATGTATGAAATCACATGCAGCCTGCTGCCAACTTACACTAAAGGTGCCAACACCATGCGCACCAAGAAGATGTCTTAGGTCTCATGTCATCTCTGCTGAGAGAGCTTCCTGCTGGAGAGCATGTGTAACAATCTGAGCATCAAAGCCTTCAACAGGAGGTTCAGGATGCTCTCTGGTCAGCAAGGCCCAGTGTCATCAACACGCCAACAAGACGTAACACATCAGGCCTCAATGGTGGACTGCACACAGCTGCTGTTTGAATTCAGGGGAAGTTCATCCATGTGGCACCCACAGAGCCACGATCTGACTGGGATTCTGGATTTGAGTTGCCATGGTGGAAGAATGCTGACGACTACCGGATTGGCCGTCTCACAGGCTCAACCTGCCTCATTCGTGTCATGAACATGTTGACTGGCTCTGAAGATTTCCTTGAGGTGCGCTGAGCACGACTGATACACTGCTTTCCACAACAAGGCACACACAATGTTGTCGGTAGTTTTCTTCAACTGCCAAGCTGCATGAGTTATGGAACTTCTGCAAACTTCTGTGAGCTTGCTGTGGTTTCACACAACAACTTGCTGGCTTGCTCATGCTGATTGTCAACTTGTCTGTTGCCCAGTACGGACATGACAAGTCAGTGCTGTGAGAGAGTTGCACGACTCAAAGTAGAGCCATCTGCGTTCAGGTGCCAAAAGAAGAATCAATTGCTGAGATCAGGGATAGGTACTTGGACATCAACAGTCATGCGGCCAGCTACAACTGGAAAGCGCTGAAGACCAATTCAATCACCAGTGAGGTATGCTGCCTCCAAGGCCTACCGTCACCAACGTCACGACTCCCACAGTCCTGTGTTCTGACATGGACATTTGATGATTCTCCCTGACATGTGATCATCAAGGTTGTGCCCTGCCCAACACCACCAAGCCATCCGTTAGCAGATGTCCTGGGTGAATGCTTTGAGTGAGTGCTTTTGCATTGAGACTGCCAGCTGTTCTTGTTGTGCCATGTCTACTGGCAACCGCTGTCTGCAGATTACTTTAGAGGAGGTGAATATGAATCTGACTTTGGAGGAAAACGGCATGGTGGATGGCATGAGCAATGATGAGATGGGGCTGTCATCAGCATACTCACCAGTGCTTTGTCTGTACTGGTGTGATGACCTGACGGTTGCCTAATCATTCATACATGTAACATGAACATGAACAAAGAAAGTGTAGTGGCTGAGCTGTTTGCGAGTAAAACATGCAAAGTTGCCTTGATAGGCATAGCAGGCTTTGTCTGCTCATGAAATGCTTTGCAAACATGTGTGGAGTTCCAGGTTCAACATGAAGGCTTGCATAACAGACCACATGTTACGGGATGTTACAAATACCCTCTTGCAGCAACAACAGTCGCTGATGGAGTATTCCTAATCACATTGTGTGATCATCAGCAACACGTCAGATGGACACTCTGCATGCCGAGCAACACACACCTGAGATCCTTTCCATCGACACCAACCAAGTTCAGGACAGTAGTACTTAACCATTATGGCATGTTGTACAAATAGCTGCATCAAGGACCCAGACACTGCTCGGGAAATGTCAAAACAAGATGCATTGCACCAGTCGGGCCAATGACATTGCACATGCGCAGCCGTCGCTTTTGCCTAGTCATGCATAGGGCAAAGACCAACGCACGCACGCCTAAAGTAAAAACACCAACGCACGCCTAAAGTAAAAACACTCACAAAGGACTATGCTGGACTCAGCCGTGAGAGGATCCACTAGCCCTTGAGAGGGGTTGTACTGTCTGTTGGGAAGCTGAAAAGGCTTCTTGGATTTCATCATAGACAGCCTGATAGATGAATATATACTGTTGTACAGTTTGGACCATGCCTATGCGCTGTTTCCGCAGATGTGCTATGAGTCGCTTCATGCTGACAGCCGCTTCTGCACCTGCACATCATCGCATGTGATATTTACAATCTGCAACAACCTGTGTGCCTGCTCCCTTGTAATTTGAAGAGAGACATGCTTGGCACACGTCCTTCAAGATTGACAATCAAAGACACAAACATCTACATCTGTGAGGCTGAACAGCAACACCCAAAGGCAGAAGTGCGAGCTTACATGCAGCCTTGCATGCAAGGGCAATTCACTGATACGCAGACAGAACAACACATGAATGAGGATCAGCTGGAATTCAGCTTGGTCTTGCATACGCATTGAATGTGACGCAGCACCACTCTGCTGGCAAGATCTGTAAGCAAGCACGCTTTGTGGCCATCAGCATGCAATGGCAAATCATGTGCTACCTGCAGCTTTGAGTACAAGCAATGGGTGCTTGTGATAACACTTCAGCAAAGATGCACAGACACAGTCAGCAGAGCCAGGCAGCTCACCCTTGATGTCCTTGCCATCTAAGTGACGCAGGCGCTTCATGACAACATCAATGGCAACAAAGGTCCCTGTTCTGCCAATGCCTGCTGAGCAATGCACCACAGGGGAGCCAGCCTGGGGATTGTCGTATTCATCTAGAAGATGAGCCAGGCGGCGAAGAGGAGTGGGACTGTTGGGGATGCCAAAGTCCGGCCACCTGTAGGGTCGTGCTTTAAATTGTTTGCAGCCATGGATGCATGGCTTTCACTGAGTGCAGCACAATAGGGACAACCACAGGCATGCAGACTGAGCAACATCCAGGAAGAGCACAATACATACAGTGCAGTGCAACATGCTTACAGTAGCGAGTGCAATCAATAAGCTCTGCAATAGCACTACACAGAAGTAATAGTTTGCCATAATGACAGTAGAGGTAAGCAGCCTGACCTGTGATAATGGTAATGAAACAGCTGATGCTGGGCATCTGTCAGTGAGTCAGTCAGTCTGAGCTCCCGCATGCAAATGTCTGAATCCAGGTCTCTGACAGCTGTCACTTTGACTGCAATTGCCCGCTTGGAGGTGCCACACACAATCTCTTCGTCCAGGTCAAGGGGAAAGTATTGGGCGCACTTCTCCACCTGTTTCTCATGGACCCGCGTCAGCATGACGATCACGGAGCTCCTTTGTTCTAGAACCATCTGCCAGAACTGGGCAGTGGTCTCTGCTAGAGGGCCTTGAGTGGCAATGTAAGACCAGGGTGGCATAGACCCTGCCTTGCTAGTGAGTAGACTGGCGTTGATATAGTCAGTAGCGCCATTCCCAGTCAGCACGATCCTGTTTTGGTCAAAAGGCACAACATTGATATAGCGATTGGCTGCTGGGTGTGCTGCAGCTACTGACAGCTCTAAAACGCTCCATTCTGCCTCAGGAGACCTTTTGAGCCTCTCAAACTCAAACGCAATGACTTTGCCATGGTCAGCAAGCTTTTCGGTGATGATGTCCAGGGCTGCTTTCAGGGCAGGGCTGGCCCTGAGAGCCCTGGGGCTGCTGCTTCCTGCTCCTCCTACTGTCATCTTCTTTTTGAACTTCTTCAGCAGATTCATGCAATGCTGGTAGGCATGCTGCCTTTGGTGCTGAGGCTGTAGCTGTCAAATGATACAGTGATGATTGAAGACTGTCTGTAGATGTGCTGTGCTGTCAAGCCAAAACTTCAGCAGTTGTGCTATGGCTGGTGAAGTGTGTGTGTATGTGGGGGTCAGCGCTGGATCTGCGACGTTGGGAAGCAGAGCAAGGTGTAGCTGATCAAGAGAGGACAGGAGGTGGCCGAGTCTGCATGAGCATGCGCTTCACTGTGTCCAAACCAAAAGGTGCACCGCCTTCTCTGCAACACCAGACACCCACAGCAGTGAGGAAAGCAGCATTGTGCAGACACCTGCAGGCTCTGCACCATGCAAACAGCTTTTTGCATGGAGAATGACAATGTGCAACTGCCACTGCCCAAGACGCTGACCCTGAAGCAGACGACAAATGCCATGATGCATACCCATGGCACACATTCTATTTGTACTCTGACAGGAAGAACATACTGACCAAAGTCCAGAGGAGCTGTAGATACCTGCTTAGATTCAACATGCAAGACTGTTACAAAGATGAGCGTACCCAGCTACAGTGATGTCAAAAGGAAAGGTGACCAGATGTGGAGAGACAACAGGGGGAATGTGGTCCTTTTTGTCGTTGACAGCACAGATGATGGACAGCAGCGCCTCCTCGACAGCTGCTTGAAGCTTAGCGTGGCGTCTGGCTCTAACTGCAGGAACAGCAAAGGTGGATGTCAGGTCCACAAAGCAAGCAATACAGCTGAAGACTAAGTGTTGTGTCAGCGAGAGAGGGTATGGCTGCATCATGTCTTCGTAAACTGCTGTGAATGCATACGATGATCACAGGTGTTGTTCTGTCTGCAATAGCTCTCACACAAGAGACAAGGACAGAGTCTACCCTTGATCTTGTGCAGTATTCAAGCAAATTGCCCACTGCTGAGCAAATGCTATGTTGGGTTAATCGAACCATTCATGCAAGGTTGCCTTGGCTGTAAAGGCCACTTATTCACACCTGATGCCGGAGTCAGAGAGCTCTGCTCTTGCAAGCTGATCTGAGGCTCAACAATTGCAAGTTCAACAACCCTGCCAGCAGCAAACGGAATGTGTGAGGAGACTTGGCAGTTGCAGTTGCTTGATGCATCCACAGCACTCACCACTGCTCCCAGTACAAGCGCTCTTCTTGTCTACCAAACCAGCCACCAGTTTTCTGACGCTTCTCATAAAATTGTAAACAGACCTGCTCACATGCATTTGTCAGGCTGGTTGAATTGTGTGCTGTTGCTTCACTAATTAGCATACCTGTCCTCGTTTTCCAGTATGCTTTTCCACCCAGGTGTGAAAGCGGTCAATGCCTTCTTCAATCTTTTGCTGAACAAAAGCACTCCCACAAGTCACCTGCAGAATTGACAGTTCTGGAGGAACAGAACTTTGTACAGTGACTTCAAGCGGACAAAGCCGCTTACGTATGTGATGTCAAAGATCTCGGAATCTTCTTCCTGTGGCTTGACCGGTCCTAGTGCTCTACTAAAGATTATGGTGTGCAGAAGACCTGCAAAGCCGGTATGCGTCAGGCTTGCAGGGGTGACACGTGTTGCACACCGTCCTCATTTGCATAACTCACAACGAAGAACCTCGCGTGCTTGATGTTGCTCCACTTCCTGAAGGTCGCACCGTTTGAGTGTCAGCTTCAAGATCACAGGTGGCAAGGCGTGAGCAGGGGACGGCAACTCTTACCAGCACAGGTAGCTTGGTCACTTCGCAGTTGGACATGTCATGAGAGCATGGGAACGCCTGACAATTGAGGCGACAGCACGGCCCTTGAATGAGTAGAGTCGTTTTTGCTAAAGCTGTACACTGCAGGAGCAGCTGGGCCCGTTATCGGAAACGCCCTTCACGATTTTGGCCCCATTCTGCTTCTACAGTTTAAACAGTGACAGATGACGCACACACTACACTTTACAAAAACCCGTTTACAACACTGGGTGGGCTGTGAGAATCAACAATCTGCATATTCTTGAGAGGGCAGTCTCACAGCCATCCCAGGCTGTTTGCTGAACAATGGACTGCCTTGCCTGCATATAAAATGAGCTGTTTCTGAACCAGCACTTTTCTTCAGCCCGGCATCTCCACCACAAAATCCTTCATCTACTAACATACTCAACTCACTGTCGCACAATCCTACCATTTTCTAGAGCAACATCTCAAACACAATTGGCATTGTACCATTTGTCAGGTAATCACGTTTCAATGAAGCATGATAAGAATGCTCTTAGATCAATTGGCTGATCCCTATGAGCTTTGGTCATGGCGACCATGTACCAAATCTCTGACCAGTCAGTCTGAAGGATTCTTCAAAAACTTGTCTAGAACCTTGTTCACTACCCAATCAGCCATGCAGGAGCTCAACTTTATGGTACGACAGGTCATGACTCACTGCCTGGACAAGCCTGAACTGGCTGAATTCACTGCGTGGCCCTTCTGATTCCCCCAGGGGCCCGTCCCAAATGTGTCATGACATCCCAATTGCCGGCCTTCACAGGAACAAACGAGCGCACTGCAGCCTCGGTAGCTTCTTGGATCATCCTTGATCCTTGCCGACTGGCTGAGCCACGCTTGATCTCACCTTTGGGTACCTCAGCAACAGCAGCAGCCTGCCGGGAATAGCTTGTCACCCCAAACCTACATATGGTGCAACAACAACAAATAAAACGTATACTTAGCCAGCAGGCATCAGGTATGTGCGACGCAAGTCAGTTCCCTCCAGACAGGCTTGTTTAGAGCATCACAGGTGTCATCACCAACATTAACTTGTGAACATATGGTGCCAAGCAAGACAATGAACTACTGCTTGTGAACAGGTCATGTCACAGGCAGGCATGCTATGTAGCCTCAAAAATACAAACACCTCGACGTAGCTCAGCTTGTTGAGACCAGCAAGAGCTGCACACAGCTAATCCATGCAGCTGTACAGCTTGGACGGACTACCGTGCTGCACACAATGCAAGCCACTTATATGGCTAGCAGCATCGCAAAGCATGGCAAAGCAGGATGGCCAGATGCCAATGACTGTTTTTCCACAATCTGCAAGCCTTGCAACAAGCAGACTGTGATACGCTTGAGGTGCAGGTGCATTACCGCGACCATATCGCAGGACGGACTATGGGAAGCACACTGCCACTGCTGGTGCGGGAGGGGCCTGGCAGGGGGTCAGCTGCCTTGGGCTTGGGGGCTAACAAGGGCCGCCCAGACCACCCAATGTTGCCATCTCCTGCTGTACCAAGAGTGTTCAACATCTTCCCATGCAACCAATCAGCCGTTAACATTGACTTGCTGAGCTGTCAGTTATTTGGCAATCCCACTTTCACTCCTAGTCGTGACAAATGCATGCATTACTACAGCGCTATACAGGCTGCTCAGCTGAGTGCCCCTAGGCATGCATACACCACAGACGCATGTTGATCCAGCAGTCGCCGTCTGAGCCTAGTCTGCAGTAGATCAGGGGCTTGTATATAGCTCACCGTGCTCGTTGAAGCTCAGCTGATTGATCTTGATGGTGCGCTGAGGCTCTGAGGCTGCTGCAGCATCATCAGCAAAGTCTGCGCCATCTGCAGCTGGATCCTCAGCAAGCAGTACACTGTCCACAAAGGATCGTTCCTCTCTGGTCACTAACTGGCCATCAATCACCTGCGTTGGATTTGCGCAGCTTTGCTGAAGAGCCGCTTTTGATCAAGTGCAATGATCTGCTGGATGAGCAGGCAGAGCAAATTATCAGCAAGTAAGGGTGACAGGCAAAATGGGACAGCTAGCTTGATGCAACTCCATGAGGCTATGCATGAGGAACCGAAGCTCCTGTGTATGACCACAAAGGATGATGCACAACAAGGGACCGCAACTAGAAGATGGTTTATGGCAATAAGATTGCTAAACAGGCAAGGCTTCCATTGTCAGGGCATGGACTGCCACAAGGACAACTGAATGAGCACCTTCAGCTGCCGGCATTTGCTAAGCAACAATGCCCTGTACCACTGCTTCTTGGCCACCAAGTTGTCCACCAGCCAGACCTCTGTCAAACTGGCCAGATTCTTGAGCCTATCAAGCTCTGTAACCTCAGTGATCCGGTTGGCGCCGAAGTGCAGGAACTGAAGGCGAGTCAGGCTGGACAGGTGAGCCAGGCTCCGCAGCCCGTTGTGACCAAGGTGCAAGCGACGAAGTCTTGGCACGCTCGCGAAGCAGCCTGGGTCGAGGCACTTGAGAATGTTGTGGTCCAGGATGAGCTCTCGCAAACTGTGCAGCGTCTGAAGACCGTCGACACGAGTGAGCTTGTTGCCGTGCAGGTCTATGCTCCGAAGACCTGAAATCAGCAGCGGCGGCTCAGTTGATGCTGCTGTAAACCAGATACGTGAGACGGCTAGCCGTGGTAAGCCAGAACAGGCATGACTGTCAGAGCACGCCAAATCTGTGCCCAATAGATGCACTGTCCATGAGCACACATAGAATGAGGCAGGCCTACAGGCTCCCAATGCAGTGAATCTCATGACGAGTCAGCAGCCATATAGTGCAACTATGCTGCAACACCCTCTGTCATTGTGGCTACTCATAACATGCCTGGATCCAACAGCATGCTTTGCTTGTTGAGGCACAGCAGTGCACTTGAAAATCAAATCATCTCACCTGTAAATCCGTACAGCTGCAGCCCTTGAATGTTCCTAATGCTGTTGTCTTGCAGCCGCAATACTTGCAGCATCGGGAACATGACTGATTTGTGTGGCACCTGCACAGGGCCCTTTGCAGCATCCGAGCCCTTTGTAGCATCAAGGCCATTGCCTGCATCGTCTCCTAGCAGGCCAGCTAGGCTGGGCAGCTCAAAGGAAGCTGCCTCACCCAGTCTATTGCTGCCCATGCTGAGCACCGCCAAGCTTGTGAAAGATGAGAAGCCTGAGATCTGCATAACACACAAACTGGTTGAAGGATACTGTCAAGTATTTACGCAAATGCACTGAACAGCAGAAACATTATAATTGCAGATTCTGACAGCAAGTTATCATTTACATGTCATACTTGGTAATGACTGTGTGGAGGCCAGCGTGACTGTCAAACTCACAACCTCAGCAAACGCAGCGCTTTGACCTCTTCTGGTACTAAAGCAAACCGTAACTTTGCCTATACGACCTAAACCATTCCGAAGGTATGAGTGTGGGTGTGACCACATCAGGCTCACCTCAGTGAGCTCGTTGTTATCCAAGGTGAGCATCTGGATGCCAGTGAAGTGCCCCTCCTCCTTTGTGAAGACATCCCCAAGCTCCTTGAGGCCCATGCCACTCAGGTTCACCTCCCTCAGCCTCTCAAAGTGGCTGTGCCCTACTCGCTCAACCAGGCTGTCTAGAGTCAACCTGCCAGCATACAGATTGCGGCTGGCCGCTTGCTCGCCTGCCTCTACTGTCACTCCATCCAGCACCTGTCAGGGGTCACACATGATGACGTTGGATGCAAACACTGAATAGCGTTCTGATACAATGCCATTTGAATCAGCTCTCATGGGATACTTCCTGTTGAACATAGCAGAGATTGTGTTGTAAATGCAGCAGCTTGATCCTTGACTGACGTCCTGCTTGTTTCTGGCGTTAATCTGCAAGAGTGTTGGGCAGGACACTGTATTATGGGTGGTTGCACATTCATTCATTTCTTCATGCATGCATGCATGCATTTATTTGTTCAATCATGAGTTCATTCGTTCATCCTGCATTTCTCCACCACTCAATCAATCATTCATCCTTTGCTAGTGTCTCTAAGGTCAGGTACAGATTGTACATACAATGGGATGTCAGGGTACACGCTCCTGGACATCACAAGAGTCTCCTGAGCCTTGGGACAGGTTGTGTGCTCAAAGAGCAATATAGGCATTTAGAACATACAGTCAAGTTCGGGCCACCCAATTGCTGCAAAGGGCATGACCACTGTAGGTCCAACTGATGGGGACATTGCTTGCATTAACTGTAAGCATAACATTAACAACGCTTAGCTCAGCTCCAGTTCCAGCTCCACGTCATAATATTAACAACACTTTCCAGCCCATGATGAGCTAGGTAAGTACAGGACCAGTCTTGTCCCTCCAGAGCTTGCATTGCAGACTGTAAGATATCAAATGAAAATTGAACAAAAAAATGAAAATAAATAAATAAGAAAAACAAAAACGCATGCCATGCATCACCTTCAGCTTGCGCAAGTGGTAGACGGTGTAGAGCCGGTAGTCATCATGCGCTGCTACAGGATTGCCAGTCAAGTCGAGGATGATGAGCTTCAGCAGCCCCCTCAGGTGGCCCACCTCCCTGACTCCCTCCACATTGTTGCCGCCACAGTACAGCTCCATCAAGGACACAAGACATGACAGGCCTGCATCAACCTCAGTTGTGAAGTGACTGCAACTGAAGCTGGATACCTTGATTTTCATGCTGGGGTACAAAGAGAGGAGGCTTGAAATGCAGTTGGCTGCTCAGGCAACAGCTCAGAACACACTGTCAGCCACATATTGAAGGAGGAAAATGCATACATTGTTCAACAGGAGATCAAGACATTCTAGAACACAGTTGAAAACCTGAATGCGGCCGTGCGGCGCTGAGAAAGACCTCCTAGTGTCAGTTTTTGTGGAAACAAAGCAGCAGGCTGCTGCCTCTGAACATCCATGCATCGTATGCAACTCATCTACAACAGCAACACCAGCACAGTGCGTGCATATTCTGTCACAGATCACGCGGCAGCAGCACAGCTCTTTGTGGTCGCATGCCGTGTGTCATTGGCTCCCAACATGTGCCAGATGCAAGGACACATGTGATTGCACAAAAGCCAACCCCCCCCCTCACGGGGCAGGGCCTTAGCTTTGGCAGGAATGTAGAAAAGAAAAGAAGAGAAAGACTACGCCATTTGGCGTCAATTTGACGAGGAGCCCAGTATTATACCGGGCTGCCCAGGGGTTAAGAGGTATTGAGGCAGGAATGTAGACTTATGCCGGTAACCATCAGGGTATGCCTTGTACAATAGGCCCATCACCACTAAACCAGGGGACACATGGGAGTCAATTTATGCTGGCAAACATCAGGGTATGCCTTCTACACCAGGCCAACCATGACTATACCAGGGGAGTCTCACCTGCCAGAGATGTGATGTGGTTGCCGTGCAGTGCCAGGTGGCGCAGCAGGGTCAAGCTGGACAGGTGAGTCACCTTCAAGATCCTGTTGCAACTCAGATCCAGGCTCAGCAGTGCACTGAGATGACTCAAGCCGTCCATGTGAGCGATGCTGTTACCCTGTAGAGTCACACAGAGGGCTAGTCAGGGTGTGAATCTAAGCCCTGGAATATGGTCAGTTCAGAGACTGGTCCATGGGGGTTAACCCCCACAATGCGCAGCCCGCCATGAGGATAGTTTACATACCAAATTTATCCATATTCATGCTGGCTTGATTGCAGAATTTGAACCTGACCATAGCAAAGCAGAGCACATCAACTGACTTTTCTTCCTCACAATCAGTGGCTGTCTCATCAACAGGACATACAAGAGAATTCTGTTGCTATAATGCCGCTTTCTGCCAAGCCGTAGAACTGCAGCAGTCATAACATTTGCAGCATCAAGTATGGCTGCCAGAGCAGTACAGCTGAGGGCTTGCACACACCTCAAAGGACAGCTCCTGCAGTAATCAAAGCACCTGCAGCATAAAGTAGGGCTGCCAGAGCAATAAATTGAGAAACAGATTATTGAGGTTTCACTCACCTCAAAGGACAGCTCCTGAAGGGCAGTACAGGCTTCCAGCCCTTGAATGTGGCTGATCTCATTGTGAGCAAAGCAGGCCTTGCGCAGGGCAGTTAGCTGGTCCAGCCCTTGAATGCGCCTCAGGCCCTGGTCTGCCATGCGCAGCTCCACAACATGACCCCACCACGCCGCTGGCTTTGGGCCCGCCTGCCCTTCTGTAGTCAAGAAAAGATAAGAAAAGATTACGCCTTTCGGCGTCAATTTAATGAGAAGCCAAGTATTATACCGGGCTGCCCAGTATCTGTAGTCAACAAACATTGGCTGCAGACCAGTTAAGTGACGTAAGTGTGATTACATGGATGCAGCATGGTGTTCATGTTACAGGTGTCTTGATGCTTTTGTACAATGAGCATAAGCTTTGTCACAGCAGCATGTTATTGTCAATGAGATGTGTGGGCAGGATTGCTTGTGTTGTGTTCAATGCAAGCCGGGGATTGCAACATGACCGTCCAGCAGAATTGCAGACCCATCACCTTGGCATTGTCAAAGCAAGACAAGCCATACAAAAGGCTCATCTGCTTACCAGGAGATGACCAGATGCTCAGCAGCTGTGTGGATGCACACTGTTCCAGCATAGGTACAGTCAGCAGCCCATGGGATGCAGCAGCATGTTCCCAATCCTCTCCTCCTAGCAATTTGCCATCCAGGGTTGCCAAGTGTGGCAGCCTGCGGAGGGTGAGGGGGGCGTAGGAGGGGGCTCTCGCCAGGGGGTTGCCCCTGAGATCTAGGTGGGTCAGGCGGCAGACATACTTGCGCAGGAGGTTCAGGTCCTCCAGGCGTGACAGCTGATTGCCTTGCAGATCCATGTGCCGCAGTGCACTCAGCCCCTGCACTCAACCATGAGGAATCAGCTGCACTGGACTTGGACAACTCTGCCGACTACAATTCACCTCTGATGCCACTCCAGACAGAGCAGATACGTTAATGTAGCCTGTATGGGTGTGATCTCTCAACCTGTGCATAGCAAGAGCTATAGTCATCCGGCCATTGACACAGAAATAGAATCACAACCTATGCATAGCAAGCGCTATAGACATTCGGCCATTTGACACAGACACAGAATGACATAGACACAACCATTAGACTGTGGCCAGGAACGGACACAGAGATTAAGCCATAGATATCAGCTGGCGCCCTTCCCAAGCCCAGCTGTGCAACATCAGCAGCAGGAAGGCTGCTGGTCAAGACATATGCCAACCTGCACCTGGTTGCAAGTAGACTGCCTTGTAGGACGACATCAGAAAGCATGCACAAAGCTCACAAATGGGATTGCAAGGAGAGAAAGCATATTAGGAGAGAAAGAATATGCAACGTGCATGCCACCAGTTGCTGAGGCAGCAGGGCGGGGGGTGGGGGGGGGGAGGGGGTGGGGAGGTGGGGGTTACTTTGAGGGCTTGTATGCGGGTAATGGCATTGAAGGAGAGGTCCAGCCAGGTGAGGCAGGTCAAGGGGGTTAGACCCTCCATGCTGGTCAGCTCATTGAAAGTCAGCACAAGGGACCTCAGCCCTACTGCTCCCTCCAAGCCCTGTACATCATCCACCATCATTTAGCCAAGATCAGTCAGCCAACATTACTAGTACTGGTAGAGAGACCATGATCAACATCAATACCAATCCTAGCATTGACATGAACACGTTCATCAACAACATCACCATCAACTCAAAATCAGTAACAAAATTAACATCAACTCAACATCAGTACCAACATTAGCGTGACCATCACATGCACACTTGACTTGTTGAGTCTGCGTATATTGGCTGCTGCTGAAGGGGTGTTGCAGCTCATGTGCCAAAGCAAAGTGCGTGCATCCCTACATCGTAGCACCAGCCAGAGGTAATTCTGGGCATCTATGACCAGCAAAACTGTGCAATCAGGTGAGGGGAAAGGTTCACAAAGAGCAAAGCTGTGTGTCAATCAGAGAGCTAGACAAAGTCACACAGTCCAGATTTGCAGGCAGCTATCAACATACACCGCATTGGATGACTCATTGTCATGAGAGCTCAATGTTGAGCAGCTCACCTCAATGCGCTTGAGGGCGCTGCCATGCAGGTTCAGCTGAGTCAGCATCCCCAGCAGACTGACACCTGTCATCTCTAGAATCCCCTTCTCTGACAGTTGGTACATGCGATGCCTGGGCTGCAGGACAGGTGGCAGCGCCAGAGCTGCAGCTGACTCAGCATCTAGCTGTGACTCCTGTGCTCCCAGAGTGCTAATCTGTGGCTGCCGCGGTGATTGTGACCCACCCAGGTCCTGGTGGGGTGACAGGTGGGTGTCCGTCAGACCTGGGGGGTCCTGAGTTGGGCAGAAGGTGAGGAAGGGTATGAGAGGGGCTGCAATGTGGGGCAGCTCAGAGGCAAGGGTGTCTGTCGGAGGCGGCTGAGCATCACTTCCTGCAAAGGTCAGCATCAGTTGAAGTTTACCACACACGTGTGTGTGTGTGTGTGTGTGTGTGTGTGTGTGTGTGTGTGTGTGTGTGTGTGTGTGTGTGTGTGTGTGTGTGTGTGTGTGTGTGTGTGTGTTTGTGTGTGTGTGTGTGTGTGTGTGTGTGTGTGTGTGTGTGTGTGTGTGTGTGTGTGTGTGTGTGTGTGTGTGTGTGTGTGTGTGTGTGTGTGTGTGTGTGTGTGTGTGCAAAAACATGCATCGAGTCTCATGGCAAGCTCCCTTTCACCAAGCAGGGCAAACACAACAGTCCATAAGCCTCAAAAGGCACTCAACATGACTGGGAGAGAAGCATTGTTCTCCAAAGCCACCTCCAGCATGCTTGGTATGGTGAGCAGCTCAGCACACAGTACTTCAGTGCCTTGACTCAGGACGTAGAGCATGACATATCTGACACTCAAAAAAGACATGCATGAGTAGAGCGAGGGAACGAGGGAGCGAGGGAGCGAGCGAGTGAGTGAGTGAGTGAGTGAGTGAGTGAGTGAGTGAGTGAGTGAGTGAGTGAGTGAGTGAGTGAGTGAGTGAGTGAGTGAGTGAGTGAGTGAGTGAGTGAGTGAGTGAGTGAGTGAG
>JAABUK010005460.1_pt1 | contig 19788 bp, 18 predicted proteins | sample 5559141 | NCBI WGS metagenome assembly JAABUK01 (sample SAMN10711869, study PRJNA513367) | rock metagenome | isolation source: Antarctica rocks | place: Antarctica: Victoria Land, Pudding Butte nord | collected 2016-01-03 | reverse complement strand
TCCCCCTGACATCCTTCCAGGCCGACAGGGCCAAGGAAGGGACGCTGACACACAGCGTTCGAGGGGGTCACGATCCGGCGCGAAAACCGCCCCTCAGAGGGTCACTATTGCGGGCGATTTCACAGTTCAGCGCGCTGGAGTACGGGCGTGTCCCGACTCGCATCACGCTGTTTGCCTGCGGGTCAGTGGGCGGCTACGCGACACGCCGGACGCGCCTCGCAACAATCATGTCGGCGATCTGTCACGTCGACGTACTCGATCAGAACGGCGGTCTTGTCGGGCGCACGACGATGCGCTTCGCGCGACAACAGGACGCCTGGGTGCTGGTCGAAGATCGGGAGCGCGAGTTCGACGCTCGTTGAGGTGACGGCCGGTGCCTTCGGCCACAACTCGGTCAGGTCGGTTCTGACGACTCGGACGGCTTGGTCAGGACGAAGGACGCCTCGGCCATCCGGCGAATGTACTCTGCGTGAGGGGAGTTGTCGTCCAACTTACGATCGACAAAACACACGAAACAATCCATGTCGAGTTTCGCCGCCCACCCCGCGAGCGTGTCGATGGTCGGATTGCCGGAGCAGGATAGGACCTCATAGAGGTAGGGCGTGCAGCAGCCGATCGCTTGGGCGAAATCCTTCTTGTTCAGGCCGCTCCGGACGCGAAGGGCGTCTATCGCGACGGCCAGCCGCTTCGCAGCGTTGGTCTGCTTCCGTTTGGCTCCGCTGGATTGCGTGCTTCCGCTCTTTGCGATGGGTGCTGGTGGCATGACAAAGCTGCGCCTGCGATCGAACCGGCAATCAATAGCAATAGGACGTTCACCGAACGGTTAACGTCCGGCGGGATTGGCGCAAACACTGTCAAGCTGGCCGGCGGTTCGCCCGCGCAGAGTTTGCGGGGTGGCCAGCGCTAAGGAAAGACTGGCAGATCCGCGTGAGGAAGCGGGGAAGGGAGCCGTTGTACGGCTCGTACATGCGGCAGTCCGCAAATCGGGAAAGGCCGAAAGCGGGGGCTTGATCAACACCTCACATGTGCGTATATTGTGCGCAGATCGTGCAGGGGATTTGTAATGCGTGAGAGCGCCGCCATAAAACAGAATACCCCGAAGCTGGTTTCCGATCTCCTCGACGGGCTTCAGGAACCGCGGACACCCTACATTTCCCCGGCCCGCTTCGGCGAGCTTGCCGGGTTGAGCCAGGGCACGATTGCTCGGCTTGCCGGCGTCCATCGCAATACGGTGCGCGTCAATCCGGCTTCGGAGCCCCTACAGGACCGCCTGCGCGAGATGATCAAAATCATCACCTCGGCAGTCGAACTGACCGGCAACGTCGAAAAGGCGTTCTTCTGGTTCCGCAACGAGCCGATCGCCGACTACAAGCGGAAGACCGCGGCGGAGCTGGTGGCTGAAGGGCATGCGGGCGCGGTTTTGACTCACCTTGAAGATCTCAGGAACGGGCCGACTGGGTGATCGTCACCAAACTTGAATCGCCTCGTATCTTCTATCGCTGTCTCACCCCGAAATGGTCATATCTGCCATTGAGCGGAGCGGGTGCGGCGCAGAACGGAGGACGGTTCAATCGGCCCGGGGTCGAGGCGCTTTACCTGAGTGACCGGCCTGAGACAGCTCTCGCGGAATATGGACAGGAATCTTCCATCACTCCGCCGGGCACCCTCGTGGCCTACACGGTTCAGGTTGACCTCGTGGTCGACTTTTCCGGCGGGTTCGACGGTGCGACCTGGCCGGCTGCCTGGGGGGCCTGGAACTGCGATTGGAAATACATTGTCCGGATCGAGGGAGGAATACCTCCAACCTGGCATCTGGTCGATGGCCTCGTAAGCGAGGGATTCAGAGGTCTTCTGTTCCCGTCGGCACGGTGTCCGAACGGCATCAACCTTGTCTTGTTCAATGGCAATTTGACCGCTGACGATCACATCCATGTGCACGACCCCGAGGGACGGCTACCCCGCAATCAGCTGTCGTGGCCATGAGACAGGCCCGGGCGCACTTTTCGAGCATGCCGTCAGGCAATCGCCCGATCAACGCGCCTTGCCCTTACGGGGGATATTGACTTGCTTTCTGCGATTGTCCGCGACGCCGGCCGGAGCGGGTTGTCCACCCGACGAAGCGAAGCGGAGCAGGCGGTGGGCCGAACGCGCTCATCATCAAGCGCCGTAGAGAGGGCCGGCGCCTGTGGTCAACCCGCTCCCCTCCTCCCGCGCACAGGCACATCCTTATGATCTTCGATCTGCGACCGGCAGGGCCGGTCGGGGCGAGGTGATGAGGCTCTGCCGGATGCTCGCATCCGGCAGAGCCTCTCGTCTGTTCGGTCGCCTCGCTCCGCTCGCGTCTCCTCCATTGAGCGCGGGTCAGCGCGCCCCGCCTCGTGGTGAGACGCCCCGGTGCTGGTCGACGCCGCCGGGTTGGTGTGGCCGTTGAAGGCGGGCTCGACGAGGCTGATGGCATGGCGCCGATCGGATGCGGTGGGGAGCCTGGCCGAGAGGGGCACGCGCTAGCGTGCCGTCCTTGGTGCGTAGGGCTGTCCAGGCCGGGAGCCTCGATGAGACCGTTTGCCCGGAGACGTGCGAAGTCGAAAAGGCCTGTCGTGGTCCGCCCGGCGCCGGTGATGGTGCACCGCGGTCGGCTCGCGCGCGGAAGCTAGTGCTGGGGTTACCGTCTGCACTGCAGGCGGGGCGCCGTGGAGCGCTGTGGCGCCTTCGTCCTGCCCGGTTCGGGTCGGCCGCTTCCGGTGCGTCCTTTGATGGGCCAATCTGGACGGGGGACGGCTTCGCCTCGGGCGCCTGAACCGCAACGGCCTTCGCCAACTTTCTTCCCCTGCCTGCGGGCTTCGCCTCCGGCATTCCTCGCGAGGCAAGAAAGCCGTCGCCGACCGTCCTCCGCTGCGCTTCGGCCTTGCAGGTGCGTCGGCGCCCGCCCCCGTCCTGTCGATGGCCATCGAGGTCGCAACCGAAACGGCCTCGAGATCACCAGAGCAGCAGGAGACACACCATGGCGACCATCGGCACCTTCACCCGCAACGAGGACGGCATCTTCCAGGGCAGCATCAAGACGCTCTCGCTCAACACCAAGGTCCGCTTCGTCCCCTCGCCGGCCAGCGACAGCGAGAAAGCCCCCGACCTCCGCGCCTACGCAGGCAATAACGGGATCGAGTTCGGGGCTGCCTGGACCAAGCGCACCAAGGACGGGGCTCGCACCTACCACTCGGTCAAGCTCGACGACCCCTCGTTCCCGGCCCCGATCTACGCCAGCCTGGTCGAGGGCACCGAGCCGGGCACCTACAACTTGGTCTGGAGCCGATGACCTGACCCAGGGCGCCCGCACAAAGGCTGGGCGCTCCGACAATCGCCGCTCTCGACGGCGCGCGAGTTGCCAGTTGGCAACTCGCGCTAGCGGACACACGGAAGTTGTTAAGGTTTCATTAACTTAAAAGAGCTGGACTTTAAGGCCGAATCGGGATGTTCATGGCTACGACGATTCGACGTAACTCGTCCAAATGCCGTAGGTATCGTGAGGACCCGTAAAATCGTGAAACGCGACGCCTTAATCCCGAAGCCGTCTATGACCGATGTCATCGCCCGTGACGGCGGCGCGTTATCGGCCGAGTTGCGGGCCATGCGGCAAACTTTGTTCCCGCCGATCTCGCAGAAGGTCCTTCGCTCATTTTCATCAACGGAAACCGCAAAACTGCTCGGCATTGCTGATGGATACCTTCGCCAACTCTCACTCAGCAGAAAAGGGCCACAACCGGCCGTCGTGGCGGGCGGGCGGCGTTCCTATACGCTCGAACAGATTAATAACATGCGGCGATTTCTCGACGAGGGGTCAAAAGGGAAGCGTTACAGCCCGATCAGGCGTGGTTCAGAGCATTGTCAGGTTATGGCAGCCGTGAACTTTAAGGGAGGAAGCGGGAAAACGACAACCGCTGCCCATCTTGCACAGTATATGGCCCTACAAGGTTATCGCGTCCTCGCCGTCGATCTCGACCCTCAGGCTTCGCTTACGGCTCTACACGGCTATCAACCGGAGTACGATGTTCAACAGAACGAGACTTTGTACGCTGCAGTTCGCTACGATGACCAGCAGCGGCCGCTCTCCGAGGTCATCAGGTCAACGTACATTCACGGTCTCGATGTTGTGCCGGGTAATCTTGAGCTTATGGAGTTTGAACACGAAACTCCCCGGGCACTTGCGGAGCAGTCTGCCGAGCCATTTTTCGGGCGCGTTGCGACGGCGCTAGGAAGCGTTGCCGACCGATACGACGTTATGGTCCTCGATTGCCCCCCCCAACTCGGTTTCCTGACCCTTGGTGCGCTTTGTGCTGCAACCGGATTACTGATCACTGTGCATCCACAGATGCTGGACGTAATGTCGATGTGCCAGTTCCTGCTGATGGCGTCCGACCTTTTGGACGTGGTGCAGGAGTCGGGAGGCACACTCGAGTACGATTTCATTCGGTATGTGGTGACGCGTTTTGAGCCATCGGATGCACCGCAAACTCAGATGGTGGCATTTATGCGTTCCCTGTTCCGAGAGCGCGTGCTGACCCATACTATGTTGAAGTCGACAGCCATCTCCGATGCCGGGTTGTCCAAGCAAACTCTTTATGAAGTCGGACGCGAAAACTTTTCCCGGCAAACTTACGATCGAGCAATTGAGTCTCTCGACGCTGTTAACGGCGAGGTAGAGGCTCTGATGTGCCAAGCCTGGGGACGCGACGCATGAGCCGAAAAGACGCCCTTAGGAACGCGCTGAGCGGAGCGCAGGTCTATAAGTTGCCAGCTGACAACTCACGAGAGCCCGTGGCTGAAGAAACGCCGCCGGCATCGCTTCCTCAGCGGGTCAGATCAGGGGCAGTCGGCGCTATGGGTCGCTCTCTCGGAACCCTCATAAGGGACGCCGAGCGGGTTCGGACTAGTGTCGCCTCGGGAGAGGCTGTGATGGAGATCCAGCCTGAGAAGCTTGAATCGTCCTTTGTCGAAGACAGGATTGGGCAAGCAGAAACGGACCACGTAGCTCTGGTCGAATCGATCCGCGAACGCGGGCAGCAGGTTCCAATTTTGGTGCGGCCGCATCCCGAGAAGCTGGGGCAGTTCCAGATTGCTTACGGTCATCGCCGCGTCCGCGCCCTATCGGAGCTAAAAAGGCCAGTACGTGCGATCGTCATACCGCTGTCAGACGAGCAGCTTGTGGTTGCGCAGGGGCAGGAGAACTCCGCCCGTTCAGATCTCAGCTACATCGAACGCGCGCGGTTTGCAGTCGTGCTGGAAGAAAAGGGATTTGATAGGTCAATTATAATGTCAGCGTTGAGTATGGAAAAGACGCAACTATCACGTCTACTTTCCTTGGGCCGATCAATACCGCCGGACGTGGCCGCGGCTGTTGGCGCAGCCCCAAAAGCTGGGCGTCCACGATGGGCGGCGTTGGCCGAACGACTTGAAACGGAGAGTTCACGCTTGATCGCCGCGGACCTATTTGCCGATCCCGCGTTTGCGGCAATGGGCACGGATGCGCGCTTCTTGCGCCTTTTCCAAGTGCTCTCCCCAAGGAAGCCCGTTTCGAGACCTCGGACGCTCCCAGTGAAAGACGAGGACGGCCGCAAGGTTGCTGTCGTCGAGCGGAACGGCGCGCGCTTGATGATTGTCGTGGACGGGGAACAAGTCCCTGAGTTCGGCGACTACCTCGCCGATAAATTGTCCGGATTGTACCGGGCTTTCCGCTCACAGAAGCAGGAGGGTCCGGCTCAGAGTTAGGCTAATCCAATCTTGCCTTGATAGACGATCCACCGTGCTAACAACCTTTCAGGAACCCATCGGCAAAAGAAAAAGGCCCCCAGAACGTCACCGTCCCGGAAGCCTCTCTCGTCTGTCGCAAGTCGAGAATCACACTTCCGCAAACTGCTGTCAAGAGTCAGCACCGTTTTGGTGAGCGGTTTTCTTTGCCCTAATGAGGCAGAGATCATGGATCAACATATCGCGACAACGCCCTTTGGGCGGCGACCCCTTTCGCTCGCCATGGTGGCGGCTCAGGCATCCGCAAAAGCCTGTCCTGAGAACGCGGCCGGACACAAGTGGAAGGTTTTCCGGAACCTGACCGAGGCCATGGACAGGCTCGGCCTCTCCGATCGTGCTCTGGCCGTGCTGAGTGCGCTGCTGACTTTTCATCCCGACACGGCCTTGACGCCGGGTGTGGACCTCGTCGTCTTTCCGTCCAACCGGGAGCTCTCTATCCGTGCGCATGGGCCTGCGCCGGCCACCTTGCGCCGGGCCTTGGCGCTGCTCGTGGAGACCGGGATCGTGATCCGCCGCGACAGCCCGAACGGCAAGCGCTACGTGAGGCGAGGGGAGGGGGGACAGGTCGAGCAGGCCTTCGGCTTCGAACTCACGCCCCTGGTCGCGAGAGCGGCCGAGTTCCAGTGCCTGGCCGACGAGGTGCGGGTGGAGGCAAAGGCCCGCGTGCTGTTGCGGGAGGAGGTCAGCCTGCACCGTCGGGACATCGCCAAGACCATCGCGATCGCCTTTGAGGAAGAGCTGCAAGGCCCGTGGCGTGAGCTTGCAGACCGCTTCGCGCTGCTCGGGGGGATGCCACCGCGCTCGGCAGGTTACGAGGCCTTGTCGGAGCTCGTGCTGCAGCTTCGCGCGCTACGCCTTGATGCGGATAAGTGCCTGACAGATGCAGTGAAATCAGAAGAATCGACTAGCAGTGAGTCTCAGGCTGAGCGTCATCAACAGAATTCAAAAACAGATACCTTTTTAGAATCTGAACCTGTCATTCGGCAGAACAGGGCCGAAGGTTCGAACCAGGATCCCGATAGTCCGAGTTCTCCCCAGAGGACATATCCTTTGGGGATGGTGATGAGATCCTGTCCCGACATGGCGATGTATGCCCGGGGCGGTATCGCGAACTGGCGCGAACTCGCCACGACGGCCGAGGTCGTAAGGAAGATGCTCGGGGTCAGCGCGAGCGCCTGGGAAGACGCATGCAAGATCATGGGGACTGATGCGGCCGCGATTGTGATCGCGTGCATCCTGCAGAAGGGGACCGGGATCAACAGTGCGGGAGCCTACCTGCGCAAGCTTACGGAACTCGCCCAGGTGGGCAAGTTCTCGCTCGGGCCCATGCTGATGGCTCTGATGCGCCCCAGGGAGGTCGGGGAAGGGAGCCGGCGGCGCGCCTGACACCGATCGCGGATCGCCTCTTGCAGCGGGGCCCGGGCGAAGATCTATCGGATGCACAGGCAGCACAGGCGGTCTAATCTGGTGGGGTCGTCATAAACGGACGAGCTGGTCAACGTGAGAAGGGGCGTGCTGGTCTCCCGTTTTCCAGCCCGGGTCAGACAGCCGGATGTCGGAGTGCTTTCGATCATTCGGCCGCCGTGGACGGCCGTAGGCGAGGTTTCGCGTGGAAATGGCTCGCCCGCACCTGGGCCGCCATCCCGGGTCGCCGGAAGTAGATGGCCCGGCCGCAGCGCAGCGGTTTCGAGCCGCGCACGATGACGAAGGCCTCGTCGGCGCGCGTGTCCTGCAGGAGCTCGTCCGGCCGGATCAGGGCTCGCTTGATCTCGGACCGGTTCTGGCTGTGGCCCGAGGACTTGGAGCCCAGGGCGCCGGCGCGGCCCTGGGTGCCTTGCGTGTCGCCCTGGGCCGTCGCCACGACGCCGTGCTCGCCGCAGAGTGTGGACAGCTCGCGCGCGGTCTCCGGATCCTGGATGGCGGCGAACAGCCGCCAGGACGTCGAGTCGTACCAGGCGCGCAGTCCTTCGCGACCCCATTGCTCGGTCACCTGGCCGAGCGACTGATAGAGCAGGAGAAGGGTGATGCCGTATTTACGGCCGGCGTCGCGCGCGGCCTCGATCACGCCCATGAAACCCAGCCGGGCGACCTCGTCGAGGAGGAACAGCACGCGGCCCTTCACGCTTCCGTCGGCCTCGTAGACGGCGTTGAGCAGGGCGCCGATGACGATGCGGCCGAGGGCAGGGGTGGCCTGGAGCGTCTTCAGGGGGATCTGGACGAAGACGGTCAGCTTCCCCGCATTGACCTCTGCGGAGCGAAAAGTCGAGCCCGACACGAGCCGCGCAAAGGCCGGGGTGGACAGCCAGCGGGTGTCCTTGGCGGCGTTGGCGTAGACGCCGGAAAAGGTCTCGTCGACGAGGCCCATGAGGGAGCCTGCGAGGTCGCGGGCGAGCGACGAGGCGCTGGTGGCGTGGATGGCCTTGAGCACCTTGCGCATCTCACCTTCCGGGGTCACCAGCACCTGACGGACGTGGGCGAGGGTCTTTTCCTCGTCGGGCCGGGCAGGGTCCCAGAGCGTGTCGGCAATGATGCAGGCGATCAGGCCCTTGGCCGACTCGCGGAAGAACTCGGCTCCCGATGTGACGCGGCTTTTGGTCTCCCCAGTGATCCAGCCGACCACGGCTTCGACGTTGGCCTCGGCGAGCGGCGAGGCGGTATCGATCCAGTCGAGCACGTTGAAACCGTCGACCTGCGGCGCGGACGGGTCGAGGGTGATGGTGCGATGCCCGAGGCGTTCCCGGCGAAACCGTTCCACCATCGGCGCGATCTCGCGCGACGGGTCGAGAACGACAGCCGAGGCGGTCCAGCTCAGGAGCGTCGGCACGCCGACCGAGGTCGTCTTGTAGCCGCCCGAGCCCGCCACCACCATGGCGTGGGTGGGGCCGGAGCGGCACGGGTCGATGAGCAGGGGAGACGAGCCTCCCCGGCCCCAGGTTTTTGGGTCGGTCGGATCGAAGCCCTGCCGGGCGACGTCGTCGCGATCGACGCGGTAGGCTTCACCGACCACGATGCCGCCGTGCACGGGGTCGGCGCCGGGGAACAGTTCGCGCGCGCCGTCCATGGACAGCCAATCGGCATGGCCATGATTGTCGCTCTTGCCCCGGAGCACCCCGGCCTTGCCCCGGCGAAATCCCGGCGACCCGAACAGCAGCTGAGCCGCAACCGCGATCGACAACACGCCGAGGCCGAGCGCCCAGAGCACACCGACATCGACCGCCTTCGCGATCCCGAGCGGCTTGACGTGGCCGATATAGGGCGCGAGGCGGCAAGCCTCGTCCCATATGGCGAGCGCAGTCGCGATCGCGACGCCGAGCATCGCGGCGAAAGGCAGCACACGGGAAGCGAGCCGCATTTTTCTCATCGCAACAGCCGCAACGAGCAACACCACCGGACCGGCCAGCGTGGCGGCTGGCCACGCATGGTAGGCGAAGGTGTAGAGTCTGGCCGTCCGATCGGGGATGCTGGTGAGCACATCACGCCATAGACCGTGAGCACCTTCGCGCGCGAACCAGAAGAGCAACAAAGGCCAAAGCTCGACGCCGGCCGACAAGGCTAATCGCAGTCTGACGGAAGGCGAACGCTTTGCTGTATTCGGTGTCACAGGCGTCTCTCTCGCCAGCTGTACGCTCCGGTGCAGATCTCGACAGATCAGGACCTACTGAGGCGGCGTTCGCGTGCTCCGCAGCGGAGTCGCCGTGGTGCTCGGACGTCAGCGTCCGATGCGCGCGGAGGCGCTGGCCGCCGCTGGTACCGCTTCGACGCCATCGCCAGCGTCGCCATCATCCAGCAGCACACCTTGGCTCGCCGCGTCTGCCGCGTCACGCAAGCAGGCTGCCAGGAATGTGCGCGCCACGGTGTCGATTTCGGTGTGGGGGAAAGCGCCGTGCACCCAGATCGGAACCGCAATGGGCTCCATATCGCCGGACGCGATCTCGAAGCTCACGCGATGAAAGCGCTCGTCGAAGCCGGGACGGGCGACGTCACGTTCGACCGTCACGATCCGAACCGTTGCGTCGCCGTCCATGTCAGCTCCCTCATTCGGCCGCAGCCGCGGATGCCGCTTCAGCGCTCAAGCTGTCGGCCGCAAACTCGCCTGTCTCGGCCGGGCCGACGCGTTTAACGGTGCCGCCGAGTTCGGTGGCAAGTTCTGCGGCCTCTTCATAACGCGCGAGCCCTTCCCAGTGCTGCATGATTTTGGAAAATCGAAAACCGACTTTGCGCAGGCGCGTGGTCGCGTGCAAGGGCTGCGCACCGGGCAGGGTGATGATGAGCGGCACCTTGCCCTCTTCGCGCGCCTTGACTTCGAGATCGAAGGCGCGCCCGCCTTCCGCTTTCCATGAAGCGATCCTGCCAGCCTCGTCGAGGCCCGGCTTGAGCGAGAGCAAGGCGCCGTAGAGCGCGTTGGGGTCGAGGTCGATCAGACCCGCTTTCTCAATCAGTCCGCCGGCCTCGATGAGCCGGCGAGTGCGGGCCTTGCGTTCTTCGAGCTTCAGCCTGGTCTCAGTCTCGGCGATGCGGTTCTTCTGCTGCTCGAGGCGCGTCATGCGCTCGGCGAGTGTGGTTCGGGCCATGCGGTCCCCCTCCGTTCGACGGGTGTGCATAGTCCATAGTTTACGCGGCGAAAGCGCGAGATCAAGCGTTCGAATTTCAGCTCTCGTCCGACATCGAAGCGCCGTGTCGATACGCGCTCGTGCTTGAAGCGCAGCCGCCTGCGACAGCGCTCATACCTTCGCTCAGCCGCAGCGGTCTTCTTTGCATCCACGAGGCGCACGGCTCTCCAGTCTTGCCGGAGTTCAGATTTGGCCAGGGCGGATTGCCGCCGAGTCAGTGGCAGAACTGGAACGTGACATGGGCGCTCAGGCAATCGTCGGCCGCTTGGCACTCCGCGTCGAGTTCTCCCCGCAGGTTAGTGACGCGGTCCACCGCGCTGTCCATCGGCCAAAGGTCGACCTTCAGCACCCGGCAGTCGCTCGCGAGGAAGCGTCTGATCCTGTGCTCGTGCTCGACTATGGCGTCCAAAACGCCGCCCGCGACCGCGTCGCGGATCAGCGCGAGTTGAGGGTCGTGCTTGCTGGCGTTGTAGAGCAGCACGCCGTGGATGCCTTTTGGCGCGCCTGACCTGCAGGCGTCCGGAGAAAAGGACCAGGTGCCGACGCGAGGACCTTCGGCGGCCACGATGCCCCGCGCCGCAAACGGCCGTAGCCCGGCAGGACCTTCACCGACGGCCAGCGTTCCGAACACGGCGGAGATGATGCCGACGGTCATGATGGCGGCCGTCATCATTTGGGAGCGCCAGTTCAGCCGGCTGGTCGGTACGCCGAAGGATCGGAGGTCCACATGGTAGCGCGCCGGCCTGGATGGATCGACCAGCACCGTCACGCAGGAGGGTAGTTCCTCGACGCCCGCGGCGGCACGGACGTACCAGTCGCTGCGATAGGTCGTTCTGCTGAGCCGCTGGGGGGCAAGAGCGGTGCAAATGATGCGGACCGGCGTCATGCCCATGATCCGCACTCAGGCTCGCTCGGGCCGCTCCGTCCGATCCTGCACGACGACCCCAAGGTCCTGCAGCTTCCGGATCCGGCGCACGCGCAACGCTTCGCGTGCGATCAGTGCTATCCCGACCACCAAACCCTGGGCAGCGGGCAGAATGAAGAACGCGGCCCCGACGAACAGGTCCACGAGGTCCACGAGGCCGAAGGACAGGGAGAATAGCACCAGACCTGGGGCCGCTATCGCCATCATGGCCGCACTCCTGCTCGCCTCCGTATGACGGCATAGAGGCTCCCAAGACATCGGGCCATTGCTACGATGTCGAGTCGGCTGCTTGGCAGGTGTCATGCAGCATCGCGCCGATGTTGGCGGTTTCGCGATCCAGCGGCTGACCCACTGTTCACCTCCACCAACTCCGCGCAAAAGCCGCTGACGTCTGAGCGCAGCACTTCGCGATGACGGCGTCCAGTTCTCCTGCGGTCGTGAGTTTCGCGCATGTGATGGCGTGGTGACCGGCGGAGCCGGGTTCGGCACTCCTCCGAGCGGAGCGAAGGGACGGACGTGCAGACGCAATATGCAATCTCGAGGATTGCTGCTACCCTTCCGCTGTTTACACTTGCCCAGCGCGGCCCAAATCAGTCAGACTCGCCTTATGGCTATCGCCTTCGCACGAGCCCGCTACATCGGCCGCGCCTCCGGCGGTTCGGCCGTGAGGTCGGCCGCCTACAACGCGCGGGAGGGCATCACGGACGAGCGCACGGGGGCGCTCTACTACTTCGCTCATCGCGACGCGCCCGAGCATCACGGAGTGCTGCTGCCCGAAGGCGCGAGCGAGGCTTTGCGGGACGCCAAGGCGCTGTGGAATGCAGCGGAGGCGGCCGAGAACCGCAGGAACAGCCAAGTGGCGCGCGAGATCGTGCTGGCGCTCCCGGCGAACGCGGAGGTGTCACCCGAGGACCGCATCGAGCTGGCGCGCAGTTTTGTCGAACGGCACTTCGTGTCGAAGGGCTTGGCGGTGCAGCTCGACGTGCACGCGCCGCACGTCGGCGACGGCGAGAGCGAGCGTGCCAACCACCACGCGCACCTGCTCATCACGACGCGGCGGGTCGAGGGCGGCCGACTCTCGGCCAAGAAGGCCCGCGACCTCGACCCGGAGGTGAAGACGTTCCGCGGCCGCGCCGCCGTGACCGAGGGTGAGCAATGGGGCGCCGCGTGGCGCGACCACCAGAACCGCTACTTTGCCGAGCACGGCATGACACTGCGGGTCGACGCGGCCTCGGTCGTACCGGAGCAGCACGTCGGGCCGATCCGCATGCGGGCGGCGGACGCGGAAGCCAACGTCAAGGCCGAGGCGATCCGACGGGAAAACGCGGCCGCGGCGCGTGATCCCGAGCGCGTGCTAGCAGCGCTGACGCGCAACAACGCGACCTTCACGGAGCGCGACGTCGACCGGTTCCTCGCGAAGCACCTCCGCGACGAAGTCGAGCACCGGGCCGTGAAGGGCAGGGTGCTCCATTCTGCGAGCGTCCTGGAGCTGCACGATGCCGAGACGGGAGAGAAGGTCGAGCGGTTCACCACGCGGGTCGTACGCGAGCAGGAGCGCGAGGCATTGAGCGATGCCGAGCGCGCGGCCGGCGTGCGGCATCAGCGCGGGGCAGGGGAGACGGCCAAGGCCGCAGCTCTCGCCTCGCGGAGCTTGCGCGACGACCAGCGCGCGGCGTTCGAGCATGCGCTTGGCGTGGGCGGGCTCAAGATCATCGAGGGCAGGGCCGGCACGGGCAAGAGCTACACGCTCGCGGCGATCCGGGAAGCGCACGAACTCGACGGGCGCCAGGTGATCGGGCTGGCGCCGACGAACAGCGTGGCGCAGGATCTGCGGGCCGACGGGTTCGCAACGGCTGCCACCCTCCACTCCGAGCTGTTCCGACTGAAGAACGGCCGCGCGACCTGGGATAAGCGCACCGTGGTGATCGTCGACGAGGCCGCGATGCTCGACAGTCGCGTCACCGGCGAGCTCATGGCGGAGGCGAAGCGCTCGGGCGCCAAGCTGGTCCTGGCGGGTGACGACCGGCAGCTGGCCTCGATCGAGCGCGGTGGCCTTTTTTCCGAACTGCGCCGGCGGCACGGCTCGGCCGAGATTACCGAGGTGACGCGCCAGCAGATAGACTGGCAACGGCAGGCCGCGCGCGACCTCGCCGAGGGCAGGGTGGAGGCGGCGGTCTCGGCTTTCGCCGAGCACGGGGCGATCACCTGGACGCGCAAGCAGGACGAGGCCCGCACGGCGCTGATCGAGCGTTGGAAGGCCGACACGGCCGAGGCGCCCGAGGCCACGCGGTTCGTGTTCGCATATACCAACAAAGATGTGGACAAGCTCAACGCCGAACTCAGGGCCGTGCGGCGCGAGCAGGGCGAACTCGGCGAGGATCACCGCTTCATCACGAAGCACGGCGAGGCCGCGTTTGCGGTCGGCGACCGGGTGCAGTTTAGCGACACACTGCGATCGGCGAAGATCTATAACGGCAACGCCGGCACGATCACCGGCATCGACGCCGACACCGGCGTGATCCGAGCCACGCTGGACGGGTCGAGCGCGGGCAGGGAGGTGGTGTGGTCGGCTTCCGAGTTCGCCGGTTTCCGGCACGGCTACGCCGGCACGATCTACAAGGGGCAGGGCAAGACGCTCGACCACACCTACCTGCTGCACACGGAGCATTGGCGCCAGGCGTCGTCCTACGTGGCGCTGACCCGGCAGCGCGAGAGCGCCCGCATCTTCGCCGCCACCGCGACTGCGCGCGACGCGAGAGACCTGGCTTGGCAGATGAGCCGGGTCGAAGTGCGTTCGGCCTCGGTGGCCTGGGCAACATGGGACGAGCTTAAGCCCGAGTTGCGGCAGCGGACCGGGCGGAGCTGGCCAGGGGCCATGATCGGCGAAACCGATCGGGGTGGCCAGCGGAGGGAGGGCGCCACCAAGGCTCCATCATCGACCGTCGAGGCCGGACCTGGCACGAGAACTGATGTCGCCGCGCCCGCAGCGGCGGAGCCAGCCGCGTGGCGCGGTCAAAATCCCGAAGCTGTGCTGCCTACTCGGGCGGATGATGCCGAAGCCGTACGGTGGCTTGTGCCGCCGCGCGTGTCGCCGGACGGCCGCGACAGCCTCGGGCGTGGGCTTGACCCAGCCAGCATCGCCGCCGCCACGGCGGGCGACCGCGCCGCCCAGCGCGAGTGGGAGGCGCTTGGCCAATTTCTCGAGGGCGCCTACCGCGACCCGGACGGGGCGCGCTCGCGCCTCGACGATCTCGCTGAGCGCGATGGCTATGTGTCGGCGGCGCGGCGGCTCACAGCCGATCCCGGCCAACTTGGCGAGCTGCAGGGTGGGACAGGGTTGTTTGCCGGCAGCAAGGCGATGGAGGAGCGGACTCGGGCCGAGCGCGCCGCGGAGGCGGTCGGGCCGGCGGTGAGCCGCATCGGCGAGGCCGAGACGAAGGCCGCGCAGGACTATCGCGCCAGCGTCGAACGACAGCTCGCGGCCGAAGCGACCGGCATGCCGCGGCTGTCGGGGCGCGCGCAGGCCGCGGTGGAGGCGGTCGCGGCGGCGAGGGACGACGCGGGCCGGGCGGAGGCGTGGAAGACAACACAGAACGAGGAGCCTGTTCGAAAGGAACTGACTGGGTTCGCGGATGCGGCCGGCAAGCGGTTTGGGGAGGACGGGGTGCGCGCTATGCTGCGCGCCGAACGCCCCGGCGCCAAACCCTACGAGGGCGATCCGTCGGTAGATGCCGAGCACAGGGCTGCCGTGGCCGAGGCCGGGCGGACCGTCGCATCCATCAGGGCTGGCGAGGGCGCCGAGGTGAGCCAAGCGGAGGCCGAGCGTTTAACGCAACGCACGAGCCAGGGCGCTCATCTTAAACCGTGAGACCAACTGCTGACGAACCCGATCAGGTTTGGGTATGTCGGCCTTTTCCGGCGACCATCTCAACGGAAGAAGCCGGACAGCGTGTTTGGGATGCCGGAGGAGGCGAGAACCGGCGCTAGTCTTGGATGAAGGCCAGGAGGTCGGCGTTGACTTGCTCCTTGTGGGTTGAGCACATGCCGTGTGGAGCGCCGGGGTAGATCCTGAAGTTCGCGCCTTCGACGAGCTGGGCTTGCAGCTTGCCGGCATTGTCGATCGGAACGATCTGGTCGTCCTCGCCTTGCAGGATCAGCGTGGGCACGTGGATCGCCTTTAAATTTTCGGTCTGGTCGGTTTCGGACCGACGTCCAGTCTTCGAAGGCAAGGTTCGAGGTGATGATGGTCGAGCCCCGCTCGTAACGCTGGGAGAAGGCCTCGAAGAGCAGCTCGGCTCCGGTCGCCGAAAGCGGCACGTAGCCAAGCTCGTCGACGATCAGGAGCTTTACTGCCTGCAGGTCGCGCTGGAGTTTGAGAAGGCGCCGCTCGTCCCGTGCTTCCATGAGCTGCGTCACCAGGGACGCCGCGGTCGTGAACGCCACGGTGAACCCCTTCTGGCAAGCCGCCAGTCCGAGGGCCAGAGCGACATGGCTCTTGCCGGTACCGCTGTTGCCGAGCGCGATGATGTTCTCCCGGCGCAGGATGAACTCGCAACGCCCGAGTTCCAGCACCAGCATCTTGTTGAGGCTCGGGATGGCGGTGAAGTCGAAGGTGTCGAAGCTCTTCACCGCCGGGAACCGCGCGGCACGGATGCGGCGCTCGACAACGCGACGCTCGCGGTCGATCAGTTCCAGTTCCAACAGCCGGAGCAGGTAGCCGGGATGATCGATGCCGCCCTGCGCGCACTCGCGCGCCACCTTGTCGTACTCGCGCAGGATCGTCGGTAGCTTCAGCTGCTTGAGGTGGTGGCCGAGGAGAACCTGGGGCGTGCCGGCCCTGGTGCCGCTCGGCATGGCGCCGTCGACCGGGGCCGTCATGCCGCCATCTCCGGCACCAGCGCGGCATAGTCGGCCGCCACCGTTGTCCTGACGTCGAGCTGTGGGAGATGCGGATAGGCGGCGAGGTTGAGGCGGACAGGACGCCGCTCGATCCGTGCCAGCGTGATCTGTTTGACGGCATCAAAGCCGATGGCGCCGAGCCGGATGGCCTCGGTGACGGCGTCGGCTACGATGTCCTGGGGCGCCGCCTCCATCAATCGCAGCACCTGGATGAACTCCCGCTTGCCGCGATTTCCCATTCGGGCTTCGAGGAGATGACGCAGGTGCTGGAACACCTCGGGCAGGTTCCAACCCTTCAGCGCCGCAGCCTGATCGAGCGCGTTCGGCTTTATCTCGATCAGCGCCAGGTAGTGCAGCGGGTCCGCAACGAACACGCCTTCGCCGTAGTGGCGCGGATGCCGGGCGATCTCCCGGCCGGCGCACAGGATCGCGACCTCGTCGACGAACCCCTTCACCAGAACGTCCTGGAAGCCGTAGGCCGTCGGCACCGAGTAGTCGTTGCAGCGATAGCGGACGAGCGCCGTCGAGGAGACACGGGCCGCACGCTTCTCGCACGGCTCGAGCGGCACGGCGGGCAGCGCCCTCAGGGCCTCGATATCGGCGACGAGCCGCTCGCCGATGGTGGTGGCGTGCCGACCGGCATGCTCGTCCTGCCGCGCGCGGCAACGCTCCGCCAGCATGACGTTCAAGGCGTCGAAGCTCGCAGCCGTGGGGAACGGCGTCATGAAGTTGGCGCGCGCGTATTTGACCAGCCCCTCGACCTTCCCTCGGCTGTCCACCCCACCAAGCTTTGCTTGGCGTGTTGGTGTGGACGGCCCCCTTTCGGCATCGTCGTGCCAGACTGAGGGGTTGCAGATCTCAGACGATGGAGACCGTCCGTGAAGATTGCCCGTATCGGCATGGATACATCAAAGCATGTTTTTCAGCTGCATGGCGTCGACGCGACCGAGTCGGTTGTGCTGCGCCGCAGGTTTTTACTCCGCCCGCGCCAGCAGTTCGCCGACGCTCCAGTGGCCTGGTTTGTCACCGCCCTGCATACAGCATGGGGCCGTTTGCTGAACATGCCGTGGGCCGCAATGCGACAGGATCAGAACATGGAAAGCTGCAACCGTCTTGCCGGATGGTCGCTGCGGCCATGACGAGGATCACGCTCCGCATGCACATTGATGGGAGCCCGGCAAGGTGCGCCTGCTAAAATTGTAGGCTTCAATCTCTCACCGTACCTCCCGCGCGAATCTTCATCAAATATTAACCAAACCGAGTCTCTATGGACTCGCGCCTTCGGGGCGTATGCCCCTTTTGGGCGTTTCCTCCCTAGACTTGGGCCGCTCCTTGGGGGCGGCCTCTTTATATCCAGGATAGGGTTCGCCCGTGCGCCGCCGGTGCTCCTCCCGCGGGCCGAGCCATTCCGCCACCACCGCCCTCCACGTCGTAGGCCATCAGGCGCTGCAGCACTTCCTCGGCCAGCTCTTTCACGAAGTCACCGCCCCCGCGCTTCAGCAGAGCGTCGAGAAATGGCATGGTGTCGTCGGTCATCGTGTCCTCTGGTTCGTGTTGCGTCTCAGCAACCCGATACTACCAGAGGCACGGTGCCACTCAACGGGGCGGCCGGCTCCACTATATGCGGAACTCCGCCGACCGCCCCTGTCCTTCATTCTCCACCACGTCCCCGGACACTACCCTGGAGGGTTCGAGGAGCCGAGGAGTACGACGGCCAGGACGCTTGGACCGAGGATTTGACGAGGCATTCGAATCACTTGAGGGGGGATCGCGCCATCGAAGCGGGTGCGCCATCCGGCTTCTGGTTCTCGTCGACCACGATCTCGGTCGGAGCCCCCACCAGCGCGTCGGGCTGGCTCACCTCCGCGAACTGCCGCGCGAACAAGGGGTTCTGGCCCCCGTCCTTGTAGACGATTCGGATCGGCTTGACCCCTCTCGCAGCCAGGGCGGCGACTTCGGTCAGGTCTCGGTTGTCCCTCGCGGCAACGGCCTGCTCGATCTGACCGTCCTCGTTCATCGGAGGGCAGGCGGCAAGGGCGTCGAGCCGTGAGCCGGGCTTCGGCGTCGCGAAGGCGTAATGCTTATTGCAGACGCCCACAGGCGTCTCGAGCCTTGTCACCTCGAAGTGGTCGGCACCGTGCTTCAGCTCCCGCCAGAACGCGATGTTGGGATCGAGGCGGTGCTTCGCGAGGTTTTCGGCCGTCATGCGGAACGGGAGCGACTGCATCTGGATGCCGCGCTGGCCGCCGGCGAAGGCCTCGCGGACGAGGGCGTAAATTTCCTCGATCTGTGGGTCCGTCATCGAGAAGCAGCCGGCCGACGAACAGATGCCATGCACCATGATGGCGGTGCCGGTCCGCCCCCAAGCCCGGTCGTAGGCGTTCGGGAACCCGATGTTGAAGGACAGGTAATATGCCGAATTCGGGTTCATCTGCCCGGGTGTGATCGTGTAGAATCCTTCTGGGACCTGGCGGTCGCCTTCCCGGATCTTCGGACCGAGCTGCCCCGACCAGCGGCACATCGGGAACGTCTTCAACAGCGTGTAGCGGCCGTCCACTTTCTGCTTCTAGACCTCGACTTCCGCCTCCTGCTTGTAGGAGCGGATCAGCACAGGCGCGTTCTTTGTGGTGCTCTTGCCGTCCATGAGCGCAAGGGTCTCGGTCGGTATGGGAGCGTAGGCGCGGTAGGCGCTCAAGCTGCCCGCCTCCTGGCACCCCGCCAGCAGAGCTGAGGTCAGAAGGAGCAGCGATAAGACGGAGGCTGCTCGAAGAGGGCGGCTCGTCGGAACGCTCATCATCGATCATTCCTCTCGGGAGCGGTAGAGACCGCTAGGACATCGCACAGAGAAGTTAAACTCTTAACCGAGCGAGGGACCTTCGGCTCCTGCGCCCTAAAGCCACGAACGAAGTCGACAGCGTCAAGCTGTTCCCTGCCGATGGCCGATCTCGAAGCCGGACCGATGTTCGCGGCACTCCACCCCGACGGAGGTGCGATCAACCCTGAACCGTTCGGGTCTGAGCGTTCCGGATTGCCGCGTTGGAAGGTCAAGCGGGAAAAGCGCGCCTGCTTGATAAAAACGGCGGGTAGAGCTTCGAGTCACAGGATGAACGGGACGGAGGAGCGTCCTGTCGTGAAAAGTGGACCCGGGAGGTGACGTCAGCTTCGGTTCTTGAAGCGCCAGCTGGTGTTGCCGGTCTCGATGATGTCGCAGTGGTGGGTAAGGCGGTCGAGCATGGCGGTGGTCATCTTGGCGTCGCCGAACACCTGGGGCCAATCGGCGAAGGCCAGGTTGGTCGTGATCAGCAGCGAGGTGTTCTCGTAGAGCTTGCTGATGAGATGGAACAGCAACTGGCCACCAGGCTGGCTGAACGGCAGGTAGCCGAGTTCGTCGATGACGATGAGATCGTAGCGCAGCAGTTTCTCGGCTAGGCGACCGCTGCGTCCCGCGGCCTTTTCCTGCTCGAGCAGGTTGACCAGATCGACGAGATTGAAGAAGCGGCCGCGTGCCCTGGTGCGGATGACGGCCGAGGCAACGCCGATGCAAAGGTGCGT